>Ga0123352_10011230_pt1 | contig 14106 bp, 8 predicted proteins | sample TergutLab28metaG_FD_89700 | JGI IMG/M metagenome (GOLD analysis project Ga0123352, IMG submission 89700) | Labiotermes labralis P1 segment gut microbial communities from Petit-Saut dam, French Guiana - Lab288 P1 | ecosystem: Host-associated > Arthropoda: Insects > Digestive system > Gut ...
ACTCATCCAGAGGAGTCCTACCGACTGTGGTGCGTTGTTGTGTGTGATCTAGAAACCTCGTGAATGAGGAGGTCCTGGCCAACTGGGGTTGGGGGGGGGGCGGGGCTATTGCGCCAAAATAAAAAAATACCTTCGAACACAACTACGTTCATTGTTAAGTACCGTATGAGAAGTGAGTGTCTTTGGCCGAAACATGTAGCTTGTTTTTAAAAGGTTATTTTTTTTAAAAGAGATTTATTGTACAGAAAGTACAGCATGTTCAGGAACAAGTTACATAAATGTTCCTTAACCATTTTGAATAAATACTTACAAAATGGCCCCAATGAAATGGAAGTGAACTGAAATAAAAGTGAAAATAACGGAAGTGAAAAGTTACATAAGAAACACAGGGAAGAGGATATTATTATACCTTAACTGTAGTTGTTTTTGACAACAGTTTTTTAAAATTAATTAGTCGTTTTAAAACACAACGTGATGTCAGATCTGCGTTTTTTGAGATTTTGCACAGCGAAGTATGGCCAGGCGATCTAAGAAGAATGGCTTGCGTGACCCACAAAGATGGGACCGACAGGTTGTCCCGAAACCCCGGCGAGAAAGTACCATTCTACGCTGCGTAAATCCCAAAATAGCGCAGATCTTATTGACACAGCGGCGGATGCCTGATATCGCAGAATATGACGTCATTCGATAAAAAAAAGACGCTCGTATAACTTTCTGCTGAACTATAAACTATACGCCTTGCATTTCGCGGGCCGTACAATGAAAGGTGGCTGAGTTATAGTACTTAAAAGGTACAATTAATAATGGCCCATATGACTTTGTACGAAACACCTGCGAAGTGACGCGCCTGTGCCCGGATAAAACAACTACGTCATTCCAGATGCTATCAGCACGCTCTACCGAACGCTGCCTGCACCCAACCCACCACTCTCCACTATCGCCCAATTAATCACTCCCTTGAGGCCTGTTGTTATGATCTGCTGTGGATAATTATGTACATTCATACTGAAATTCACCATTACAGATCCCTCGCAGTGGGCAGTGCAAATACCCACTCATGAATGCAACGCCATTAACGATTAACAGACATGAATCTTGCCTTCACACAAGGCTAATTGGGAGACCAGGGGTAACTAGATATAATACATATTCTTGTATCACTTGCGTGTTCGTGGAAGACTTCGTAGTTTGTATGACTCATCAACAGGCCTATTATTAGCGTCGTCAGATGAAGGAAGACGAAAAGCGTGGAGGGAGCGTCCTACAGGAAGCGCCCAACGGATGAGCAATTCATCCAAAACCTTAGTCCGGCGTCTTGAAGAATATTCTAGGGATACCTAGACTTAGATAGAAGGATAACATTTAGGTACAACTTTTATGAAGGAGTGGAATGACGTCAACAGCCTGAGCAATTCATCCAAAACTTTAGTCCGGCGACTTGAAGGGAAATTCTTGGCATACCTGGACGTAGATGGAAGGATAGCATTTAGATACAACTTGTATGAGGGAGTGGAATGACGTCGGCAGCCTCAGGATAAAGACCAGGGATTTCCTTTCGTGAAGGCGGAAATGAACAATCAATTTAAACAAAAGTCGCCTGATCTGTAAGTAGCTTTCGGCTTCTAAAAGTCCCGCGAGCAAGTTGGCTTGTCTTCACTCTGTATAACTGTGTCTGGGAGGTACTCGGTTTGAATGTTCTTCATACTCTGGTTATCCTGAGGTTCTTCTATGATTTCCTCAGTTCCTTTGAACATGTCCCAGGACATTACTTGGCTCAGAACAAGACAGATTTCTTCCCAGAACCGTCCAATTAGTTTCTACCCATTATCCTACCATTTGATGCAGTATTCTTCTTCTTCTTCTTCTTCCATTGGCACTACATCCCACTGTGGGGTTTGGCCTGTCGAGCAATGTCCTTCAGTTTTTTCCTATCTGCCACCAACTCTCTCCATCTTCTCACTCCCAGAACTTGAGAAGTTGGAGAGAGTTAGTGGCAGATAGGAAAAAATGGAAGGACATTGCTCGACAGGCCAAACCCCACAGTGGGCTGTAGTGTCAATGTAAGAAGAAGACGAAGAAGAAGAAGAAGAAGAATACTGCATCAAATGGTAGGATAATTGATAGGAATTAATTGGACAGTTCTGGGAAGAAATCTGTCGTGTTCTGAGCCAAGTACTGTCCAGGGACATGTCCAAAGGGACTGAGGAAATCAGCGAAGAACCTCAGGATAACCAGAGTATGAAGAACATTTGATGCAATATTGCCATATGTATAAATATTATCTTTTAAGCAACCTCAAATAAGTTAAGTAATGCGGTTAAAACTTCCACAATCTGCCACTATCTTGGTACAAAATTCTACTTAACACCTGCTTTGTAACCCAAAATGTACGATTATCATTACTGCTGCTACGTCGTGTTTGTGTAACTCAGAATATAAGAGCAACATTCTTCAACCTTTCTGCTGGGAACGCGTTTTTATATAAACTGACTTCCCTTTAAACTACAAGAAGAGTTTGTTATTTCTGCGAATTTCCAATAACACATTGACAGAATCTGTCATCAAAGTGAGACAAAATATTCAACATGCCTATTTACAGCAATGAAATGGAAATGTCGAGAATACAAGTGCATCAAATGACACAGATCATAATCAGAAAGCAGACCAAATGAATTATCGTGGCAAGAGACATGTGGAATGGAAACTCATTCGGATATTTAAAAAATGAGAAAATTGTCACTAACTTGTAAAGATTGTAGCTGTTTCTTTTGTCCTACAGCTAATAGAAAGGCATGCGTCTGTATTTTGCAATACACCAAAGACAATAAAGTGGGCCGTGTAGTTCAGTCGGTATAGCGACTGAACTACTGGCTGGAAGGTTCGTGATCGAATCCCGGTGGGGACGAGATTTTCGGCCTGTCTAGACCGGCCCTGGGGCCCACCCAGCCTCCTATAAAATGGATACCGGGTCTTTCCCGGGGCTAAAGTGCGGCCGGGTCTTGCTGCTGACCACTCACCCCCTTCCAGTGCCGCGGTCATGGGAGAGTAGAGCTATACCTCTACCCACTCTCTGGGCCACACCGGGTCTGTAACGGTATCACTTTACCCTTTTTTTTTTTAACAAAGGCTGTGAAATCCTGTCCCTAAGAAAATTAAATTATGTATCAATATATATGCCTAAATAATTTCGCGTTCAGTCAGTCACACTTCTATTACCTACTAATTATGCATCATGAAATGCAGAATCGCTGAATATGAGCTGAAAAAATATTAACAAATTTATATCAGCAATACTCGAGTATTCAACATGTATTTGGCGTGTATTGTTTGAAGTTTTTGCATGCCACTTGGAAAAATACTCGTCATTCATTATTCATTAGTATATATTCACTGAAGCTCTACGTCTGTACAATTATTTATTAATCCAGATCAAATAACGCCCACGGCAATATAATTCGTACATGAAGGTAAAGTTCACCCTAGAACAGCCCATGAAGATCCGGAAGGGAAGTAGAGGTATAGGCCTACACTTTCTTTAACCTCGGCGTTAAATGGTGTGGTTAGTAAACGCCAGGTCCCGGCCGTTTTACCTCCGGGAAAGACCGGTACCCATTGTACAGGAAGCTGGATGTGGCCCACTACCGTTCTGGAGGGGTGCGAAAATCCTCGCCTCCACTAGTATTCGATCCCCGGACCGTCCAGCTCGTAGCGAGTCACTATACTAACTGAGCTATCCCGTACCATAGTATGTTTCATATGGTAAACCATACACTTTCCGCCTTCAGTACGAAAAAACTATGAAGACTCTTAAATTCTACAGCACGTTTTATATGAATAACGAGAGAACTGTCCCATTTTATATGAAATTAAGTGAAATGCCAACTTGATGCAACTAGGTAATTGTATTGATGTATTCTTAGCTCGACGTGTTTCGGGTACATACGCCCATCATCAGGAGCATTAGGTGTTCAGTTGCAGCATGTGGTTTTCTGCACCGAGCCTGTAGATGAGTGGTCTTGAGAGCCGCTGCGTAGGTCGTGTGTACGGTGCGGATGGTGCCGTGCGACTGCACGGCACCATCCGCACCGTACACACGACCTACGCAGCGGCTCTCAAGACCACCACCCATCCAAAAACTCGGTGCAGAAAATCACATTCAACATCTAGTGCTCCTGATGATGGGCATATGTACCCGAAACATGTCGAGCTAAGAATACATCAGTAAAATTACCTTGTTGCATCATGTCCCATTTTACTTTCATTCAGTGAAGAGTTTCTGAACAAGCGCTGCCCGCAACCCCTCCTCGGTGTGCGGCATGGATACAGAAGCTGTGTGTCTTACACTACCCTTCACCTGGGACGACAGTCTCATCGGACTGAAAGGGATCGACTGAAGTGCGATTCGTGAAAATAAATCTTCCCATCAGCGGAATTCTCTCTTTAACTCACTGAATCTCTTAATCAAATCCAAATTTCTTTCTTCACAGAAACTCTGTAGATACTCTTGTTATTACCACCTTCTGTGCAACAGATACAAATAATTGAATTTACATATGGTACAAGAACCAACAAAACAAACACTTTTTAAATTTTAAATTAATGACTTAATTATAGTGTCTTTGACATGTTTCGAACACCCAAGTGTTCATCCTCGGGAAGATTTGTACATGCAGTTTTCTTGAATTCATCCATATAAACAGTCTGCTTATATGGATGAATGCAAGAAATACCATAAAACTGTACAAATCTTCCTGAGGATGAATACTTGGGTGGTCGAAACATGTCGAAGACACTATAATAAAATTAAATCATTAATGTAAAAAGCGTGACTTTTGTTGTATGCCTTCTTCTGGGTAATTCCTCGGCGTCTAGATTTTATATTCCGACCTTTCGGTACAGTGTTTTTTCCATCTTCATAGGCAGATGGGTGTGAACCTACCTGCCTATGAAGATGGAACGTACAGAGTGTTCCGAAACGTCGGCATATAAAATTTAGACGCCGGGGAATTACCCAGAAGAAAGCATACAACATTCAGAACACGGAGAAATTTTGAAATAAAAAATTTGCTTTTTGTTGGTTCTTCTTAAGTTGTTTAAAAAAACGTAAAAATTAAATTAATTTATTACCAATATATTGCACAACAAATTTCACTTATCCACGTATGGAAGTTTACTCCAAAGCTTGGCAGCCCTGTCTAATAACCACACTCAGGAAATGCTGATATACAAATAATATATATATATATATATATATATATATAAACACACACACACAAACACGCATATATATATATATATATATATATATATGGATGGCACATTTGGCTGAGGTACTGCGCTAAAAGCGCTACAAGGTCTTGGCTTCGATTCCTGATGGAATCATTAGGATATTTCATTGATAAAATCCTTCCGGTAGCACTATAGCCCTGAGTTCGACTCAGTCTCCGAGAGAAATTATTACCAGGTATATCTCCTGGCGATAGAGGCAGACGCTGAGTAGGGCTGATAACTTTACCACTTTCACATGGCGATTATCTAGAAATTTTTGGGAGCCCCAAACTCCTGGGGCTTTAAAGGCCTGTTCAGGCCTGTAACGGGACAAGTTTTACACACACACACACACACACACACACACACACACGCACACATAACACACACACACACACAAACACAAACACACACACACATACATATATATGGGGTATATATGTGTATATTTCTCCCTTGAATATCAGAAATACACGAAATATTTTGGAGTGGTCTCCAATATGTGGATAAGTGAAATTTTTTGTATGCAGCGATATGTATGGATGGGAATATTTAAAAAATATTGCCTCTCGAAATAGGAATTTATTTAATCATAGTCCTTTGGAACCACTGCGGTAAACTTAGGTAACACCAGAGTGCGAACTGTGAACCTTGTGTCTTCACGGCCTTGTGGTTGGGTACTCATTTCTTAATGGATACGGCTCCGTGCGAACGCAATTATGTTCCATAAGTTTCGAAGGAATTATTTCTTTATGTACCAGGTTCCGAAATCTGATCTCGGAATCTAGACTCTTGAATATCAAGGCATGACGCGCCTTCGAAAAATCCAGAAGCATTACCCAGTGACATCGCTTTATGTACCGGAATAACGGAGCTGTAATTCCGAAATGGATGTTTTATTTCCTTAGGAGTAAAGCAACATACATTCAAGATTTCCAAAATGAGACATGCTTATATGTTTTCATAAAGGCTTTCACTATGCTAGACTGAACTCCACAAAAATACAGGCGTGCTCGATGATCTGGAGACAACACGACATTCATTGAATTCGTTCGGGTAAAGAAGGTATATATCGTGCGATTTGGTGTCGTTATGCGTCAGTTTCTGTGACTGTTGAAAAGAAAGCCGCACTACTGGAAGGCACAATACATCGGAATCAGCTTATCAGATGCAGGAGTTCCGCACGAAAACCTGCGTATCTAAATCGAATATTTTACTCATACGTCATAAAACACTGCAAATTGTGGAGCCTCTTTTAGAAGGAATTGACACAAAATGGAAGAGAGGGTTTTGTCTCCAGCTGAATTTCTTGGTTATATCTAGTACATGCAGTAGAGTTTAGATGATTTCCAGATATTGAATCTCTTACTAGAGCCCAAAGTATAAGCAATGAACATCTTCAGGGTTGTATTCTCTCCTTTCCCTCGAGCAGTCTGTAACATCTAATCTCGGTTTATAACCCAGAACAAGATATAGATAAATTTACTTCCAATAACTCTGCCTTCAGGCGGTAATACCGCTATGCAATGTTGTCGCTACTACCCATATATCAATATTATCGTAAAAGCAGAAGCCACAAAATAGGTTGCAAAGATACCGATAACTCATTACAATTCATTTTGGTGCAAAAGGCGCATTATGAAACAGAACAAACTTATTGAATAATTGTCCAACAAGATGCGACTGTATTCAGTTTATTACATATCTGTAGACAGCTCTACATGTTTCGAGTGTTGACATCCATCATCAGGAGCTGGTACAGCTGTAATTACAGCTGTACCAGCTCCTGATGATGGGTGTCAACAACCGAAACATGTAGAGCTGTCTACAGAAATATAGTAAACTGAATACAGTCACATCTTGTTGGACAGTCATTCAATTTGATTCACTATGCAAGGACCCACGAATATAAAAAGAAAAAAGTATATTTTAAACTAACTTTTTTCTTTGTACGCTAAGAAGGCTTATGGTGGAGCGGAATATTGATGTACTCATGGATAGACCTAGCAAGAGATGGCCACATTATTTCCCGGAATAGAGTCCCCGGCACCCACCGAGTAGTACGCTACTTGCGCCACAGAGCCAGTCCGGGCGCCATGGAGAAATAAGAGAATCTGCCCCTGCTGGGTGTCGAAATCCGTTCCCTTGGTCGTCTAGCCCGTGGTACCGTCATTATACTGTCTGAGATACCCAGGCTCCTAAAATGCGTTCATACACTCATTTTAACTTTCACGCAAAAGATCTGTTAGTTTAAAAAGAACACACGTTAGACAGGATCAACACTGTGCACATGTTACCTACTTACTTGCTGACTTAGTTACTTACTCTATGGAACAGAGTCCTTCTTGAGAAGGTATCCGGATCTCAGCTAGTCAAGAAATTCCCCGCATTTTATGGAACCCGAAGGTTCATTATTACATTCGCAAGTGCCCGCCAGCTGTCCCTATCCTGAGCCATATCAATCCAGTCCATGCCCCCACATCACACTTCCAGAAGGTCCATCTTAACATTACCTCCCATCTAGGCCTGGGTCTTCCAAGTGGTCTCTTTTCGTCAGGTTTCCATACCAAAACCCTGCACGCAACTCTCTTCTCCCCCCATACGCGCTACATGCCCCACCCATCTCATTCTTCTCGATTTTATCACCCGAATAATATCTAGCGAGGAGTACAGATCATTAAGCTCCTCATCATGTAGCTTTCTTCACTCTCCAGTTACCTCGTCCCTCTTAGACCCAAATATTCTCCTCAACACCCTATTGTCAAATACCCTCAGCGTACGCCCCCCCTTCAATGTGAGCGACCAATTTTCTCACCCACACAAAACAAAAGACAAAATTGTAGTTATGTTTATCTTTCTGGTTTTTGATAACAAAATGGAAGACATCAGATTCTGCACAGAATGACAACAAGCATTCCCTGCTTTCTTCTGGGTAATTCCCCGGCGTCAAATTTTATATGCCGACGTTTCGGAAAACTCTGTATGTTCCATCCACCCGCCTATGAAGATAGAACAATGTTCCGAAACGTCGGAATATAAAATTTAGACGCCGGGGAATTACCCAGAAAAAAGTATACTGCACTTAATTTCTTCCTGAATAGAATTTTGATTGTGAAAGTTTTTCCCAAATGTTTGAACTGCTCCACCCTTTCAAAAGGAACTGTTATCACTCTTCATATTGTGACTTCTTCCTGCATTCTGATCTCGAGACATGAGCTCCCGAATCTAATTACAAATACATTTGGTTGCGCCGGAGTCGCCCTATTGAATCTTGTGCGCATTTTGGTAAATCAGCGCTTGTAACATAACATTTACGGATCGTTAGAAGCGCAGTGGGTTTTCTGATAGACTGACCAGAACTGCGGTGAGCTAAGCAGTTTGAACTGCAGGTTAATTCACTGCCACAAAAGGATTAAAAAGGAATTACTCTTTATGTGTCGCTCCTTGACCGAATTTGTTACCATAATTTATTCTAACTCATTAATTTACGGCAATGATTGTTAGCGATGGAAACTGGAAGAGATTTAAATTATATTTATGTACTGCAAAAAGCTTCATTTTGAGATAATGTACTGAACAGGCATCACGGCTCCCTGTATTTGCAGGCAGTTTGATATAACAAATAATTCCGCACAACGAAGTCCTGCTCCAGAAATCGATAGTGTGAAGGATGAACACAAAACTTCCCATTCAGCAACCTACTGAAGGCTCAAGGACATTGCAACTGTGACAATGGGTCGAAACATAAAATATATGTTTGATTTTAACAATTAAACTATAAAAATCAAGTAGTATGTGTAAGTGTAACATAATACTGCAAATGCTCTTATATGGATACAAATATAACGACATGTTCCGTGAGTCACTCACCTACATTTTATCACAAGGTCTAATTTTCTTGGTTTCTTTAACCTTTTGGCGCCGGAATTATTTTTTTTAAATTTTAGCACACACTGTATATAAAATGTGAATAATACAGGACCCAAATACGTTAGAATTATGAAACAAACTGCATTTTGAAGAGAGAAAAAAAACGGAGAGTATAAACCATGTTTAAAATATTCGGTACTTATATTTGTTGAATAAATATATAAAATACAACTTTGGAGGTTAGCGGTGCGGTACGTCAACTATAGTTGACGTTAGGCGTCTAAAGGTTACATTTCATCTAAATGTCCTAAGTTTTTTATTTTAAAAAATTCTAATGTAGCAGCCATCAACCGAGTACAGTGGTTGATTTCGGCTTAAGGGCAAATCACGTAGAGAGTCTGATAACATCATGTTTACAAAATCTGCCTTTTTATAATTTCGATATTGCGGTTGCTACCAGGCAGTTACCCCCCTTGTGTGTGCCCCTGAGAAAGTTTATATTTATTTGCTGTTAACATCTGCATATATTTATACTGACGAGTTGTCTTGTTTAGACCAGCATGTATGGGGTGTCCCAAAAAGAGTGCAAGATTTAATTTTGTAATAAATTTTGTAATCAATAATAACTTGTCGATCCTTAGTGCAGCGTTCCGTGACTACAATCGCAAAAATGACAAATGACAGATGTTAAATTTTCAGTGCCACCAACCTAACAGAACGACAATGGCGCACACTTGAAATCTTGCGCTCTTGTTGGGACAGCCTATATTTATACTGAATTGTTGTCATGTTTAGATCAGCCTATATATAAACATATATAGCATATATATATATATATATATATATATATTGATTTTTCGTCATGGTTAGATGGGATAGTAATTATATCCCCCAAAGCCTCCTTATCATTTTTACAAGTCAGTCGCAGTCATTTCCTGATCTAGCTGATCGCATTTCCCTGCTCGTAATTCAACATTCTAACAAAGAGAAAATCAAACTTATCTATCTTTTGCACATTTTCTGCAACGTGTCTTGTACTAAAAAATAAACTAATATGCATTAATTCTAAACAAACCGGTTAATACAAACTAAGGATACATTCAAACCAAATTCGCCTTTCCTTTACTGACCACTATTCTGGTTTATATAACAGTTCCACAGCTACTGCCAAAACCAATGCCAGTTCAACTCTGTAGAATTGATAACGTTGAATATCTGCTCGCCATCTCCGTCAATTAATTATCTCCAGAATAAGAGGAATCTTTGTAAGCTTCAAGGCAGCAAAAGGAGACTAAAGTCGTTTGTTCAGGAGCTGATCACTACGAATCGACAAAGACGCTTTGTATTTTGACAGTACTGAGTGTACCAGCATGTGATATCAATCAACCCAACACTAAATTCTTGTAATGATGACTATACTGTGTATCTAGAAATACATTGCAGACCGCAAGGTCACCGGGCCTCAGTTCTAGTAGGAATCAGACACCTATCGTCTGTAATTACGAACTTAATTTTCCTATAACACTGTAGGTTTTTCTGCACCCGTCCAGACCGGCCCTGAGGCCCATCCAGCTTCTTATAAAATGGGCACTGGTTCATGTCGTATTTTAAGATGTCTTATGTTGTATTTTAAGATGTCTCATGTTGTATTTTAAGATGTCTTGTGTGTATTGTTGTAGTTGTCTTGTGTGTATTGTTGTCATCTTATGTGTATTTGCTGAACTATGTGTGTATTGCTGTTTTTACTTTAGTTGCCGGATTGCTGGCTAGAAGTCAGTATTCGGAATGTCCTGCGACCGGCCACCTCGACACAGGTTTTTCTTTGTTTCCCTGTGTCTATAAGCAAATGCTGAGTTGGTTCCCAAGATTCCAAGTTGCCACTACATGCTTCTCATGCAGCCCTCCCAACTTAAATTTATTAGCAACCAATTTCATATTTTGTATACATGTAAAATAACCACTGCCACCGGGTGACAACCCAATTGCAGTTGATAAATATTATTATTTTTCCCCAGGTTATTACGACTGGGGCGTGGCTTTGACAATCCATTCCATCTAGCGCTAAGTTTAAAGAATGAATATAGCTTTACCTCTACTCCCTCTCTGGGCCCTCATGGACTGTTATAGGGGAACCTTTATCTTTACACCACTGCATGCACGGGATTGGAACTGCAGCACCATTAGAGTGGAGAGTATTCAATTTTTTAAATGTGTTATTTAGCGATGCTCTCAATTTCTAACCTTATGTAGCGCCTGTGGTGGATAAACATGTATGGAGCATTTGTGGAATCATACTGACTGTCAGCCCAGTGTCTGTGGTCTCACTCTCGGGTTTAATTGGAAAATGGAAGATTGATGGATGGGTCGCAGGGGTCACAAGATAAACAATCAGCAAAAGTAGAGTCGAAGGGCCTGTATATTAGTTCTTTGCCCACAGCGTTCAAAATTGACGTGTTACAGGGAGGCATTTTGTGTCAGTGTGGCTGTGTATGTAGGCTTATGCGGATGGCAACTAAAGGCAGAAACCGACTGCGTCGGTTCTCACGAAACTGACGCTGACTCGACAGTCGATTGCGGAAAACATTTATTTCCAACTCAGTGAAAAACCACAAAACGTTTAGCAGCTGATCTTGAATCACAGAACAGGTGGATGGACAAGAGGATGGACAGCAGGCGGGAAAGACAGTCGGAGGGACAGTTTTCGTTTTGTTACTTCGCAAAGGAAGCCTAAAAAGGGATCTGCTTACCGATTTCTCGGAGTAGACATATCAGTGACCACTACTGGTACGAGAATGTAATGCTGGCAGCGTTTCTACTGGGGAAGTTCAGAAAAGAAAATTAACTCGAATGCCTTCTAGCTGAACAAAGTGTTCTTCTCGTATACCTTGTTTGCTTGAAAAATGTTTGCGAATGTCAGAACGTGTCACATTTCGGGACAGACAGGAAGAAAACTTGCAGCACTGAGAGGGAAACAGACGATTGACAAAGTAGAAAGTAAGGTAAAGTAAAGGTAAAGTTCACCCTATAACAGGCCACGAAGACCCAGAGGGGGAGTAGATGTATGGTTCTACTCTTCCTTCAACCTTGGCGCTAGATGGGGGTGGGTGGTCAGCGCCACGCCTCGGCCGCTTTACCCCCGGGAAAGACCCGGTACCCATTGTATAGGAGGCTGGATGGACGCCAGTGTCGGTCTGGACGGGTGCGGAAAATCTCGCCCCCACCGAGATTCGATACCCGTATCGTCTAGCCCGTAGCGAGTCGCTATACCTACTGAGCTACACGGCCCACACAGAGTACAAAGAAAAAGGAGTGGCTCGGGAGATTCCAGTGGCTTACTAATGATAATGCAAGGAGGAACGCGCGTATCTGGTAACGCGCGTACGAAGAATTTAAAGCCGAGTCACAAAGTGGCGGAAACTTACGGATAAATAACCGTACAGAACAATGACAGAATTTCAAATTTGCGCGGTCCGTATGAACGGCGGTTTTTTAGAGGAAATGTCTATATTGTTGTTACGTAACATGTCACAGCCACAGAATTAGCGTCTATCTGGAACTGTGAGAATAAAACACGAGCAGACTAAAGACAGTTTTACTGTAAGGAAGTTCACGATTTTCGCCCTTCACGTAATACTGTAGAAACAGGTGCGATTTGTGGCAGAAAATGGAGAAAGGTAAATACATGGCACGTTTTGTTTGGGTATGTAAAAGGAACCTAATGTAGATAAGAAGATAATATTAAAATTGACTTAAAAATATATATGATGATCTAAAGTGGCTTTATAGACCATCCAAAGGAGGGTTCGTTGAAGATGGTGAAGTATATTGGAGTAAACCAATTTTTTTTTTTGCTAAGTTTAAGGACGCAACTTTGTTACGAAGACAATGAGAATTTGAACGTGCTAATTCTTAAGGCAGTAGCGTCTTTATTAATATCGCATGAGTTATGATAAAACAGAACATAAAAGTAGAAAACCAGCTGAATTTCGATGAGAATTTCATAAAATTGACTGCCTTCTTGCAAACTAAAATCCAGTTCGCTCGACATCATTTGCTGTAGACACGCGATACGTAATTTCACATATATCGGTTCAGCAGTTTAGCAGATTAGACACGGGGACGTACAGAAGAAAGGATATAGGGCTAAGCCCTTCATTTTAGGTTTCATTTTACGTTCCTGGTGGAAACTTCGCAAAAACGTACAAACTGTATAGATAGCGCTGCTTAGGTACAATTCTAATAAATGCGATTCTCATTGCCTCTGACTTTGCTATCACAGATACAAGATAAAGCCTATGGTACTGCTCCAGACGAGGGGAAAGAGATATCAAGGTAAAGCTGTTCGTGTACAGAGTTGGACCGCCGCCTAGGGCTCCAGGAGGATGAAGTCCCCAAATTTCCAGACAGTCGGCACATGAAGGTGGTAAGGCTGTCAGACCGACTCACCGACCGCCTTTACCTCGAAAGGTGTACCCCAGATTATCTTTCCTGTCAGAGGCTCATTTGACCCCATGGCTATAGTGCATCCGGAAGAATTAAGTCAACGAAAAATCCCAATGACTCAATCGGGAATCGAACCCACGACCTTCCGGCTTGCAACACAGTGCAAGGGAAGAGATGTATTATTTGCGAAAAGTAAAGTGAAGCTAAATTTGTCCCAAAGGCATGCCGTGCAAGGCGTATGGGACAGTGGAAACGAATCTTGGTAATCTTAGTAATTAACCAACTTAATGCACAAAATGTTGTTTTATAATAAGTTTATTATATTCCTCTACATGTTTCGAGCACTATGTGCTCGTCATCAGGAGGTCAAAATTGTCTTCTCTCAACTTGTGCACCGGACGACCACCTACAGTGTGTGATGATACCAGATGCTGTATAATACAATTTTGACCTCCTGATGATGAGCACATGTGCTCGAAACATGTAGAGGCATGAAATAAAACTTATTGTGAAACAAATTTTGTG
>Ga0123352_10011231_pt1 | contig 14106 bp, 17 predicted proteins | sample TergutLab28metaG_FD_89700 | JGI IMG/M metagenome (GOLD analysis project Ga0123352, IMG submission 89700) | Labiotermes labralis P1 segment gut microbial communities from Petit-Saut dam, French Guiana - Lab288 P1 | ecosystem: Host-associated > Arthropoda: Insects > Digestive system > Gut ...
TTGCGAGGAGCGAAGCGACGAAGCAATCCATGCAAAAAACAAAATATAGAATTAGGAGCGACTTTTATGAGAAAAACAAAGAAGCCTATAATTATAATGCCATTGCCTATCATACCGTTCGGCAATCCTCCTGCTGGTGAATGGCCTCCTGACAATGGAGATGGTTAACATTAGTAAAATACACTGCCCTCTTCGTCATTGCGAGGAGCGAAGCGACGAAGCAATCCATGTAAAAAACAAAATATAGAATTAGGAGCGACTTTTATGAGAAAAACAAAGAAGCCTATAATTATAATGCCATTGCCTATTATGCCTTTTAGTGGAGATCCCCCTGCTGGTGAATGGCCCCCTGATAATGGAGATGGTTAATATTAGTAAAATACATTTAAGGGGGACTAGTGATGACGGAAAGAATGAAACAGTTAAGGAAAATGTTTCTTACTTTAAATTCAACATACGATGTTGAGTTAATGCAGGAAATACAAGAAGCATTTGAAAAGTATTTAAAAACAGACGAAGATAGCGAGTTTAAAACATTAGATAATACAATTCATTTGCTTAAAGGCTTGATTAATTATGAAGAAACTAATAATATTAAATCTTCTTATGAGCTGATATTACCAATGTTATATAATTTAGAGTTTGGTAAAAATATTGAACGTTTAAAGTTTAATTACAATAGAAAATTACTAATTTTCAGCATTTCAATATGTAATGATTATAGACAATCTCTTGGCATTTTAAATGCAATAGAAAATAGTCTTGAGCTTTATCCAGAAGGAAAAGAAGCTGAAGAGGGTTTCAAAAGAGATATGTACATACGAATAACGAATAGACTTTTGCATGCTAAAGGGCTTGAAAAGCTTTCAAAAAATGAACTTATTGAAGTTGAAGCTTTGTTTAAAAAGTATGTAAAGAAAGCCAAAATTCTTTGTGTTGATGAAGAGTATTTTAATTGCCTTTCAATTTTAATAGCTAGAGAAGGGCTTTTTAATGGCAAAAAAGAAACTATGGAAACGGGAACCTATATGGCTCGTGCACTTAGAGAATCAAGATTACAAGCCTATCTAGATAAAAGTTTATGTGAATATAGAGCATTGCCAACTTTAATAGATGAGCCATTAACTGAAAAAGAAAAGTTTGGTATAATGCTCAGAGATTTGCGTTTAGGTAGAAAATTAAGTATTGGAGAGTTCGCTGGCATGATTAGCCTTTCGCCCGGAACTATACGAGCTTTTGAGTATGGAATGGATTTTCCAAGACTTCCAACGTTAGAGAGAATTTGCGAAGCGTTTGACATTACTGAAGATTATTTTAAGCAAGATATTTCAATTGTGTATAAAAAAGCAACAGAATAACTCTGTTGCTTTTTTATATTTCTATTTCTAGGAGTCGTCATTAGAGTTGTAGCAAAACGAGCCCCTGATTGTCATTGCGAGGGTTCTAGTCATTATAAGAGTAGTACATGTTGCACCCGAACCGGGAACCCAAAAAAGCCTGCTTTTTTGGGTAGGGGAGCAATCCAGTGCAAGAGCTATAAAATGCATTATAACATAAATATAGAATAAGACTTTTAAGTTCTCACACTGGATTGCTTCGGGCTTGGCACTTACGAAAGGCAACATAAATATGCCCTCGCAATGACGAACAGAAGTGTATCTCTTTTTCGTTTTGCTACTACAAATTATATAAGGGCGTACTATGTACGCCCCTTTGTGTAAATATTATTAATTTATGCGTTATCAATTTTAGCCATGTGAGCAGCCAAGTCAACAACTTTGCAAGAGTAGCCCCACTCATTGTCATACCAAGCAATTAGCTTAACAAAGTTATCGTTTAGAGAAATCCCAGCAGCAGCATCAAATACCGATGTTTGAGGCTCGCCAATAAAATCGCTCGAAACAACCGCATCTTCAGTATAGCCTAAAATGCCTTTAAGTTCGCCCTCAGAAGCTTTTTTAACCGCTTGCTTAATTTCTTCATAGCTTGCTGGTTTTTCTAGCCTACAAGTTAAATCTACAACAGAAACGTTAGCCGTTGGCACTCTAAATGCCATGCCTGTAAGTTTGCCGTTAAGCTCTGGAATAACTTTTCCAACAGCTTTAGCCGCACCAGTTGTAGAAGGTATTATATTTACAGATGCTGCACGGCCGCCGCGCCAGTCTTTATTAGAAGGACCGTCTACAGTTTTTTGCGTTGCCGTCATAGCGTGAACCGTTGTCATAAGACCTTCTGCAATGCCAAAATTATCTTGAATAACTTTAGCTAAAGGTGCAAGACAATTCGTTGTGCAAGATGCGTTTGAAACAATGTTCATCGAAGACTCATATTTATCATGATTAACGCCCATAACAAACATAGGCGCATCCGCACTTGGAGCCGAAATAATTACTTTTTTTGCTCCACCTTTAAGGTGCAAAGAAGCCGTTTCAATCGTTGTGAAAACGCCAGCAGATTCAACAATATACTCAGCATTAGCAACCGACCAAGGTATCTCTTCTGGATTTCTGAAATTAAAAACAGAAATTTCATTACCATTTACAACTAGCTTATCGCCCTTGATAGAAACTTCACCCGAAAATCTGCCATGCACCGAGTCGTATTTAAGCATGTACACCATGTAATCAAGGTCTATAAAAGGATCGTTAATAGCAGTAATTTTAACATCACTTCTCGAAAGTGCAATTCTAAATACCAACCTGCCAATACGCCCAAAACCATTTATCCCAATATTCACCATATTGATTCCTCCTAAGTTTTACTAATCTCACTTTAAAACAACTTTGGCAGAGGGAAGCCTCGACTACGTCGGAGGCGTTTTGACCGATAGGCAAAGATGATTTTAAATGAGGATTTGTAACGTTTATACAACTAGTATATCACAAAATCAATCTGTTTTAAAGTATTTTTTAAAGATTTATACACTAAATTTTATTAATTTCATCACAGATTCTACTTTTTTACGTTCTTTTTCATCCATGCTATCTAGTATAACACTAAGCATCAAATCGCGTTGCTCGTTTGAAATAGGCTCGCCTTGCTTTAAAATGGTATTGTATTTTGAAAAAATTTGCAAGGCCTCAATAGTTGATTTTCCTTGTATTTCTGTATGCATATTTTTTATTGCCTCAAGTTTTTCAGGCTCAAGATTTGCAAATGCCTCGTTTTTTAAAATTTCACTAAAATTATTAGGCAATCTAATCACTCTCCATCACTTTTATTAAATCTATAGTTTCTTTTGTGTTTATTATTTTTATAAACATATCTATAATTTGTTGTTTATTTTCGTCAACATGTGGCTTAATTGCTATAAGCATATCTTTGGGCGAATGGCTTTTGTTTTCAAATGCTTCATAATTTGGCACTGAATATTTTTGTATGATACTTTTAGCCTCTATTACCTTAATAAGTGGTGCCAAAACTTTTTGGTGCCTGTCGCTAAGGTAAGGAATTGCAACCTTTATCGCTTTAATTTCTGATGAAATAAGCCTTTCGTCAAAATATTTTTCATTTTTGTTGGTTTCCATAAAAAACACACCTCTATTTATTATAGTAGGTGTGCTTTAAAATTATAACATAATAATTAATTATTTAACTAAATCTAAAATACTATCCTTTGGTTGAGCACCCATAATTTTTTTATTAAGAACACCATCTTTAAAAGAAATGATTGTTGGTATACTCATAACCTTAAATTCTCTTGCAATTTCAGGACTTTCATCTACATTAACTTTGTAAATTTCAATTTCAGTATGTTCTTTTGCAATTTCTTCAATTACAGGCATAACCATTTTGCAAGGGCCACACCAGTCTGCATAAAAGTCAACAATTATTGGCTTTGTAGCATTGCTCACTATATCCTTAAAATTCTCGTTGTTAAGAGTTTTAATTTCCATTCTAAACACACTCCTTAATTATTTGTTCTATCTATATTATACCACATTTCTAAACTAAAATCAATATTTTTTTTCGGCAATATTTTGCAATTTTACTTATCGTTTTTGAAAACGAGAAGCAAAATACATATGTTTCACGTGTTTTGCTGCGAAGCTTGAAATTACGATAAGTTATTTTGCATATTCGCTAATTTTCGTCCTGCATCTCTGTCATATGTTTCCAAAACCTTTTCCTCATAAGATTTGTTCTAAGCTTTAAGTTTGTTCGCTCTTTTATTGCAATTGTTTCATAAAAATTTTTCCACATTTGCCTATAACCAAGCTCATTTTCCGATTCTTTTGGCAGCTCTAAACTTTCTACAGAAATTATATCAAACTCTTTATCTTTGTACACTAAGGCTGCCTTAAAATTTTCATCGTATATCATAAAGTTTTCTTCAGAAAATCTATCTGTAAAATGCGGAGCAATAAATGGTAAAATGAAATATTTGCAATCAATCTTAGCAATTAATACCCCATCATAATCAGAAAAACGCACAAAACCAGTATACATATGAGCATCGTATAAAATGCGTTTCTCAGCTGTTAAAGCAACCGAAACAACAGGCTCTGTAAGAACATTGTGAGTATTAGCACCTGCCTGATACCCAAAAAACAAATAATCATAAATAATCATTTCTTTATTTGGATACTCGCCTATAAAAACAGTTTCAACAAGTTTTAAAGAGTATGTCGAAATTTTTTCTTTAATAGATTGCCTAACTTTTTGAGCTTTTTCAATGTCTGTATAAACTGTTATTTCTTTGTTTAAAGTTGGTTGATAATTATCCTCACTAACTATTAAAAAAGGGCGTTTTTTGCTATAAAATACGTCATATATAGCGGTATAAAAACCTTGCAAACTTCCATCATAAATATACAGGCTATCACCTTGTTTTGCTACTTTTGAGTAAGACAAAGAACCGCCTCCTTCTATTAATCCCACTTTAAAACAGATGTTTACGGAGCGAAGCCTCGACCACGTCGGAGGCGATTTGAGCGACAGTAAACTCTGATTTTAAATGAGGATTAATGTCAATAGATTTTGGAGCATTATCAAAAAGGCTTAGCTGCTCTACACCAAAGCTATAAATACTAGGGTCTATAAGTGTTTTTGCCGTAATTTCAGGCGTTGTTATAATTCCACGAGGCTCATCTGCCGTAATTATAAAAAACCTTGCCCGCTTTAAAACCGCACCTATTTTTTTTAGATTTAGCATGGTTAACTTCGAGTGCCTGCGTGCAATTATTATTCTTTTAGCCGATGTTGGCCCAATACCTGGAACCCTCAAAAGCTCTTCAAAAGAGGCACGATTAACATCAACAGGGAAAAAATGCAGATTATTTAACGCCCAGTTGCACTTAGGATCTACAAAAGGGTTAAAATCGGGATTTTCTTCGCTCAAAATTTCATCCGCTTTAAAATGATATTGCCTAAGCATAAAATCTGCCTGATAGAGCCTATGTTCACGAAGAAGCGGCGGCTTAGTATCAATTGCAGGTAACATTTTGTCTTCAAGAGTAGGTATATAAGCCGAATAAAACACACGCTTAAGCGAGTATTTATTATACATACCCTCAGAGAGTTTAACAATTTGATAATCAGATTCGGGGCTTGCCCCTATTATCATCTGCGTGCTTTGCCCAGCATTTGCAAACTTTGGAGCATGTTTGTAAAGAGCAAGCTCTTGCTTGTTTTGCTTGGTACCTGTTGCAATATATCCCATTGGCTTAAAAATTGCTTTTCTGTCTTTATTAGGAGCAAGGCGGTTTAAGCTTGCTTCGCTAGGAAGTTCTACATTAACGCTTAGTCTATCCGCCAAAATGCCCAATCTGTATACCAAATCGGACGATGCTCCCGGTATAGTTTTTGCGTGAATATAGCCATGGAATTTATACTCATACCTCAAAATTTCTAAAGTTTTGATGATTTGCTCCATCGTATAATCAGCATTTTTCATAACTCCGCTTGAAAGAAAAAGCCCCTCGATGTAATTTCTTCTATAAAATTCGATAGTAAGTTCGGAAAGTTCTTTCGGTGTAAAAGCCGTGCGCTGCACATCATTACTACTTCGATTTACGCAGTATTTACAATCGTATATACAGTGATTTGTGTACAAAACTTTTAAAAGGGAAATGCACCTGCCATCAGCAGAAAAAGCATGGCAACAACCCGCTGGAACGGTATTTCCAATACCATTTAAATTCTTACGATTAGAACCCGAAGAAGTACACGCCACATCATATTTAGCACTATCTGCAAGTATTGTAAGTTTTTCTGCTACATTCATGTGTGTGCCTCCTCTGCGAATAAATGTTCTTGTTTTTTATTATAGCACACAAATTTATTTTTGTAAAGCATTTTTTATAAAAAAAATTTATTCAAAGAAAAATAATTCTTCAAATCTTTTATCTAGAGCAATACAAAGAATAAGAGCCAACTTTGCGGTTGGGCAAAATTGCCCTGTTTCTATTGAGCTGATGGTGTTTCGTGATACCCCAACCATTTCAGCCAAAGCAGTCTGTGAGAGATCTTTTTCAGCTCTCGCTACCTTTAGTTTGTTTTTTAATACGATTTCATCTTTCATTTTAGCCCCACCACTCTTGTAGAATCCCTATATCCCTTACAAATAAAATAATGCCGCCGATTCCAAGTAATCCAAAGCAAATTGCGGCTATCAAGTATCTTTTCTGCTTCAAAACACGATATTTAGCTAAAAATTCTCCAAACCAAGAAGCTGAAATTACTGAAGATAAAGCATATATAGCAAGTGTTTGCCAAGTAATTAAAGACAACATAAGCAAAGGAAAACCTACTACTTCGATGCCAAAATAGCTACCTTTCTTTGCCCCTTGAGCTATTGCATGCTCTATGCCCTCATCATGTTGCAATTGCCTACTCTTTGCCAAGATTTCTTCTTTGCGGTTACTATTATTGTTTTCTGTTGAATTGTTCATAATAAAATTCCTCCAAGCTTTATATTCATTTTGACAAGTTTTGTTGTCAATACAATTATATCACATACCAAGTTCACTTGTCAATCATTAATTTTTTAAATAAAAAACAGACCTTTTAGTAAGGTCTGTTTTTATAATTATTTAACCTAAAACACCTGCTGGAAATAAAGCTCTAAACTCATCACCAGTAATTTTTTCTCTTTCTATCAACAACTTAGCTGAAGAATGCAAAAGCTCAATATTCGCAGTCAAAATTTCTATAGCCTTTTTATAGCTTCCTTCAACAAGGTTTTTAATTTCAGAGTCTATTAAAGATGCAATTCCCTCGCCATAATTTCTAGTTTGAGCAAAATCTCTGCCGATAAACACTTCATCATTATCATTTCCAAACTGGATAGGGCCTAAAGCATCACTCATACCGTATTTCGTAACCATATTTCTAGCCATTGCCGTTGCCCTTGCTATATCATTAGACGCACCCGTTGTTATATCCTCAATAACAATAAATTCAGCAGCACGCCCACCTAAAAGTGCAATAAGCTCTTCTTGCATATGCTTTTTAGAAAGATACATTCTATCTTCTCCCGGAAGCGGCATAGTATAACCACCTGCCATGCCCGTTGGAATTATAGAAATAATATTTACAGGGTCTAACTCCTTGCAAAGCTCATGAATAATTGCATGGCCCGCCTCGTGGTAAGCCGTGATGAATTTTTCTTTATCACTAACAACTCTCGATTTCTTTTCTGTACCAACGCCAACCTTGATTATTGCACGCCTAACCTCTTCCATCTCAATAACCTCTTTGCCTGAACGAATAGCCAAAAGTGCCGCTTCGTTTAGGAGATTTTCAAGATCTGCCCCAGTAAAACCAGAAGTTGTTTGAGCCACCATGCTAAGGTCTAAATTTTCTGCAATTTGTTTGTTTTTTGCATGTACTCTAAGTATTTGCTCGCGTGCCTTAACATCAGGTCTGCCAACAACAACACGTCTGTCAAATCTGCCTGGTCTTAAAAGTGCTGGGTCTAAAACATCTGGCCTGTTTGTTGCAGCCATAACAATAATTCCTTCATTAACGCCAAAGCCATCCATCTCAATTAAAAGCTGGTTTAGTGTTTGCTCGCGCTCATCATGCCCACCACCAAGACCTGCACCACGCTTACGACCAACGGCATCAATCTCATCTATAAAAATAATACAAGGCACGTGCCTTTTTGCTTGCTCAAACAAATCTCTAACACGAGAAGCACCAACACCAACAAACATCTCAACAAAATCTGCACCCGAAACTGTGAAGAACGTGGCATCTGCCTCGCCAGCAATAGCTTTTGCAAGAATTGTTTTACCCGTTCCCGGTGGTCCTGCTAAAAGTATACCTTTTGGTATTCTTGCACCAATATCAATATATTTTTTTGGCATTTTAAGAAAATCAACAATTTCTTTAAGTTCCTCTTTCTCTTCTTCAAGCCCAGCAACGTTTGCAAATGTATATTTTTTCTTATCATCAACCAACATCCTAGCTCTACTTTTGCCAAAATTCATGGCCTTAGAATCAGAGCCGCCGCCCTGTGCACGGTTTATGTTAGCAATCATAAAAAGCATCATAACAACCATTAAAATTGGCATAAGTAAAATTTGGAACCAAGCACCAATTCTTGATGGTTCTGATGTTGTAACAAGCAAATTATGTTCATTAATTGCGTTATTAACTATGCCCGAAAACTCATCCATCCAAGGAATTACAACGGTTTCAACACGTTCAACCGTTTGTCCTCTATCGTTTATAGAACGGAAAAAAACTCTTGCCCTGCCCGTTCCTGCAACATCTGCCGAGCCTATAATTTCAATCCTATCAACATTATTTTGATTTATATCATGCACAAGATTTGCGTATGTGTAACTTTCGGCTCCGCCAGAAGTTCCCCTAAAAAACATAACAAATAACACTATTAAACCAAGCATTATTGCAAATCTTAAAAATGCTCCTCTGTTATTAACATTTTGTTGCTGCAAATTATTTCCCTCCTTAATCTATAACTACTCCGATATACGGTAGATTTCTATATTTTTGGTCATAATCCAAGCCATAACCTATAACAAATTTATCAGGAATTACAAAGCCTGTATAGTCGATTTTTATGCCCTCAACAACTCGCCTTTCGGGCTTATCTAAAAGTGTGCAAACTTTTAATATGTTAGGTTCTTGATTTTTTAGATGTTTAATTAGATGCGAAAGAGTTCTTCCTGTATCAACAATATCTTCAACAATAAGAACATTTTTGCCCGTTATCGGCTGTTCTAAATCTTTTAAAAATTGTATTACTCCGCTAGACTCTTTGCCTGCACCGTAGCTTGAAATGTCCATAAAATCAAGTTCTATATCACAATCAAGTTTTTTGGCAAGGTCTACCATAAACATTACCGAGCCTTTTAATATACCAACCAATGTAAAAGATTCGCCATTAAAATCTCTTTTTATCTCAGTTGCAAGCTCTTCAATTCTTTTTTCAATTTCGGCTTGGCTAATAAGTACGTCTATATTATGTTGCATTTGTTAGTTTCCTCCAAATTCCAATATAAATTTTATCTTCTGTTTCATATTTTGTAGAAACAAGTTTGCTTTCAAAACTTTCATCAAAAATACAAAAAATATTACTATTTTCATCTGAAATTACAAGCATTTTGTCTCTTTTTTCTCGCGGAATTTTGTTATCTATAAAATAATCTTTTAGCTTTTTAGATTTATAAAGTCTATCTCCAGTTTCACGATGCCTTATAAAAAGCTCACCACCTATCATTGTATCATAATTAAGGCTAATAAAACAAGTGTTTATATAATTTTCTTTTTTGAAATTTTTATTAAGAGAAAGGCTTATAAAATATGAAGTTTCGCCTATTTTCAAAAAACAATCTTTGTAAAGCTTTATATTTGTAGAAATTACTTCTGCTTTTTTCCTTATGATTAATGTTTTGTACGAAATTTCTGCAACCACATTATCAGGCAAGTTTATGCTTTTGCCAGTTTCGCCTTTTTCTACAAGCTCAAGAACCGCCTCACAATGCTTTAAGCCAAAGTTTTTAAGGGTTTGTGCCACATCTTCATAAGCCATTCTTATAATTCTTTGCTTTACTGCTTTGTGGTTTAAATTAAATCGCTCAATGTCTATGTTGCTCTTATCATCAGATATTTTCGCAATATTTTCATAAATAATATAAGCCTGATTATCTATATAATCGTTATCAAGCTGCGAAAGGTTCGCAAACCTCATTATACTTTCTTCTATGCTAGGATTAATCTCTTTTTTTAGGTATGGCAATAACTCAAGCCTAATTTTATTACGCATATAATTGGTTTCTAAATTGCTAGAATCTACAACATACTCTAAAGAGTTTTCTTTGCAAAACTCATCAATTTCCTCTTTAGTACACTCTATAAGTGGGCGAATTACACGTCCACGAGTAGGCGAAACGCCCTTCATCCCATTTGTTCCACTTCCTCTAAAAAAGTTCATAAGCATTGTTTCAACATTGTCGTTATAGTTATGTGCAACGGCTATTTTGTTGGCATTTTGCTTCTTTAAAACCTCATTAAAGCAATTATAACGCACATTTCTGCCAGCCTCTTCTATCGAAAGCTTGCTTTTTGCTGCAAACTCTTTAACATTTATATTATAAATTTCGAGATGTATATTTAATTTCTTACATAGCTTAGCACACATATTTTCATCTCTCAAAGACTCTTCGCCACGCAAGCCATGATTTATATGAACCGCAAAAATTTCAAATCCTAAATTTTTAAGCACAAAAAGAAGAGCCACAGAGTCCGACCCGCCAGAAAGCCCAACAACAACCCGTTCACGCTCACCTATATTCAACATATAATGCTTTTTAATTGTGTTAATAATTTTGATTTCCAAAGCCTTTTACCTCTCTAGCAATACAACATTTTCAACGTGAAAACTATGCGGAAACATATCCACAGGCTGAATTTTAGCTATCTTATATTTATTTTCGCATAATATTTTTAAATCTCTTGCCAAAGTATCAGGGTTGCAAGAAACATAAACCATCTTTTTTACACCACTCTCTAGAATACTCTCTAAAAGCCTAATATCGCAACCTTTTCTTGGCGGATCTACAATTATTATATCTGGTTTTTCCACAAACTTTTGCATAATTTCTTCTGCTGCACCTAACAAAAATTCGGCGTTGCTAATATTATTATTTTTGGCGTTTATTTTTGCATCTTTAACAGCATCTTCCACAATTTCAATGCCGATAACTTTTTTTACGTGTTTTGCAATATAGAGCGAAATAGAACCAATGCCACAATAGGCATCAACAACAGTTTCATCACCCTTAAACTCGCAAAAATCAAGAACCGTATCGTACAAAGCCTTAGTTTGCACAGGATTTACTTGGTAAAAAGAAAGCGGTGAAATGTTAAATAAAATATCGCCAATATAATCTTTGATATAGGCTACACCGTAAACATTTCTTATAAATTTACCAAGAATAACATTAGTTTTTTGTGAATTATAGTTTAAAGAGATACTTTTTATACCATCTATTTTTAATAACTCACTCACAAGACCTTCTTCGTTTTCAAACTTTTTACCATCAGTAAGATTAACAACAATACAAACCATTATTTCGCCCGTTTTAAAGCCATATTTAATTAACACATGCCTAACAACTCCGCTGTTCTTCTCTTCATTATAAGCCTTTATGTTGTTTTCTCTCATATATGCAATAATCACATCAACTATATTTTTTGATATTTTTGGCTGAATTTTGCACTCATCAGCTTCAACAATTCTGTGGCTATTTAGGGCAAAAAAACCTGCCTTTATTCTGCCGTTTTCTTCTCTAATTGGTATAGAAACTTTATTTCTGTAAAAAAACGGTTCTTTCATACCAATTATAGGCATAATTTTTTCAGAAACATCAGAAAAACCACCAATCCGCTCTAAAGAATCTTTAGTTTTCTTTTCTTTGTAGAAGAGCTGCGACTTATAGTCCATGTGCATTATATTGCACCCACCGCACTTATAGAACACATCACACAAAGGCAAAGCTCTCATTGGTGAAGGCTTCACCACCTCTAAAACTTTGCCGTACCCATAATTTTTTTTAAGCTTTAAAATTTTTATAGAAACCACTTCTTCAGGCAAAGCATTTGGCACAAAAAAGGTGAAACCGTCAATTTTGCCAATTCCTTCGCCATCTTTACCTATATCAACTATAGAAATTTTACATGTATCATTTTTTTTAAACTTCAAAATTAGATTTCCTCAATTCTCTATTCTTTTCATCACCAAAGCCCCAGTGCTTACCAAGCCATTTAGCAGAAGTGTTATCTTTAGATATAATTTCTTCAAATCTTTGCACTTTTGAATCTATATCATCTGCAAAGCTAATAATAAACGCCTCGATAATTTGCGGTAGTTTAGGCGAACCAAACTCAAACTTTCCATGGTGAGAAATAACACAGTGTTTTATAAGGCTTTTAAGCTCACGAGGAAAGTTTTCAACCTCATTCGCATACTTTTCTATAATTTCAATTCCGATGATAATATGGCCTAAAAGCTGGCCATCATCGGTGTACTCGTTTTCAGGCAGTGCCGAAAGTTCATATAACTTGCCAACATCATGAAGCATAGCCCCAGCAATAAGTATATCACGGTTTACATGCTTATATCTGCCGCTCATAAAATCGCATATTTCAACCACAGAAACCGTGTGCTCAAGCCACCCACCCATAAAACTATGGTGCATACTTTTGCCTGCCGAATGAGTTTTTATATTTACAGAAATATATTCATCCTCAACAAAAATTTTTTCAAGAAGTGATTTTACATGCGGATTTCTTATAGATTTTATGTAGTCTATAAGCTTTGTGTGTATACTTTCCATGTCTTTCTCGCTAGTTTTTATATAGTCGGCTGGGTCAAACTCACCTTCTAAACTTTTTCTAATTTTTGCAACTTTAAGCTGAAGTTCATTTCTATAAGTTGTAACAACTGCATCTATCTTAACATAATCGTTCACTTCAAATGCTTGAATATCGTTGTTCATTTCCCACACTTTTGCATCTATAATACCTGTTTTATCTTGCAATTTCAAAGAAAGATATGTCTTTCCTGCATTGGTTTTAAGGCTATTTTTTTGCTTGCAAAGATAGTGGTCTATAATTCTTTCATCGTCTCTAAAATCTTCGATATATCTCATTAAAAATCCTCCGAAATAAGTCTATACATAATAGTATAACAGATTTATGCGATTAGAACAAGAATAAAAAAGCTTGATTTCATAATAAAAATATGCTACAATAATGTGTGCTTAAATTTAGGAGGTTTTTATTATGAAACATATTAAAACATTAAATACTGTACTTTTAAAAAATACAATTACTAAGGGCGGTTGTGGCGAGTGCCAAACTTCTTGCCAGTCGGCTTGTAAAACATCTTGCACGGTTGCAAACCAGTCTTGCGAAAACACTCGTATAAACCGTTCTGAACATGCTAGCCGAAGATAATTCTTCGGCTTTTGTTTTGTATTGGAGGTGCAAAATGGTTCATACATATAGCTTAAATGGCTATAATATTGTGATTGATACAAATTCGGGTGCAATTTCTGTTCTTGATGATGTTGCATTTGATGTTTTAGAAGCTATTAAAGACGGAGTTTTTGAAGCAATTGAAATGATGATTGTTTCAAAACATGGCTACAAAGCTGTGCGAGAAGCTTATGACGAAGTTATGGAGCTAAAAAGGCAAGGTTTACTTTTTTCTGAGGATACTTATGAAGAGTTGGTTGAAACGGTTGACGCACGCGAACCTGTTGTTAAAGCCTTGTGCCTGCATGTTGCACATGACTGCAATTTAAGGTGCAAATACTGCTTTGCGGATGATGGCGAGTATCAAGGCAATCGTTCTTTAATGAGTGCAAAGGTTGGAAAGGCTTCTATAGATTTTATTATAAAAAATAGTAGAACCCGCAAAAATCTTGAAATAGATTTTTTTGGTGGCGAGCCACTTATGAATTTTGATGTTGTAAAAGAAATTGTTGCATATGGGCGTTCACTTGAAAAAATTTATAACAAAAACTTTAGATTTACTATGACAACAAATGGTATTTTACTAGATGAAGAAAAGCTAGAATATATAAACGAACATATGCACAATTTAGTGCTTAGTTTAGATGGGCGAAA
>Ga0123352_10011232_pt1 | contig 14104 bp, 6 predicted proteins | sample TergutLab28metaG_FD_89700 | JGI IMG/M metagenome (GOLD analysis project Ga0123352, IMG submission 89700) | Labiotermes labralis P1 segment gut microbial communities from Petit-Saut dam, French Guiana - Lab288 P1 | ecosystem: Host-associated > Arthropoda: Insects > Digestive system > Gut ...
AAATTTGGAATAATATCTAATGTAATTACCAAACTGCTCAACTCGAAATAAAGTGAATTTAGAATACCAGTCAATATGCCTTACCTTGAATAAACAGTAGACGGTACAGCATCGTAGTAACGTTGCAACAGTCTTTGTAATAATTGTATTCAATCACTTAATTCTTCAACAGTAGACACATGACGGCCGACAATTAATTTGTTAGCGAGTGAGGGCGTTTACCGGGTTGTGCTAAGCTTTATAGAGTAGAGCTGACAGGTCATGCATTGCTAAAAGTATAATGATCTGATCAAGTCACTGCCGGTTCAGGTTGGTTGGTATTGCTGACTTCAGCGGTTGTGACTGAAGGATCTCTTCTTGGGTTCAAGTATCAAAATTTCGAAGTTTATATCTAATACAAATACATAGGTAAATCTAACATGCATTACAATAGGTATGCATCTGCTTTCCTGTTTTTTCTTATAATATATATATTTCATTCTGTAGGTTTTTTCAGGAGAATATGCATGTGTGGAATGTTTTTATTATGGAATGCGCATTCATGAAGATTCGGAGATGTCTTCCTTTAAACCTATTCTAATTGAAAATTGGTATATGTGTATTGTACACTTACGTAATCTGAATTTGTTTTTAAAAAATTATAAGAATGATTTCACTGATTTTTTGGTTTAGTTACATTTTGGGCTAACATTTATTTATAATAGAAAGTACAGAGTCTTAGAGACTGCACGGGACATTTCCGTTACAGGGGCTTATGTTAACATATATCTGAACTTTCCTCTTTCGACTAATTACATTCATTCAAAATTTAATTTAATTTTTTTTTTGCGGTGACTGAGGCACATTTGGTTGTAATTTGAGTATGCCAAATATGATTTATGTATTACTTTATTCAATTTTGTGTTGGTATGAATTAGTAGTTCTATACTTTTATGAGGAGAGCTAACTTATATTTTGATACAGAGAATTAGTTTGACAAAATTAATTTGCTGCACAATTAAGAAGCCGATGCGCTACACGTTCGCATTCTTGGCTCGTAATTGTAAGTGAATGTACAGCAAAGTATTAAATACAAGAATTTTTATTTCTTGCAATGACACCTATGAAGCCTGTGTTCGTGAATTTCTGTCTGTTTGCTTATATGATGTATCGTTTACAGCTATACTTCATGTTGTCCGTTACCCTACCTCAGACAATGTGTACATACACTGCTCCGCTTTTTGGGCGGAATTAATTCTATCCTAAGAGAGGTGAATTCTTTTGTTCAGTTGTAAATGAAAATTGTTGACGTGTCAATGTCGTCGATGGGAAATTTTATTGAAGGGAACGTGGAATAGAATTTGTCTGTGTTATGAGAATTGTTATTATCTACCTGGCTTTTGTTGGTTTCTTGGAATGGGTTCGAGTTGTCAAGTCAATTCGTTTGGTCATGCCATTGCGTTAGTTGCACTGATAACAGTAGGACGTGTAACTATTGGTCATCGATTTCTTTTATTATCTAACGTGATGACTGCAGCCTATACGTCATTAGTTGCCGTAGGTGGTTTACTGTGCTTCTGAGTTACTGAAATGTGTGTTGTTATTTTATAAATGTACCTTAAAATGTGATCACAGTATTAGCCCTATAGTTGTAATTTGAATGGTGGAGGCTCGTAACGTAATTTTTTTCGACTAGAAGGCGCGTGCCTGCGTGTTATATGCAATTGTCCAGGTTTATTTGAATTTCATGAATTCGCATTGTGTTATTTATGTTATATTCTGAGTGGCTGGTATGTCTGCGACCGTTTATGCATTTTTCATTAGAGTCGAACCTACAACTTTTGTGTAAGTATAAAAGTAAACATTTAGAATTAACTTTTGAAAAACAACGGTCAAATTTAGACTGATTCGCCGGCAGATAAGAGATGTCTATTATGACGTTTTCTGTCAGGAATTTGTAACTTTAGACCCTCTATTTTGGTCTTGTTTGTTGCTCAAGTGTGTCTAACCCAATAGATATCAGGAACCTGTCAACATTTAGTAGGAAAACGTGTTAATTTTCACCCAACATCAGGCCTAATGTTTATAATTAAATTTGAGGTGTTAGATGACAGTTGATAGTCATACCTATGGTCCCTTAATGTTACACGTATTTGAATAGTTTATCTAGTAGCCATTAAATTATTTTCAAATTTTTTAAATATATGTGCTTTTATTATTCTCCCTTTATAGTTTTATACTCTTGATTTTTTTCCCTTCCTAATCTGTTTCTATTACTTCATTTTGTGTACAATATTAACCTATTTTTCCGGTTGGTGTGTGCATCATACAGTGAGCTGGAAGTGTAATATTTTATACAGCGGAAACGAACCTATTATTCGAAAGTCCCCTCATAGGTGCCAACTTAGTTTTGGCCTATATGACTTCATTAAATTATGGCGGTAACCATGTGTGAGGCATCACTGAGGCACGGAATCCTATCACAGAGCAACCGTAAGCTGTGTGTCACAGGAGCAATTGCGTGGAAGAATATTCATTATTTTTAATTGTGATTTTTGCGACTGGTATCTGGAAACATAATTTCAGTTATGTGTAGTAAATTATGACGCTTAAAATATTTTCACTTATTCATCGCTCACACCGCGACATAAAATATAAACCTTTGATTGTCATGTCAACTGCACATTCTAACTTTTCGTTATAATATACAACTAAAATGGCGATGTTTAAAGTTGTACAGTGTCTTGTTTGTCTCCCAACCAGAGACGGTGAATACAGTGTTGCCTTTGTTTGTGTTTTATCCCTTCTGTCTTCTGTACAAAATATGTTAAAACTTGCTTTCGTTTAATGACGTTCTTCAAAACTTATTATGAACATTAGATTTTCACGTGGCTATGCAAGAGTCCCTTTCGTGTTGTTGTAATATGCAGGTTGTAAAATTGTAGTTCACAATGTGGAAAAACAAACTCTCACATAATAGGATCCAATTTGCATTGAATAGCATAGTGATATTCTGAAATTTTTCTGTCGTAAGGACTAATATATTTTAATGAGTTTCTTCTTAACTTAGAATGTCAGCTTGTGTAAATGAAAAGTTTTTGAATTATTCACTGCATGAAGTGTACTGCCAGAAAGAAATGCTGTCTCAAATTGTGCCACTTTCCCCCACATAAATATAGTCTCTGTAAACACGCACAAACTGTAAATGTAACAGAAATGTAATCACATAAAACCTTTTGTACGAACGCTAAAATATTTATTTGGAACCGAAAGTTATGCCTGCTACATTTTCAGTGCAATGCACTGCATGTACACACTCTTGAATTTCAGAACGTTAGTAGTGATGACTAAGATAGTAATGATGATAATGTTAATAATTACACTAAGAATGACCACAATAACATCAGAGGCAGCAGTAACAGAATTAGCAAATATATTTAGTAATTGATATTCTTCTACAAATCTCTATGGATGTGGCTGTTAAATCCGGTCTTTATGCACTTCTTCTTCCTGGTTGTATGTTTATTAGTCTACGCCTGACGTGAAGATACTGAACCTTTCGTCACATATATCGAAAATATATATGTTCCTCTTGGATCTCAGTTACATTATCCGCGTTAGATCTACAACTTCATAATTATCTTACGTGAAATACGTCACGGATTTCTCAATTCTGGATTTTATTTCTTGAGAACAGCATCGTGAATGCTGCTGCGTCATTACGTCTCCGGCACATGATGTTACCGGCTTTCTTACATAGCAATAATAGATACGTTTCCCTCCCTTCTTTTCCGAAGAAAGGCATTTCCCTTTCTCTACTCCTTCATTTACCTCACCTTCCTTATTCGTAATCTGAACATCGCTGTCCCATTTCTTCCTTCATTTTCAGCTCATTGTTTACACTTAGTTTCCCGCCGTATACTTTAATTCGCGGCCATTATCAAGGGTACAAATCGTTCATTTCACGTTTGTTCCGCCATATTTGAATTTTTTTCGTTACTTTTATCAATTTGGCACTTTATCGTTGTGTTTCCTTCCCGCGCAGTTTTTTCCTTGTATCCAATTTCGATTTTTTATTTCCTCTTTTAAATTTCCACCCAAACTTCTTCATCTAACCCTCCCCCCCCATTTGCCGTTGGTAAAATTAGTGGGAACAAATGAATATTTAACACAGAACATAAAGGGCAGAATTTTATGTAGTTAAAGGATATTACTCGTGAGAAATTTATCGGTTTATTTGTGAGTGAATTAATTACATTATTAATTTCCGAATAAATGTTGCTGTAGTGACAGGTTACATTCGAAAGTAAATTTTGACGCCGATATATGAATGAGCTTCTACCCTGTTATGTAGGGGGAAATCTGGAGCTGAATAATCAGCGTGGCACAATGAGGACAGATTTATATATTTTCCTAAGTCAGTCAATTATTTTTTTCTACGTCAACTATTGTTTCTCTAATAGTGAGAGTTCTTACGTTCAGCAAGGTCGCGTTGCACACCGGCACAAATTTCCCAGCTGTCAGTCTGAAATCCTTGTTGGCTGCCGCGATGATGAAAGACACAGAGCGCTGAAATTGGACTGGAGCTCCAATCCAATCTATTCCCCAGGCAGCATCTTTTACACTTTCAGCCTGTTATAATTAGGAAAACGTTCGATATTATTATCGTGTTTAAAGCTGATATTATCGTATGTATAAAAGAAAATTTGTTATTTAAATAATATATCTAAGTTAATATTTAGGATTCATGGGTGCTGCGTAGTGTAGAGATTTCACGTTTCACAAAGTAGTGCAGTACAACATAAGAACTGGGGCGTACTCATACCACAACTATGCGTAGTTTTTCCTCTTGAGAAGGGAATGGCCTCTGTGATAATCAAGAACTAATCCGTGAGGAACATTTTGCTTAAAACAATTAGACTTACACATGTAAAAATGGCTATAGAAATATTTTTCCCGATATAGAACTTTAAATTATCAGGAATCTAGAGGGGAATGTGCAGATCTTAATGCATCCGTAGGAACAGCTGTTTCAGTTGTATGTGTCCGAGCGGCGGCGGGTTGTTTCAACAGTAAACATTTACTTCATTATACCGGGTAGACAAAAATTATTTATGGAGATTGTAGTAGAACATAAATTAATCACCACAAAGTGCCTTCCAAAAGGGATCCTGGATGATACATTCGATCGTTTAATAGGTAAATTAATTTTGTGACAAAAAAATTTATTAAATATTAGGTTACACCAGATCGTTTGTATTGTATTAAAATAAAATTAGTGAATCTTTAGAATACAGCTGTAATATAAACCAAGTTCCCAGTTTGAAGTGTCCGACATGAAGGTATTGAAAATTACAAGTGTTGTTTTATATGTTTTGTAAACAGCTGAAATACTGTTTAAGTGTTCCTGCAGGTGCGTCAAGCGAAGGACAGTGGTTGCTTATAAGTTATAATAAATGGCATTATGATAGTAATTAAATTGAAATAAAGCTTTCAGATGTTAATATTTTACCCCCAACACGATACTCAACAAATTCTGTTAAGTCAGTATTTAGCACAACGACTCAGCCTCTCTCACATATTGTAAGTGAGGCACTTCTTCCATGTGATTTCGCCGTGCTGACCCCATCACATATGTAAATTGAGGAAGTTTCAGGAACTAGATTATAATTAATACACGAAGTATTGAGCCACGTTTGGTACACACAGATAACATGTAAGTAGTTCAGAAACGTTTGTCCCGAATGCAGGAAAATGTTGGTGTGAATGTGTAATTTTGTAAAACAGAAGATGGGATGTCTGCATTAACATTCCCGAGAGATCTGGCCCCTGTTCCCTAGGACAGGTGCTCCTCTGCCAGCCCTAAACATATTAATGGCAACAATGTGTTCTGCAGTACCGTTACTAGTAGAGTTAAGAGTAGTAGGGGGTCTAGCATTGCTTGGGTTTCAGCAGGTTTGTCGTGACGTTCCGAGGTTTATATCTGCTCAGGAAAAAGCCACTCACAAGCAATTAAACAGCAGTTTGGCAAAACGTCACTGTTATTTACAAGAGAAAACTCGTCTTGCGTAACACACATTTGAAATGTGAGGGTATTTAAATTTTGTTTTAACATGTTGCAAGTAAATTATAACAGTTTTAAATGCCCACGAATACAGTTTTCAGTAACTGGGGTGGAAAATGAGGAGAAATGCAAAAAACGAAATTGATTTTAATTTAAATTTCTTGGATATTGCGTGGAGATTCGAAGAGCCCTTTTTTGCGAACGAGTGAAACTGGCCTGCTTTTATGTTTTCCTATATTGGGAAAATTTACCAAGTTTTTCTTCTACTTCTTTCTTCTTCTTCTTTTTCTTCTCTTCTTCTTCTTCTTCCCCTTCTTCTTCGTAACTACGACACTGAAACCTTCGTCACATATACCAGCCAGATGAACCTAATTGTTAACAGTAGTCACATGCACTGCTCCAGGGGTGCATACCTTGGTTACTCAAAAGGTGGAATACAAGATGTGGGGCGGGTACAAATCGCAGATCTCCAGGATTTGATCTCGTCTTGAGGAGCAGCAAGTGCCGAGGCTTCGCGGCAGATCGCACGTGCTGTAGTGTACGCCAATAGGTACACTTAGCAACAGCAACGTGATCCAATTTGGTGTTTGAATTTTCTTTATGCTTTCATTGTATTCTATTAAAATTTGTCCGTTTTTGCGCAATGTCAATGAAATTTCCTATGTATTGTGTTCCCACCTTCGTCTTACTTACCAGATTTTTTCACATATTATACTCAGAATACTGATATCATTAGAGTGAAAGTATGTATGTTCTTCAGTATAATATGAGACACCAAATTTCACACGCATACGAAACAAATTAAATATTATAAGTTTTTTGGACCGACGCAAAGGAATTAGAAAATAACTGATTGAAAGACACAAAGAATATTATTTGTTCAATATATGCGTGAAATCCTTATTTTTATCCTGGGAATGTTCGCAGCATTCGGTTCGAGATTTCAGTTCTCGCCAAACTCCTCATTTAGGAATTTTTTTTTCATGTCTTCCCGCCGATGCTTGTTAATAGTCGAGTTCCTAGATTTGCGAAAAGCTACTATTAGCTTTTTAATGTCTGTCCGTCCGATTATGTACGTCTCTGCGTCCTCACGCACAACCGAGCTCCCACTGAAAGGATTTCCATGAAATTAGATATTTGAGATTTTTTAAAAAATCTAAATTTTTAAAATATATGACAAATTTAGCAGAAAGTTGACATGAAGATTTATGTACATTAATGATATCTGACTGAGTTCTTCTCAGGTTGTGAAGTGTTGTAGAGAAAAACAGAACAACTTATTTCATTGAAAATTTTTTTAACGATAATTGTGTCGTATATGAAATAACCGTCAATGATTTTACGAACACTTGTCAATATTTCGTTACACCAACTTTGCATGTGTCAAACACATACGACTACCGTACGTTCGAGTAACTCAGTCCGTTGGTGCTTTCTGCAATATAAGGATACCTGTGCGATGGTGGACAATAGATAGATAGATAGATATGTTGCGTAGTTCACAATTCTATGTTGTGTGCTGATGAGTAGTTTAAGTGTTGTAGATATGCTAACAATCTTCGCAGTATTCAGTGCGTATTTCAGGAATATCGTTGTGAACATGTGACTGACTTTTATGTAACAGTTTAGAATTATGTGAATTGACTTTATCTATTTTGAATGATATTCTTATGTAGCATATTTTCGGGAAATGAAATGTGAAATTATGGATGTGTAACAATAAATTTTATGCGTTTTATTAGTGTAATTCCAAGAAACACAGGTCTCTTTCGAGTATAATCTATTAATAATAGACCCTATGGTAGACAGTCATTATACTCTCTCTGAAAAAGCCAAATTATTCTCACCTGCTGTGACAGCCCCTCTCCAAACTGGCAATAGACGAATATGATCAACATCAAAAAAGCATACACGACTGCAGCCTGTGCTACATCGGGGTGATCTCCCCAGCTCTGCCAAATGAAACACATTATGGTTAGTGGTTACAGCGTGACTTCTTGAGCTTACGGAGATAATCGAAGAAATTTAGTTGCTAAAAATTCCGTTGTAGGATTCTTGTAGCTTATAAAGTCAAATGCTTCATACATCTTTTTTTAAAGTAATCACAATGCGTGTTGTTGTTGTAGCATGTATAAAAATTATTTTAACCTACAAAAATGAAACCGTCTGTCTTTTAATTGGGTTTAGAAATGTCTTTGAAGTGTTTGAGAGTAGCTTGGCAACTTTTGTCTTATGCTTTGTTCCTTGCAAGTGTGACTTAAAAAAATAAGAAAACTTCTAATATTAGCGAAGGGAAGCAATGCCAAACTCAGAATAGTATATAAAGAGCTGTAATAAATAATGTCTTTGAATTACGCACTGATTAATGTATAAAATTTACGTTTGACGTCTTTTAATTTTATGTTTAAAAATGCAACTTTATTTGTGTTAACGTAGAGAAATTAGAGAGAAAGAATTTACTTCGTAAAATAAAAGAACATTATGTGAAAATAAAGACTGTTTTATGACACTACAAATCAGGATAGAAATGTGAAGTTGTTTATATATATATATATATATATATATATATATTGTAAGCAGTATATTCCGAAGAACTAAATTAATGCTGTACATGCCTGCCACGTTACATTCTTAATTAAAGAATGGGAAAACGTGTTTCATGTCGCATTCACAGATGGTTGTAATGGATGAGTGACTTAGATGACAATAAATCAATTAAGAATTACATATTCTAGTCGACTGGTTTTGCACCGACAGGAAAACACATCTTGACTTGTAGGTAGGTCTTTTGAATGTATTTCTTTAAGACACTAATGAATAATTTTACGACGAAGTTAAATTCGAAAATGTACCTGCAACAGATAAACAGGTCTTTGTGAGCCAGACTGTCTAGTATCGAACAAACCAGGACGTGTTTATGCGAGTAGTTATACTGTGGCATGAATAATGAAGTGCATACTGTACCGTGACTGCAGAGAAGGCGTCAAAACACAATGTCGAAAGGGTGAGCAGGAATAGTCCACAGAGTGGAATGTTTATTGTATCTTCCAGTATTGCCATATATCTGAAATATTGGAATATTATTGAGCCAAACGGACATTTTTTTCATTCGAATAAGTAATGATACGTATTTGTAGGTTAAGTGATCTTTTTTGCTTTACCGCATTATCTGCTGGTGATGACGTATACAGTTGTTCAGTTTTTCCTGCATTTGGCGTAATTGTTCACAATTAGTGTTATTCTGTCCTGCTGCTCCTCGTTCATCAATCTCACCTCCGCAATCCTGCAGTGATGTGACGTGTGTCTGTCTGATGTGTAATAGAGCCGCCCTGAGCTTCTCCAACTGACCGCCGGCGACACACACTAGCGTAGCGTACAGGCTTAGAAAACCGAAATATAAGCATACCTCGAAGATTGCTGCCACGACCTGTGGGAATGCCTGCATTTAGAAAGTCTGGCAAAGGAACATATTCAGCTAATTGAAGAACAAAAGGGTCATTTTGTTTTCACTCTTTACCAGTTTTGATGTGAACATTCATTATCGGCGAACTTGCATACCATCAAACGCTATTTATGTTGGTAGGTTTTGACAGGAATGTTTACAGAGGTTGTATGAGGTTTAGGGACGTAGTTGTAATTGGAACCTACCTTCAAATATGTTTAGTGAATGAGAATCATTTACTACTATAATTATTGCAGTATAACTTTATATAACTAAATATTATGTTATGATGTATCCAGCAAGTATTGAGATACCGATATTTGTGAAAGAACATCTTCTCAAAAATTAAAAATAGGAGAAAAATTTGTAATTTAGAAACCATTTTTGTGATAATAAATACCGCTTTTCGCAATGGGAATTCTCATTTTGTTCGATGGACTATAAGTCATGTTTTCTAGTAGTAATGTCAAGGGAGCTGCGGGAAGAAGACTGTATTATACAACACAAAAAAAGTTGTAAACAAAGAGATAACGTTTAAATGGTTATTCAAGTGAAGATGTTTTGTTATTAAGCGGAAAGTTTGTGGTAAAATTGGCACGCGGATATATATGCAACGCATGCTCTACTTCAAACGTCTGACAATCGTTGGAATTTGTTAGTCACCCACTGTTTTATTAATCACTTGAAGGAAGTGTTCTTCTGTTGTGATTTAAAATTACATTTTCAGATAAAATCACCTCAGTTGACATTAATTCGTGTATTCATAGATCATTCTAATAGCAGATAAAATAGCATTCCCTGAAACTGCCTGTGAGATATTTGTGACTTTGGAGGGTCAGTTAAGCAAGGTAAAATTTCTTTTGTTAATGTTTGAGCCATATTATGTTTGTATAATACATTAATAAAAATACGTCATATGTTCCTGAAACGTTGTACAGTTGATACATGTTAGGAATGGAGAAGTGCCACGCCATGAATATACGTGTTTATATGATTGTGTAGTGAGACATGTTTATTTTCCCGCGCGCTTTTATTTTGCTTCAATTAACAAACTTCAGTTTTCTTATTGAATCATCCTGCGAGCTCATGCCATTGAATTACGTGCGAAGTGAAGGAAGATTGTATTAGCGCTGTAGAGTCGAATTGATTTTATTTTATCCATATCGATGTTTTGATTAGGTGGTAAAAGTTATCGATTTGGCCCGGGAAAATCTGGTGCCCCTGGGTATATCTTCTAGGTTTACATGCACAGTTTCTTGAAATATCTAGGAATTTTAGAAGCAAACATTTACCCTTCAAGTTCAGAAAGTTTTCATTTCTTAAAAAATAAGGGTGACGTCAATTTGCTGCTACGGATTCACACTCCTGCTGCGTTGTACATTTTGCGCCGGGAATTTTTTGTTTAATTATAAACACTATGTTACTCGATGAGGCGATATTTTCACATGGAAAATTTAAAAACCATAGACCTCTGATTTTTATTGGTGAAGGGCGGAACATTGATATTTCCGTAGCAGATATTGTGGGTGATTTTGGAATCAGGTGTATTTGTCCCTTAGATCGATATGTGTCCCTTAGATCGATATCTGTAACGCATTATTTCGTATCCTTTTATGATACTCGTGAGAGTGGACAGAAACAAATCCTTTTGCTTCAGAGTCAACATATAATAAATGTGCTATTTTTCAGGATATTTCATTCAATTCAACAGTATCACCACTCACTGATTTTTGGAACTATATTTTATTTCGACTAAATTGCTCAAGTAATTCAATCCGGAGCGTAGGGCCCCCCCCCCCGAAGTAATTTTCAAGAAACAACATTTCACCATTAAATCAGCCTGTGATTTTGTTGAAAACTTACGATGACTGAATTGCTGCAATTCAAATGGAGAAGAGGCAATACTCTCCTTTAAGGCTTGCACGAACGTGATGACGCTAGTACTTGACCTAAAGAATCCTGGCAACGACTCCAAGTCGATTGGCACTCGATGCTTAATTTTGGAATAATTATCACTGATAATGGGGGAATTATAATTGACTTTGGTATTTCATTTGTTAACGTTGGCTCCATGAAAAAAGTTCCCTTTATGAAGACAAATGCTCTTATTGTGGAATGCAGGCTGTACGAAATTATGAATTAAAAATAAAAGAAATAACATGTGCAGTTCAAGGGGGGTTTTCAACGGTGAAGTTGTGATCTGTTTTGGTCTTCAACTGAGATTTATTTTTATTTACGGAATGTATTTTAACCCAATTAATTCTGGTTAATTCGGAACGAATTTCTATATTTTGCTTCTGTGAGTTTGTAGAATTCAAATTTTTTAAATCCAAAATATGCACTAGAATCGCCCTTGATATTATCGTGCACATTTCTCAATTGTTCTCGTCTTGAATATGGAAAAGGTCAATTTATATTTACGTGGTACAGGAGACGTTGCAAAACACTTAGAAAAGAGCTGAATTTCCTTCTTTCGTAAACATGTTAAGGAAGGACCATTGCGTTTGCAGTACTTGGCGATGTAAAATTCTTAAGCCATTTGTGTACTTTGTTGTGTCATTTAGCCATTTTCGGCGAGGCCAGGAAATTGTGTAGCATATTTCAATACTTGGATATATGGAGAGGTTTGTTTCCTTTTACCCCGATATCGCAACCGAGTGTTCCGTCATCAGTCGTTCAGTCATAATTATTTATTACATTTTGTCTTACAGTTAACAAAAGACCAAAATCTTATAAATTTATCAGTATTACGCAGTGCCTTGGTGCGAACAATTCGCAAAATGATTATTTGCCGAACAACAGAAAATTGTAGACTGGCGGTAGAAAATGGAAATAGTTTACTGCCTTCCGAAATATTTATCTGTAAAGCGTGTCGTTAGTTATGCTATTTTTAAATAGTTTCAACCGACAGCATTATTTTTCACCAGACGAAGTGACTCATCTAGCATATTTATCTACGACTCTCAGTGGTCGGTTTTGAAATTGTCTTCATTTCCGCTACTTTTTAGGAAGATGATTGAGCCAGAATCTAAAGGACATGCCAGTACCTTCTAGACACATCCAGTTGGTAGTTTAACCTATTACAAACCCGAGATTAGAACAATCCTGCAGCTGCCGCTGCTTGGCGGGTACTTGGAGATAATGTAGTACTCAACACCTTCTGGCAATATCTGCAGAACTAGAGGATCGCCATATGCATCTCGAAGATTCTGCTGCAAACTTATTCCAAAGCTCCAGAAAGAACACAAAAGTGTGTGTTTGTGGACAGAGCCCGTTATATTGTTGTGACTTTCGTGAATCATGTCGGACGAAAGGCAGCACAGATTTTGTGCTGGCTTAGCATTGTCCTTAATGAGGAATAGGGCCTGTCTGTCATAAAAGATCTTACGCTTTATAAACAGATGACAATTTGCTGTTACGGAGAGTCCGAATTTCTCGTAAGTTATGCCAAATGAAGGTTCAGCGAAGTCGCGTGATTCTTCAAAGATAGCGATTAGAGTCACCTGGCTGGGAGTTACGAGCAGTTGACTGAATGGAGTGTGCGTAGCAATAGTCGGCTGCCTTCGCTATGATTACCACAATTTTGGCAGTTGTAAGGCGAGTGGCAAGGTCTAATTAAAACACGGAACTCTGCCTGCGTTCTATCCGATTTTTGATTCCCTAAGATTGCATAGGTCCTCTGTCAACGTCAGTGAGCCACCGTAATTTCAAACCCCAGTTATATATTCAATGAAGTTTCTTCTATGCTAGCGTACTTATTGCAATTTGCAACATAAGTTCTTAGTATTATGACTATAAAAAAGTCTGCACATAATACTGTAAATCCGTTAACGCAGGCAGAATGCTTCACTCTGTTCACAAAATTCACACGTCATAGCCTAACATTTCGTTTAGGACGCACGAATGTCTAAGAATACGAAGAGACGTCAACTTGTGCTAGTCGCAACTCTGCGTCCTCAATTAGAGTCTGTTTAGTTAATTTTGGTTTATGGGTCGCTTATTCTTGTTCCACTACTTTGTATATTTCGAAACATGTAACTCTAAAATGTTTGTATTAACACAATATCAGAACTAGATGACGTTATGGCGTATTACTGGACAATTTATCGGAAATGCTACTGCAACTCCAAATACTAATCTTATGTTACAGCTTCTAAGAATACTTGACGTACGTTGTGTCCTTTTCCTAATGAGAAATGAGAGGAAGATGACTGATTTTTTATATATTTGATTGTTTCTTTGCCCGAAGTAAAAAAAAATCGTGAGTTATAGTCATGAACTTTAACATTTTGTGTATTAAGTTTCGAATCAACAATGCCAGTTTGCACAACCTCTTTACACTTTCATCGTCATAATCTACAAAAGTCATATTTTCATTCATTACGTTCTTAATTGCGTTAATAATTGGAGACACGTTAGCTGGTTTTGTCAATATGAGAAGGGTGTGTTATGTTTTCTGATAAATCCAAATTTTAATGTTCATATACATGAAAGAATATTGGATATCCTAATTTTTCTGTCTTGAAGTGAAAATAGGTTTTGAGAATTGTCATACTGAAGAACATAAAATTGCAATGATGATGATGATGATAGTTATTATTATTATTATTATTATTATT
>Ga0123352_10011233_pt1 | contig 14103 bp, 9 predicted proteins | sample TergutLab28metaG_FD_89700 | JGI IMG/M metagenome (GOLD analysis project Ga0123352, IMG submission 89700) | Labiotermes labralis P1 segment gut microbial communities from Petit-Saut dam, French Guiana - Lab288 P1 | ecosystem: Host-associated > Arthropoda: Insects > Digestive system > Gut ...
CGCACGGACGGTCTTGTGTGCAGGGAAGTGAGTGGCTGGTGCCTCAAGTTGCACTGCTGCACACCTGGGCTGGTGAGGACCAGTGCAGGGTCAACCCCTTACAAAGGTACTAACTCTCCCATACCCATTGAGCCCTTATTATTATTATTATTATTATTATTACATATTAAGGAGCTCCAGGACTGCACTGAAAATGAGGCTGGAAGTTCTTCGTAAAGACTGGTACAATTATAACAACAAATATTATGACATGTCCCAGAAGACACTAATCACCGCAAATATAATTTTCTTACATTTCAGAAAGGAAGCAGAACACAATATCCAGTTTACATAGAGAAGAAATGCAATGAGATAGGCAATCCGAAAGTTCAGCATGTGGCCCGTATAAGAGTAATTAAATATTTATTTACTTTCGTAACTTTAGGGACAATCATAATGAATAAGAACAAAAGAAGGATAAAGAAAATAATCACAAAAATATACCATTCAAATCATTATTATATTTTCTTGTTTAAGAAACATACAAATAAAATAGTGGTTAAAAGTTGTTACTGTGTTCACCACCTCAGAAATTCGAACAGCTGTCATCTGGGTATTACTGACGTCACGAGATTAAAGATTTCAAATTTAACACCTGGTGACATTATTTATAATAATTCTAACACATATTGATCATTTGACCATAAGCCCTGCTTTTCCTGTAGGGAAGTTAGACACAAGCAGGGAAAGAAGAGACGGAGATTCTGTTCGTCTGAACATACTACAAACTGGAACTTCCGTTTACGTTAGCGACATGGGTCACGTCAAAATGTATTGCAGAGTTTTATACTAAATGCAACAACTTTGATAACATCAATATTGTTTAAGAATTTGAATTTTTATTCGCCCTTAACTTTTATTTAGCTCAGTGAAAGATAAATATCTTCGTTTCTTTCCGCTTATTCACATTGTACTGAATTATTGCTGCAGAAATAAAGTCTAAAATTTTGTGTCGTTTGTAAATATGGGTAGGAAGAGAGGAGTACATTAAATTGTTAGGATATAGCTAACTGGTTACCATACCCCAACACACCTAAAATATTTTATGTTTTGTTGACCGTGCATCCTTTTATAATCTTGTAAATAAAGCCAACTTGGTGCATAATTTATTCTTAATATATTTATTCTTATTGTATTTATCAATCTCTACATAAGCTGATAAAATTCACCGTTAAAAGCCTTAGCTCATCATCCCCAATGATGAGACATTAATTATCATAGAATCAAAACTATTGGAAGACGATACACTAATAACACAACAAATACTTACACTATTGTAGGTAATCCTGTCACAGAACTATTTCATATTTAAACATAAGATCTACCAACCAGAACAAGGTATTTCCATGGGGTCTCCCATATCAAGAATAATAGCCAAAATATTTCTACTACACTTCCAAGATGTACACATAGAACAACTCCTTGATACAAAGAAGTACACATACAACAACTCCTTGATACAAAGAAGTACACATACAACAACTCCTTCATACAAAGAACATGTTGTGTAGATGACATCCTAATCACATACGACACAACAAGAACTAACCCACACACCATCAATGCACACATAAACCAAATATATGATAACATAAAGCTTAATTCAACATATGAAAACAACGTGCGTATAAACATCCTTGAATGGACAAAAATACGTAAGCAAACAAACCTTAAAATTGACGTATTCCGTAAATTAACCACCACCGACACAACAGTCAACTTCCTCTCAAACCACCACAAAGAACACAAAATGGCAGCTTTCAGATATCACATCTCTAGAATGTACTCTATCCTGATAACAGCAGAAAAAACAAAAAGAATGGGAATTAATACAACTAACAGCCAGAAACAACTTTCCACAAAATCTTCTACAGAAACTAAGCCGACAAACACAAAACAAAACCAGCCATGTTCAACCGAATTAAGAGAAGACAAAAAAACTTGGACAACATTCACCTACTATAGTCCTCAAATAAGAAAAATCACCAAATCATTCAAACACTCAAACATAGACATAGCCTTCAGGAACACGAATACATTAGAATAACTCACAAAATCCAAAATACTATATCAAACGCCAGAACAAGACAAAAGTGGAGTTTATAAACTTATATGCAACACTTGCCATAGATCAAATATCGGACAAACAGGCCGTGGTCTAAAATTAAGATTTCAAGAACACACACGATACATCAAACACAATGAACCTCAGTCAGCCTACGCCCTACACGTCCTGAATTGTAAGCATGAATAGGGTACAATCAGTGCACCATGTCACTATTGAAACATATTGACAAACCATCACTCCTCCTACAATAAGAACAGATGGACATACAATTATTTCATCATAACAACCAACTGATTTCGGAACGACATCCAAATGAACACAATCATATGTTCTAACTACTTCACAATCGATATCATATGCCACACCCCACCTGACATCTTAATCAATACTTTCACCTCAATCCAACCACTGCATACCGGACAGTCATCCACACGTGTACGTCTGCCGATACATCAACTATAATTTTATTGCATTTTCTGTAGCTTTTTTAATTTTTAACTTAACATAGTCACATAACTTTATAACTTTAATAGATAACGTTTTAGGAAATTTTTAAGTATGAAGTTACTGAAAATCTCTACATCAAAATAAACGTAAACAAAACCATTAAGCTTTAAACACGACCAAGAGTTATGCACACATACAGACCTAAAACAAGTCATTCGAATAGGAGTATTATTTACGTAGGAATTTTATTGAGATTTTATCGCTTGTCTGTAATTAACACTCTTCATTTCACGAAATAACGCATTTGTAATTTTGTTTCAGAATAACAAGTACCAAGCGTCGCATTAACACAGTTGTTTCTCCGGATGATGGACATATAGTCGTCCGAAACATGTATAGATTGATAAATATAATAAGAATAAATTGTTTACCAAGTTGGCTTTATTTACAATACGTAAAATATCTGTGATTTCTAACTTTTAAGTACTTTCTGAAAGTGCAAGATTTTACGTTCTCACAGCGGTGTTGGTGAAGATGTCACTCTTCTGTAATGAAAAGCCATACCGAAAGATAAATATTTTCCAGACCTCTCTAAGGGACATATGACCTTCATCTTCAAGATCATCCATTGTAATCAGTGGAATTTTTAGGTTGTTTTGTTCTACAGTGTCAGCCACAACGCTCTTTCAGTATATCGGTAACTATTTACCAGCAGATACAACAGAATATTCGCACATACTTGCATCCTAAATGTTTGGCAAGTTTAGAATACGATTTCAGTACCGTAGCCATCGTAATTAGGAAGGTAAGGCTCGAATTTAATTTTCCTTAGAACCTTGTATTTTGACCACTTACAAATTCTGTGAGATATAATCAGTAAATTCGAAGATGAAATGGGCTGTTGGATGGTCAGAGAGTAGCACTTTCTCCCTGTGGGATTACTTCATAAACTTTCTGCAAAGAACTCAAAATGCTTATATGCGCATGTAGGTCCACACAACATGGCACTTGACATAGCCGTAATGTGCTGTCTTTTTTATTATTTTTCGTAGTATGTACAGAGTAGGGCATTTATTTCAAACACAATTTTTGTAATTAGCGAAGCAACAACTTTGTGTACCACAATATAACCTCTGTTTAGGCACACTGAAGAAACTTTTTGATAATCCCACGAAGTAGACATGTAGTAGCACCCACGCCAACCAAAATGAAAGTCTTTCCACTCATAGCTGAACTCGTTTACAAAGACGTAGGTTGGTTCGACACGGCGGCTACAGCGTCACACAATGTGTTGAACCAACTAATTCCCATAAGACATGTGTTTTTCTTCCTCGTTTACTACGACATACATAAGGTGTCTGCCTCCTATATAACGAACATATCCGGGATCGGTTCTTATGCAATTTTCAAAGAATCAGAATGATTCGAGAATTCATCAATTTCTTCGTTATTGAAGGGGCAAGGAAATAATGTAGCTATGCTTTCACATAGGTACATAAATTTCAGGCCGAAATAGTGACAGTATTAAAGCCGTCCGTTGAAGGTTCGACCCCCGGAACAGGCTTTCGTGAGATATAAGAGTTTTTTTTAAAATATATAATTTTTTATAACGGTTCGCATTAGCAAGTCAACGTCCGTTGTGTTCAATCTGAAAATTTCTGCCTTTGGTCCTCCGCTTAGCAACCCTTGTTACAGGTAGGCGGCGCCAGGAGGAAGGGTGAGGGGATCGTATAACAGAATGGATATCTGTTGGCCTACAGAGGAAATTACGTTCGTGGCGCGGCGCATTTCAGCTAGTCAGTTTCGACATTGAAGTCAGACGATACCGGCCTGACTTTGAACTTTGGCAAAGCGTAATTAAAGAAAGACAAGAAAACTTTATCCACTCGAATTTTTCGGAAGTATCAAGGCAGCAGAGAGGATTTAAATGTGTGTGTGCTCTGGTGGAATATCAAGTGACTCGACTACAATAAAAGAAGCTGTTTTCTGTAAATTCGATTTGACGTATCTTCCTTGTTTTCTCCACCTCCAAACCGTCCCCTCGATAATTCCATGTGATGAAGGAGGATCACTAGAAGCCTTGGTACAGTGTTAATGGTAATTAACTTCCTGCTGTAATGTACCCTCTGCTTTTCTATTCCTGCAGTTAACAGGAGACAAGTAACATGAAAACAAGACTACAATCAAAAATGAAAGGAAGATTTTGGGTGTAGTAGGAAAAGTTAAATTATTTCGACAAATAGAAAAGGTGGAAAATATGGCTGCTGTTTCTTTGACATTTGTCTCGTAAATTCTACGACTCAAAAGATTTGGAAAAATGGAACCAAAATTACTACTGTGTCTGAACAGAAAGGATCGAGAATACAGCGAATTCGAAAGCCTGAATGAAGTGACATCTATGGGGCAGGGCTTAAAGTGGTTGAAGCAAGCCAGCAGTGACAATGTACCAATGAGCGGTCCTCGTCTCACCATAATTTTTGCTCATCCTAAATTTTAACTTAAAGTTAATATAAGTCTTAGCGTGAATCTAAATACAAATTTACAACTATAGAAGAGCAATTTTTATTACTTCTAAATTTTATTTGTAATTTAATTTTTTAATATATCATACGCTAAATTTAATTAATATACGCGCAGGCCGGTATTTTCTCTTGAAATATTTTGCCTTTACCTTTACCATAAACCTCTCTTAGAGCGACACTCATTATTACGACGCAGTCTGAGGTCTATTCGGTCCCTTCTGCGACATTCTGACCGAAATCGACTGTGCTTTGTTGGAGACTCTAGTCAGATATTGAAACTAAATTCGTTCTATGGTTTCGTACATAAAACTAATTGCAGTATTATGCTTTTTCTCATAAACAGCTTGTTATAACTTTCTTTTTTTTAAGGTGCCAGGCTTTATCTTGGAGTACGCTGTGCTGGTCTAAAAGAGGTGACTTTTTCCGAGATACGATTCAAAGGACAAGTGGAAAACTGCTGCTAGTAAAACATTTGTGCAGTTTGTGATGCTAAATAGTGGAAATACAACATTTTTTGTAAGGTACTTCTTATCTAGTTCACCAAATCCCTCACCATGAATTTGTTAAACCGAATACTGCACATTTCTCGTCTTCACAAGTATACCACATGTCAGACCTCGTCACTTTCCTTGATTTATCCACGGTCACAAATTTAGAGCAACAGTACCTCGCTCATTATAATTACCTATTCTATACCATATCCCTATTTTGCAACACTCTGCTTTCCATGGGTTATGTGTGTCGATGTTACGTATATATAACACATTGCACATTTAGAATTAACAAAATATTTCTTGCTAGTGTTACGGAACTGTTTTTCACAGTGTTATCTGAGTAGTTTAGCTTCAATTACACATTAAACAGCGTTGGAAACAAATCTGAGGCCTCTGATGCAAATTGTGTTCTATATTATTAAAGAGTTAGTACTTTTTTATTCCATTTAATGGGATTGTTATTGAGGTTGAATATTTTCAGTGGACTTAGTTTCTATTATGCAAATGATATCACAGTACACAGAAAATGTTTTCACATTATATTGTAAGCTCTAAATACAACAATCATTTTCAAGACAGTGACAATTTCCGGTTAAAACTTTAAGGGGGTTTTGCCAGTCAAAACGCAATTCAAGAAATGACCTCAAATTAAATTTTCTGATCAAGAGATACTGTAATGGTTGAAAACATACGGGAAAAGTTTTATAGTCGCTCTAATTTTACATTTCATTTATCGTTCTGTTTTTCAGGAACTCTGACATGCAAACATAATCTTTATGTGCGTCATCCCCGTTGTGTGATATACAATTAGTATGGCAATATATGTGCGTGGCACGTACCGTCAAACACAACTACTTTATAATAACTGTAATAGTTGTGTTTGACGGTAAGTGCCACGCACATATAATGCAAACATAATGCCTTTGGACTTGGTTCCGTCCCCAGTTCAAATGACACGAAATGGAAAACTTCGAGACGCTAAGTGGTTCTAAGCGTTACTTGCGACAGGATTCTGTAGGAAACAAACTTTCCTCAGGAAGAATCAGAATTATGGAAATTGATATAAAATTCATCCAGATGCTTGGAAAAACATAAAGGCATTTGAATTCATTTATAAATATTGAACAAATTTGGTTAATTTCAGCATTTATAATGTGCCAGAAGACATGCAGAATATCTGTAAATCATTCCAACATATTTTTAACATAAATTCAAGCATGTTTACCAAATGTCGGATAATGTTTTCTACTTTAATCAAAATTGTATTTTAAAGTGGGCTGGCAGCCGTATAACCAGACGCCCATCGATATTGTAATTCAACGTGACGTGTGGCAAAGTTGAAATTCCTAATGTTCTCTCATTAACAAAAACTTCAATGTAAAAAGTGTCAGGCAGGTCACATTACAATTACAAAACAACATATGATGAACTTAAAAAAATGATGTTACGAGATGTTGGTGTTAATTCCAGGAAATCAACATCTTTACTGGAACGACTGCAAAAATTACGGATATCCAACATAGTTGCTGCCTCGGTCAAAATAAGAATCAGGTACCTCCGGTAGGTAAAATATTAAGAGATGATTTAAGACGTTCATTTTCACGATAGCTTATTGATAAAATTAATATATTAAGTCAGGGTTATGAACCCAGAAGAGCTCTTCAATTTATAACATGAGTATGTTGGGCCCTAACCAACTGGACTCAGTAATTTATCTAATTTTGTGACCCTGCACAAAATCAGTTTCAGTAATGTATCTTACTTAGGGGCTCTAAAAAAAGGTTTAGTTATGTAGCTTACTCTGTGGTTCTCAAAAAACAAGGACGAAAAATGCCATTATTTTGTAAAAAAAAGGTAAATCAGTCCCATTACAACCCTAGGTGCCCAGAGGGTTCCAGGAAATTAAGTTTCGCAGACTACGTGACAATGGCCCAGGATGGTGGTAGGTTGTCAGCCTTACGCACCGGCCGCCTTTACCCCCCGAAAATGCTCCTGGTACTAATTTCTGTTAGATTGCGATCGGAAGGATTATGTCAATGAAAAATTTCAATGACATCTTCTGGAATCGAACCAGCGACCTGGCGATTTGTAGTACAGCACCTTATCCACTGTGCTACCGCGGTCTTGAACCTACTTCCAACACATCTTCATGAAAAGCATTTTCTGAAAACTTTCATCACGTAAGAAGTTCCTGTTTCCCGATAATAAACGCAGTACCTGCCACTTCATCCACCGCTCGTTCTTGTATTTTCTTTTCCAAGCATGACTTTCTGATAAGAGTTTTCTCCAATGTGAAGCTATTTGCATTCGACTCCGGCCTAACAGTTTCACTAGCACCAAAATCGCGTCAGAATCTGACAATCTGCGCATCTCGAATACTGGAAATATTTGTGCCACAAGCCAATAGAATTTTCATCCACATTATTTTCATTGACTACCGAACAACGTTCCTAGGATCCACCGAAATGACTTCCCTCAACTGTAAAAAAGTAAAGGTTTATGAACTAAATGAAGAACTCTAAATCTTACAGCAGCACTACGTCTTTAGTTAATTTGGTTCAAGAAGGACACCAGCAAGCTGTAAGTCTTAACGGAGGCAGAGTTTAAATGGTGGCATTTTGGTGGAAATTGGAGTTGATCATGCAAAATATCCAATTGAATGACATCAGACCACGAAAAAATCGATGTGACATAGTAAAGAATCGATATAATGGTGCATGATTATAATGAAGCCACAGATAATGGTTACAGTTAAATTGAAACAATGACAGCTACATTTTGTTGTAGGCTCGATATAATAGGCACACGCCATTAGGCTTGTGTTTTACTACCATATTTCTGTTCAAAAGATTTATGATTCTGCATGGAGGCTATGGATCCCTTGTTACAGCTAAAATTCTGTACGACAAAAATCGCGATAAGCTGTTAAAATATGACCCTCTGTCCTTTATAACAAGGTGTCCAACCTCACCACTCTAAACTTTCTGCTGAATATCATCTGTACTTTTCACTATCGAATTCTTAGAGACGACATTTTCCGATTGACCATCAACATCCTTCCATATTCTGTAAGTTATATTCACTACAGCATCCTATGCTGGTCAAAATTTTCATGTAAATCCGTACATAGTTTTACAAAAGTGTGGAACTCAAATGATCACTCACGTATTTTAAAAACCCTTAGTAATATTAGTCTAAATGTGCTATACCACTGGGTTCCTTTTCTTTTAGCGATCCTATAGCACGGATTTGGCCCATGTAACCGTCAAGTGTCAAGCGAATACACACCGTACGAACTCTGTTTTAACTGCTGACCTTTGCTGTTGAGTGATCAGAGTTCCTGCTTCATGTCCCAGGAAAATCGTGTAGGGTTCTGGCCACGAAGACCCCTCTCTTTTGTACAGACTTTTATTAGGTTTCATCAGTCTGTACAGGAAAGCATAACATCATATAATATTGTGTGTCAAAAGACATTAGACTGTAGAACAACGATAAAAACAAACATTTGAATTGTTCTTATCGCATCATCATTATATTTTTCTCTTCACGCGTTGTCGTGGTTAATTTATAATTACGTGTTTTACAAAAAAAAAAAAATTGGAGAAATTCATCAACTGTTCTTGAAGACTGAAAAATGGATAGACAACGTGCCGGTTCCAAGTATTCGTATTATCTCGGTGTTACTGAAGATGCCTTCTTTCGGTATCACACACGTCAATCTTCTGTGCAGGGTCTTTGAACCCAAACCACTTGCCAACAATACTATGTAATAATTTTCATCCGTTTCGTAAGTGCTCGTTAATTCCATATTTTACTCCGACACACTTCTGACTCTTATTATTACATACAACTTCACTGTTAATCGGTATTAGGTACATCTTCCCTAATTACTCACGCAATTTTTGGTGCTGCCAGCTATGTAATATCATCATCGTTGTTTCTTGAACAATCATCGGGGTGCGATTCAAGTTTGTACGCCTTCTGTAATACAAGGATATTCTAGCGTACATTTTAATATGGAATTGAAATTTTCTTAAGTCTACGTCATTTTTCAACAAAATTACCAGAATAATGACAATAATTATGAACATATCATTGTCACCACATAGAGGGGACGGATTACAGCTATAAGGGACAGATTACATTGACCATGATACCACAGCGTGGATGATCACGATCAGAAAATTAGGGCCAGGAAATAAATAATAGATATCGGGAAATATTCCATTGTAAATAGGACAAAGATCTTTGGTGGAATGTGTACATTATCACGGATTTATAATTATGTAGTTTGTATGTGCGTTTCTCTACAGTATGTCTTCTTGTTGTCTAAATGTCTCATAGTTATTTGCTTTATGTCTTATGCCTTGTGATAGGATCTAATTAATTATTTTAGGTTTTTAATTACTTTGTTTTGTATGATTTGCTTTATATCTTGTGTGTTCTGTGTTTCTGTATGGTTTTGTGTTTTTTCCCTATGTATATATTTGTTTATTTGCTATTTGTTTACAATTTTACCGACCACTGCCACCAAGTGGAAACCCAATTGCTGTTAATAAATATCATATCATATACTGCACATAACCATGCCATATCTGTCGAAAAGTTTAACGGTTTTTAACCCTCCATGTCTAAAGAACCAAGTATCTTTAATGGGATTCATTATTTTTTACTGTTTGTACAGTGGTTCAAAAATTTACTTAAAAGCTTCTCCTTCTCTGAATTTTTCAGACGTGGAAAATCCATACTTTACACAAAACATATTAAGCTCAGGGAACAAACTATGCCGTGGGGTCAAATAATTTGTTATTCAGTAGGTTAGCCGTAAAAGTAATTTCATATTTGACCGTACATGCATATCACGTAAGACTAGAGATTCCTGTTTATGCATAGAGATAATAAGCACAGCTGGCACTTGAAATATGAATATCCACCGTAGAATTTGGCATATCTCTCTTACTTGCTCAGGGCTGTCTGCTAATATTGTGTTCCCGATTTCAAAAGCTAAAGAGAGAAAAGAAGTTACATCGTGAAAAATTGGGGGATATGGTGAACAAATGGGAGAGGAGATAAATCTGGCAACAGAGATAGTATCAGAGTAATGTAGGATGGACGTGATATTAGTATGTAATAGTGCTCGGATGATTAAAAAATGTGACGTAGGAGGAAAACACAGTATGCCAAGGGGGCTAAATCATACAAAAATTTATACAGAGTATCTTAAAGAAAAAGCGAATCTGTAGATTTAAGCGTTGATTGTAGAATGGTGGAGAGAGTTATATTGTGGCGTTCTAGTCTTGTAGACTAGCAGACCTGTTTTGTAGGATGGGTTATGTCCCAGAAGAAAGTCTTCTTTCAAACTTTCCACCTACCCACCACACTACTAGTTGTCATATTTTAGAAACCAAAATACAATTCTACGTAGACTGCCATAAAAATCTCCAATCCTATTAAGAGTTTTCTTAAAAAGATAAATTATTCTAAGGTGAATTGGTTTCTGCCTTATCAAGACAACGCCCAGCACACGTTTGAAAAGACGATAATGACCTCAACACTTTCAACAATGCAGAACGTTTTCAAAAATATGTTCTTGCCACCGTCCGAAGTATATTATAACGCTGCGATTAATACACTAATAGTGCGGAAGAATGGAAATTTCATGTCGAAAGAGCAGCTGTCATGGAGTGTGATTTGAACTCGTTAATGCAGATTTACACATAAGGTGCACTATACACACACGCTTTTCAGCCTTATGGAGATTATAGGAACTACGTGCCACTTTTTTAGTCTTGTAATCTACTTCACAATTAATGCTAACTGTAAGCTTTCACGTGACTTTTTTTTTCTCAGAACTATAAATATTTTAGTTAGCAATTCAGTATCGTTTCTGGCCTGGTAGCTAAAGGCACACATAGAGATAACGTTATTATCGAGGTAAAATAATTACTGAATTGCGCTGCTGTCTGAATCAATCGTATTAGGCGCATTCGCACACTTGAGAAGCAAGAGTTAAAATTGCTCCGTCCGTCCGTAAGCAAGAAGTAACTCGCGAGTTGCAAAATGGGTTTTTATGAATTCTGAAATTGTGGAGTTTAAAAACTGTCGATTATTTAAATTTTTGTTCAAATAGGACAAAATTATCGGACTATAAAAAATACTTAAAAATGTTTATTCGCGTACTTCTCTACATATTTGACAGTTAATAAGGCATTTGGAATGTGCGTCGTTTTAAAGATTTGGTCAATTATACGAGTAAAATAGAGTGGGGCAACTCTAGTTCTTCCACTCCTGGACCTCCGAGGAACTCGCTGCTCCATGTATTGAGAAGGGGTGCGGTCAAGTGCCGCACAGGCTTCACTAAGGTGATTCCACCCCGGTCGCACACATCTTTAGTCATTCTGGGTTAAAGTCCCAGTAAGCTATCCAATTAATCTCCCCCCGAACAAAAGAATTCACAGATATATATGTATGTATGTATGTACTTATGTACGTATGTATGTATTTTTGTATGTATTTATGTATGTATGTATATGTGTGTGTGTATGTGTGTGTGTGTGTGTGTGTGTGTGCGTGTGTGTGTGTGTGTAAAACCTGTTAGAATATGCAGAGTCCCAGTTACAGTTCTAAAGTTCCCGTAACACAAACACAAATTTGCCTGCATGACGTACGTATGGCTTACGAACAAAGATACGTTAAGTCAAACGCCGTAAGTCAGCACTTTTGTCGCAGTTCGGTAGTGCACCAGAGGCTGTGGGTTCAGACACACGTAATATAAACGTGACGACTTGCTTGAAATGGACTGCGATTGCAGAGAGAGGACTTTTATTGCTGCTGGATGAAGAAGAATAGTATTTTAGGTTAGACAAATTCCACATCGTCAACAAGCAAATGTGAACAATGTCTCAAGAAATTCTGCGTCATGGAAATATTTGTTTCCCTTATAATTAAGCGCCTAATTGTTTTTGAACATGAAGGTAAAAAGATGCTTGAGAAATATCTGAAATTATTGGCCACCCATAGACATTTTATCATTCCAGAAGCCTTGAAAATCAAAGAGATTGCCTTTCACCATCACTATCATATACGTGAGTAAGATCATGCATGTTGTTGTGCTGATATTTACTGAACCCAAACGAAACAAATCAGTGTAGAGAAAACTGGTTTCACAAATGTTTGTTGGTGATGTTAAATTTGAAGATACCTAGGCCTCATTGGCATACTCTGAACATAAATTGCAATAACACTCTATTATGATTGTGCTCCACCAGTTATTTGTCATTGCGGGTAAGTGCAGCGATGAGTGTAATGTTGAGTGATGACAAAACCGACGATGCATTTCAAATAGTTGGTGACAGAGTGGATTCGGACGTTCATCATTAGGTCATGTGTTTCAGTGTGTGTGTGTTTCCGTGTATGAATGGGCATGCTTGCGTTCTTTTATTATACACATACTCAAACAAGATCTGAACACAAAATTGGGAACTTTTTATCTTCACAGATGGATCTGGGGTAGCTATCATATGTTGACAGTCATTCAATTTTATGCAGTATATTCAAGGAGGCGTCTACAGACTTCGTTGTTGCACAAATAACCTCATTTCGATCAATACAAATGTCATATTAACATACTGAATAGTGATATTCATCTATGTTTATGTTTTATTTATTGACATAGTCGATATAGCTACACGTTTAGGCTAATCGTACATTTTGTTCACGTTATAAATATTTTTCTAGTAATGAAAAACTTGTACGTTAAATTACGTTACAAGGTAAAACAAAGATTAAGCTTACCTTATTACATAGGAAATGTAATATTGTAAGTAGAGTGAGTTGATGCAACCGTTGCCTTATCGACAGTTTTGTGTTTTAAATATTTTTAAATTTAAATTACAATCAAATATTTTTATATGCAGTATAAAAATATTTGATTGTAATTTAATAATCATTCGTTTGTGGCTGGAAACGTACCAGTAAGGTCGTTCTAGAATTAAAATATCGTTCTTCCTGATGAGGCCTGTTTTCTTATTATGCTGACCCTGTTAATTATGGTGGTGCCTAATCAATATTACAAATATTGATTTTAGGTCTATTTAGAGTGTAACTGGAAAGAGGGGTTTTATTACAAACATGGGACTTACTGGTATAGGTTTTTCCTATAAGTAAGTCACTTCCATTGTCACTTTCACCGTTGTATGGTATATGGTATACTCTTGAAAACATTGAAAATGATCCTGATTTCTTCCTAAACGTAATTACGTGTGACGAAACTTGGATTTTTCAATATGATCCAGAGACTAGGAGACAATCCATGCATTGGAAGAGCTCCCAATCCCCTAGGAAGAAGAAAGCGCGCATGAGCAAGTCCAAATTCAAAGCAATGATGATTGTTTTTTTCGATATCCGGGGTGTTATCTACATTGATTGGGTGCCTGAAGGTCAGACTGTCAATCAGGTTTATTATAAAAATGTTTTGACGACCCTCCGTGAACGTGTGCGACGAAGGAGACCAGACATGTGGAAGAATGCCTCA
>Ga0123352_10011234_pt1 | contig 14102 bp, 11 predicted proteins | sample TergutLab28metaG_FD_89700 | JGI IMG/M metagenome (GOLD analysis project Ga0123352, IMG submission 89700) | Labiotermes labralis P1 segment gut microbial communities from Petit-Saut dam, French Guiana - Lab288 P1 | ecosystem: Host-associated > Arthropoda: Insects > Digestive system > Gut ...
AAAAAAAAAAAAAAAAAACTAGTGAATCCATTAAATAAATTTACTCATTCTTTGTGTTAATATCATATATATCCTGAAATGTTGTACAGACCTTTTAAGAACCTCTAGGCACACCCGTAATAAGACAGGCCAGTGGTTCCCATCCTATGGACCATGGTGTTATTTCAGGGGTGACTGCAAATATACATTTTGTAGGTTGACCAAACAATACTGCAATAGCTTGCACATGTATTACTGTTTTTTCAGATGTTTATACTTCTTGTTGTTGTGAATGAATGTGAATTATTTACAGCTATTGCTGAGTCCGTGGCAGTTTTTGTTGTTATCTATTCCATCAATTAACAGGGCCAAAAATTACAACTGTAAGCATGCAAAGGTCTGCAAAATTTTGTTGAATTTAGGGACATGTCTTCATACTCAAAAGGTTGGTAACCACTGACACAGCCCATGGGCTCCACCACATTCGTGACATTGTGCTGTGTGATAAATCACTTGAGACAGAGCTCTAAAACAAAGAAGTAGTATCAGACAGGAATTTTAACCCGTCTTCCTTGCGTTACTGTTTATGCTGCTTATCAATAAAGTCTACTCTATGTTTGTGTTCAAGTCTTCGAATTCCTCGGTCTGTTCCGCTTTGAGAATACTCCGTGCACTGGTACCAATGGTCAGTATGGCACATGCTTCTCAAGACAGTACTGTAGCAGCTTAGGAGGAATATCTGCTGGGAGCTGTGCCCGCAACTGGGGCACCTGCTGTATCAGTAAGCGTGCTTTTATACCATGATTGAGGAGGCAGGAAGTTCCTTTGCAGTGTTGGCTACTTCCTACTGCACTACATGGCATAAAATTCTATAACACTATTTTCAGTTCTCTAACGAAATTTTCCCTCTGTCAGTTCTCTGAGATTTTTGTGTCTGAAATGTGGTACATGTTTCAGCCATGTTTTTCAGTATTAGTTTCAAAATTGCTCACATCCAAATACATAAAATTTTGTCTCTTGGGTGTATGGTGTGTAAGTTTAGGACAGTAAGAAAGAGATTTGATGAATTGCTGTAAATAAATAGTACAATATCTTCAGGGCTGGTTTACATTTTTCACAGTCTGTTTGACTGCACGGGACTCTGCCATTCCAGAATCCCCCTTAGAAAGACTAGTTGTGTTTAGATTTTATGGTAAGCATACTTCGTATGTAAGTTCTTACATTTCTGTATCTGCCTTGTCATTTCAGAACTATGCATAGATAGGATCCCCAAATCTATTTTTGCATTGCCATATAATTGTCTGAAACTATCCTGTGTGTATTTAATACCATCTGTTTACTTTACTCATGACAGCAACACTATTGAAAGTGTAGATGATCAGTGAAATTAATTCTGGAAAATTATGCAACTTTTTTTATCCCTTAAACAATCAATGCTGACATTAGAATGTATTCTCATAAGATTTTACATTTGGTTCTGCTGCTAAAATTTTTGACACCCCCCCCCGAGTGTTGTTCATGTTGGAACAATCAGATAAAAACACTTACTTATGACATTGCATGAAAACAAGTTGCAAAACTCCAGTAATCATGCTGGAGTTTAATTTTGTGTTGAGTGAATGATCAAAATTATATTTGAAATCTGTTTTGCCATTCTGTGCAACTGTTCAAGTAGCATCCCTCTCACTATGAGTGATAACTTTAAATTCTGACTCATTAACTTTGTTTATGGTTGTACTTTCAAAGTATGAGAGCAAGAGATATGTTACAATTTCTTCATGCCTTCACAGTTCAGAGATCGTGTGGTTCAGTCACCAACATCAACTGCACATACTTTACAAACCCTGGCTTCCCAGGGGTGTACACTAGCACTGCACAATGCAAGATCATGGTTTCCAGGTGTAACTCTAACATTTGTCAGGTAGGAAACCAACGAAAACCAGTTTTTAAAATTAGTATCTGTAAATTACTATATTTATAGTTAATTCCATTACATTATGGAAGTACTGTAGGGTTGTGTTGGATTGACAACTACACACAAACACACACACGCACACGCGTATATATATATATATTAATGTCAAAAGTTGTTGTACAGTCTGACAAGTGATGTCGCGGCTTACTTGCCATTATTTTGTCGTCGGCTGTTGAGTGGTGCTGACTGCGACGTAGAGCTTCGTTGCCATGTAGTGACGAGGCCTCCGGTCGGCCGCGAGCAATGATGAACCACTGGCTACGCGGTTGGTTGGCCGGAGGTCCGCGGTGGAGTTTGCGACTGGTGCTGAGTGCTGCTGCAGGATGCCCGGCGAGCGGTGGTGTGCCCGGTCGACGAGGCTACGTGACCGGGCAGTCGGGCGTTATATCTTCTGTCTTGATGAGTCCTTTCTTGATGTGTGTGTTGCCGGTTACTCCTTTCCGAATGAATGAATGAATCTCGTGCCAAGCCAAGCCAAGCCAAGCCAAGCCATAGTGTTAACTGGGGGCAGAGACTTGCGTGAAGCGCAAGTCGACGTCCCCCTGTCTGTTAGCCATTCCTGCGTTTGACCGCATCGCTGGGCTCAGTAACAGACACCTAAACTCTAACAGAGGAATATGCTAACGTTAACGATTTGGAAGTCAGGCTGAGGGCCTTGACTGATTGTGCCAAAGACTAGGTCCTAGATTGCCCCGGACTAAGTATGGGAGGGATAAGCTTTGGTTGGTTGGCTGTCTGGGTTCCGAGCCCAGACTGGCTCTGTCGCATACTGGAGTAATGTTACGTTTTTCAGGCGCTTAGTTGACCCACCGCGCCTGGGGGAGGAGAGTGCGGGCCGTGCCTCGACTTTGCATCGAATACCCTTGCATTTGCCTTACAACTGAAGAAAATGACGGAAAACCTCAGTCAGGGTCACCGAATGGCGCACGGCTGTTCAGCGCCGAACGCGATTCGTTTTGTTGACTTGGCCATCGCAGACGATGGCCTCGACTCACTTGCTGTCCCCTGCCGCCCTTGGCTTTCGTGTCAGGCGACGGGGTCAACTCTCGGCCAGCGTAAGTATCTGCCTAGTTGCCGTATTAAGGGGTTCCCCACATCAGCTAACTTTGAGTGAAAGCTCTCGGTCAGGGCTCTGATGTGGTCGTCAAACAGCGGAACGCCCAGATCCTCGTGTATTTGCCTGTTACTTACGTACCAAGGGGCATCGGTAGTGAGGCAAAAACATTTGGATTGTAACACCTGTAGCCTCCGGACATGGGAGCGGGCAGCGGACCTCCACGCGGGGCATGCATAGTCCATCAGGGGCCGGATGAGGTGCTTATATAGCAAGACTCCATTTCTGACGGATAGATCACTCTTCTTATTCAGGAGGGGATCCAGCATACCCATCCTTTGAGCAGTCCTCTTCCTGACCTTGTCGATGTGAGGCGACCAGGTGAGTCGTGTATCTAGGGTCATCCCCAGATAACGAGAAGTGTCGACCCATTCGATTGGTTCCCCGAAGAGTGTTACTGGTCGGGGCTGGATAAAGTGCCGTCCGGCACGCGCGAAGATTATCGCGGTGCTCTTAGAGACATTAATGGCGATTCTCAATTCACTCAACCACTGTTGCAAGTCGTTGAGGTATGACTCCAGGTAGCTGAGAAGCAGCGTCGGCTTGCGGGACATGACTGTGATGGCCGTGTCCCCGCGTGGAGGGCCAACTCAATGTGGTGCGAGGGTGGGGCATGTCGTTGACATACAGACTGAAGAGGACAGGGGAGATCAATCGACCCTAATCTACCCCAGCCCGCATGCCTCGACGAGATGACGTGGCCGTTTGGAAGGACGCATCGAACGTCCGATCCGTGAGGTAGGACGAGATTGTATAGACTATGTAAGACGGGAAGTTGAGGAGCGTTAGCTTGTAGAGGAGGCAATCGATCCAGACGGCATTGAAGGCTTTGGCCATGTCGAGGAAAACTGCGCCGGTGAGCCTCTTTTCGCCGAAATTCCTCGTTATTCTTTCAACGAGGCGGGCCAGTTGCTAGGACGTGCTATGTCTGGGTCTGAAACCAAACTGCTCATTTCGCATCAGTCCGCGTTCGTTTACTACATGTAAAATCCTAGCTAGTAGGATCTTTTCAAATAATTCACCAATCGTGTCGAAGAGACTAATGGGCCGATAGGAAGAGGGCAGTTCTGGATCCTTCCCCGGTTTAAGGATAGAGATCACTCGAGCGTGCTTCCACGTTTGGGGAAAGTGATGGGTGCGGAGGACCGCGTTGGAGATAGGGCGAGGAGGGAAACCGCTCGCCTGGGAAGATGCTTTAATACCCTGTTCGGTATATCGTTTGTCGGGCCAGGCGCCTTGCTGACCCTGAGACCCCTGATGGCTTCGTAAACCTCGTCAGGGGTGGCTAACTGTGGTTCGCTGGCGGGGCTTAGGAAGTAAGACCTCAACCCCACGTCAGCTGTTTCAATAACTGCCGGGACCGAAGGGTTGGTCACCAGCTCAAGCTTAGCCTTCAGATTATCTGCAAGGGCTTCGGCTTTCTTAGAGTCCGAGAGAGCGATTCCCCCTGGGGTGACCAGGGGGGGGGGGAGTTGGAGTAGGAACTCTCGTCACCCGCTTCGTCCTCCACAGCGATTGGTCTTCAGGATCGAGGGATTCGTGTGTAGCGCTCCACAGGTCGTTTCTCCACTCGTTGAACCGGCGGGTCAGCGACCTCTGCAGGCGGTTGACCTCGGCTTTCAGAGCGGGGTCGCTGGTGATCTGACACTGCCTCCGCTGTCGGGTTTTCAGGCTATCTCATCCTGAATTCCGGCCGGTATCGGAGGCCGTGGTTTTCACGCGGGCGACGCTTGGGAGGTGACGCTGTCAGAGCCTTCAGAACGGCGTCGAAGATGTTCTCAACGCATGTGTCGATTGTCATCTCGTTGTGCAATTCCGGATCAAACTGAATCAGTTCTTCCAAGTGAGTTTGGAAATTGGCCCAGTCAGTGCGCCTGAAGTCAGGGCGATCCGGTGGGTGGTGAAAGGATGAGCGACACGAAATGTCAATGAGAATCGGAAGGTGGTCCGAGCTTAGTGCGGAACACGAAGTCAAATAAACCGGGAATTAGAGGTTTTTGGTTATCACGATGTCCAGGAAATCGGTAGTAACCGAGGGGTTGTATGGGTTGGTGGTTGGGGAGTCCGGTCCAAAGATCAGACAGGAGTCTCGTCGGCATAATCACGTAGGAGTTTCCCCCGGCTCGTGTTCAGCCGCGAGTTCCAATCCACGTGTTTGGCGTATGGTTCTCCAGCCATCACGACCGGCAATTCCCCACCGAAACATGCGGTAAGGTCTGCTCCGATAAGTGGGCGGGAAGGCGAAAGGTAAGCCGCAAGGATTAACACCGGTTTGCCGGTCAATGTGACTTGGATTGCAGTAACCTCCAAGTGGGCCAGGTCTGGAACGCGCACTGAGTGGTGAACTATACCACAGCGGACCAAGATGGCGGTCGGTCTGTCTGTGCGGTTGCAGACATAATTGGCAAGCCGGATATCTCACTTAAAAGATGAATATCGATACCGTGCCGGCTGAGAAAATGCTCCAATTCTAGCTTCCTGTCGCCCACTCCGTACGCATTCCAGCAGACGAGGCGCTGGGCTTTACACCTCTGTCCTCCTAGGGCATGCTGCCACATTCGGCAATAAAGGGAATGACGGTCGTCAGGACAGCGCGAGGGCGAGCTGCTCTTGTGGGGAGGGAAGAGATGGACGTGAGGAGCTTACGAGTTAGCTCCACATATGCATGGAGGGGAAGGTGATCGATGAGATCAGTGAATTCCTCGAGTGGGGAGGTGGAAGTTTGGGTGGGGACCACCAGGCTGGGTTTTGTGGGTGTGGCGGCCGCGGTTTTGACACTCGCGGCTGCTTTCTTCTTAGACTTCCCAGAAGCCCTTTTAGGGGCTGCTGTGGATTTGAGCTCAGGTTTTTTAGGCCTGGCCGTCTCTCTGGTGGCGGTCACTATAGGCTTCTCGGGCGCCTCCGTGACCGGCTGAGGAGGGGGATTACGATGTGGGTTGGTGGGTGGAGTCGTGGTAGCCTTGACGACACGCCCCCCTCGGCTGACGTGATCCCACCCCTCGTCCAGGGACATCTGCTCGGCAGAGGAACCGGCCCGTTGGGCTTTAGGAGCGGCCGGTTTTGCCTGTGGCGACGCTCTGTCGGCTGCGTTCGGGCGCTTGCTTTGCAAGAGCCGCCTTCGCTTCCCTCCACTTCACACAGCCACGGTAGTTCGCTGTGTGGTTTCCCCCTAAGTCACAGCACTGAAGCTGCTCCCGTGGGGTAGAGTTTCCACCGGAGAGGTGGGAGCCCCCAATAGCGACGCACCGGGGTGCGTATCCGCAGTTACGCAGCTTGTGGTCGAAGCGCTGGCAGCGCTTGCATTGCAGCGGGCCTTTTGGAGTCACATACGACTCCACCGACACTCGCAAGCCGCAGAATTCGGTGAGCGATCGCACTTTTTACACCTCAGGCACTCGTGCCTCTGACACAATGAAGTGGGCGGTGGAAGGGCGGTCCTTGGCGGGGTCCGGATCGCGACGAACGAATCTCAGCTGCGTGACTCCCTGAACACGGATGTTCAGGGATTCCAGCTCCTCTCTGACGACGCTCTCCGGCATACCCCTACCCAGGTTCTTCACCAGAAGTCGCGCACAGCGGTCCTCTGGGAGCGTGAAGGTGTGGAGACTCACACCGTCTTTCCCATCAAGGGACCGCAGCGCTCTGACCGCGGCTCTAAACCCGTCGGCGGTTATTGGGACTTCCATAATCTTCTCGCCCTTTCGTTGGGCCATCAGACCACCAGGGCAGGATGCCCCCAACCATGTCAGGAAGGAACGGGTGTCACTAACACCTGAAATAAAGAGGGGCGTCTTGTTAGGACGCTCCCCTGCTGGTAGGCAGGCGTTGGCCACTTGAGCGTTTGGAGTGGTGCATCTGGCATGCCGCTCAGAGGCCCGGACTTGTCGCTAGACATGCGCCTGTTGGTTGTCTCGGATGAGACACCGGATTCGAACGGGTCCGAATCCATGGCTGTGGACTTGAGCGGCCCACTTGGATGAGACGGGGGGACGGGCCCGGCCAGTACGGCCGCGTCCGTCGCCCCTGCCCCGGATGGTCCGGGTTGCCGGCTGCCGACAGCAGCTTGTTCGCCCGTGACTGATGAATTCGCGGGCAGAGGCGCGGACCCAGCCCCAGGTGCTGGGCGCCTGTTGCCGGGCTCCATCGAGTCGCCTGAGCAGTCTAGCTCGTTGGCTTGCCCGCGAGCTGTTGTGAGGCTCTGGTCCCGCTTCCAAATGTAGTGCTGCGTCTCCCAGCAGGCACCGCTGGCTTCTTCTTCCTCTGGGCCATAGCCAGCCTCAGCTCCTTAAGAAGGGTCGGCGATATCTGAAAAGTAGAAATAGCCTTAATAAAGGCTAACACGTCCTGCCTCAGCATGACGCTTCAGCAGGGGCTCTCCGAAAAATCCTCCTGTCACTCCTCTGGTGTGGTTCTGCTGTAGACTAAGTGCAGAAACCAGCGCAGTCAGTAGCCTGTTTGACCAGTTAAACTAGGCAGGTAGGTGTCTCGATCCGCACTCCAAGCTGTTCACCACCAGACTTACTCATTCATTGACTCTGTAACTGAATGAATCTCGTTGGTCCGAATGGGCTCCTTTTATTCCGGTCGCCTGCTCTGCCACTGGCTGGTTGGTAGAGCTGGTAGGCGTGGCTTCCTGAAGGTAGTTCCGCTTGCAGGGGGCCGTTTTCTTTGTTCGTGGAAGTAGACGGGAGGGAGGGAGTGAGAGAGTGGTGGTTAAGCTAACGTTGACTAGGTCGGTATGTGTTGATTGGGGTACAGACAGAAGGAGAGCTGTGAGGTGAAATGGGATTGAATAGGAGACGGAGTGACATGTGGGTGTCCCCACAACATATTTGTTTTAAAAGTTAATGGAGTTAAAGCAGTAGGGTAACAAGCACCAAAATAAGTAAAAAGATATTTGTATGTTACAGAAAAGCAGGGACTGACAGTTAATATTCATTTTGTAAAAGAAAGACTTCAAAGTGCTGAAGGCACATATTTATCAGTTTATTTAAACGATCTCCCAGAAGGTGTTCAGTCATAATTTAAACATGGTACAGATATAACAAATGATATACACAGCTTGGTGTATACTTTGAGGGTTATTTAGTGTACTAAGAGTAACAATGAATAACATAAACTACATTCACAATGACTTTTTCCATTGTCAAAATACTAAAAACCAAACACTACATGTCAGAAACAACCTGCTTCCTTCCTTAGGCAAAACCACAAATTCTAAGAAACACTTGACCAAAATATAACAATACACATTATCGTAATTCACGCACAAGAAACAACAAGGAAGCAGTTTGCTTCTGAAATGTAGTGCTTTGTTTTCAATATTCTGACAATAGAAAAAGTCCTTGTGAATGTAGTTGATGTTAACCATGTACAAAAATTGTCGAAAATCCACATGACACAATTAAGAGAAACGATAATTAGCAGTAATTGTGAGTTACATGACTGATGTTTGAAATGCAGCCGTCACGTAAGATGTGGAAAATCGGTGTTAATTTATATTTGCGGAAGCAACATGTATGACTATCTTTCTCTTACACAGTTACGCATTGATTTCCTGGCCTTGACCCTTTCTGAGCCAGATGCCACTGGATTCTGCATGGATGACAGCCTTGCAGTAACAGGTGGTGCTTCCTCGGTGCCCGTGATTTGTGGTGAAGGCACCAATGAGCATAGTAAGACTCCTGTGCATGTTTTTATTTGTCCAGAGGAATTTTGAATTTCAATTGTGTTATGATGGGGACCGTGGTAGCACAGTGGTTAAGGTGCTGTGATACAAATCAGAAGGTCACTGGTTCGATTCCAGATGGTGTCATTGGAATTTTTCATTGACATACACTGTCTGATTTCACTATGGCCCTTGGGTTGACTCAGCCTCTAGCAGAAATAGTACCAGGAGTATTTCCTGGGGGTAAAAAGTGGCCGGTGCGTAAGGCTGACAACCTTACCACTATACTGAGCCATTGTCACGTAATCTGGGAACCTTAACTTCCTGGAACCCTCTGGGCACCTCGGGCCCGTAATGGTACTGATTTACCTTTTTATTATGTTACAATATCGTTTAGTGTTGATGGTGGATACCAGTGCTTCAGAGGAGCATAATGTGTTGCTCTGAAATGTTGGCATCCTATCCATCAGACAGCATGGTGTCATAAGGTTGTCTGGTTGCCTTTGTTTTGGAAAAGTATGGTGTCTTCACATCAGGATCAAGCAGTCAACAACATTAGGTGCAGAGGGTACACAGACTAAATTACTTGACCGTGCTGTTAAACTTGCTTTTTGAGCCACACTTTAGGATGGAATTTAGGCAAGGGCCCATGCATTAATAAACAAAAATATTTATTCCTTGTTTATTGGCTTTGTTCACCCAACTACAATATGTTAGTTTCAGTTATTTAAGGGTCTCCTTTCTTTACAAAATCTTATAAGATGCCATTCATGGTCAGCCTCATGTGTATGTAAACTGTAAGAATATTACATTCTTACAGGCAACTTGAGTGCTTCACCAGTGAAATGCATAAGCTGTGCTTTGTTCAGCCCTGGTATATTGTATGTGTCAGAAATGGTGGCAGAAAAGGAAAGCATGGGTGGCAAACTAAAAAGGTGATAGTCATGTGCAGTTGCTGGGGCCAGCTGTACCAGCTGAGATTATTGTATGTACAGTCATGCACCTCATAACGACATTTCGGTCAATGATGGACCGCATATATTATAATATAATATTATAAGGCCATTGTGTTACAATTGTCTACAGTATTCAGTAGTGTACGCTGTCGTACAAATTGGAAGGTCGCTGGTTCGATCCCAGCTGGTGTCATTGGAACTTCTCATTGACATAAAATCCTTCTGATCACACTATGGCCTTGGGGTCGACTCAACCTCTAACAGAAATGAGTACCAGGAGCATTTCCTGGGGGGTAAAGGTGGCCGGTGCGTAAGGTTGACAACCTTACCACCATCCTGTGCTGTTGTCATGAAATCTGGGAACCTTAACTTCCTGGAACCCTCTGGGCCACTCCAGGTCTGTGACAGGACTGCTTTCAGTACAGTAACATGCTGTACAGGTTTGTAGCCTAGAAGCAATAGGCTATTCCATATAGACTAGGTGTGTAATAGGCTATACTATCTAGGTTTGTGTAAGTACACTCTATGATGTTTCCACAACAACGAAATCATCTAACGACGCATTTCTCAGAATGTATCCACGTTGTAAAGCAACATGTGACTGTACTTGCATCTGTATCGACCATACGTTACCCCAGTGCTCACAGCATTGTTCTTCATCCAGCTCCTCACACTGTCAGAGACTTTCTATACACCCATCTCAATCAGCACCTACGCCTCACCATTAGGTGACCAACCATGCTTTCCTTCCATACCATCATCATCAACACCTATAGAACACATTTTATGTACATTCTGTAGCTATTATCCTTGGAGTGCTTGACCCTGTAGATATACACCTTGATTCTTTGAAATGATGTGGACTACACACCCAATAACACAGTGTCACATCCATGAAGATCTGATTCTTCAGAAATGCTGATGCAAGTACCTGCAATCATGCACACTGTTGTAACTTATATGACACCAATATTAATCATAACAGCTGTGAGAACCTCTGATTTCAACCCATGATGTTCACTCCTCTCTCTCTCTTTGCTCCTTTATGGTGACCATCAAGAGAACAAACTGAATACAAGTTGACTGGGAATTAAGTAGAGTGCAGTGTATGTACTTGTCTAATACAACTTTATTTGATGGTAGGGGTATATATAGTATTTACTACATAAGGTATAACTACATGTTTTGGCGCTTGACAATGGCCATCTTCAGGTTGTACATGAAATGCTTAGTAAGCAGTTATACGGGGCTATTATGGGCTGTATACAGTGGTACAGTACAGGAGGTGAGGTGGGCACGAGATCTCGTGTGTGTCATGGAGGTTGGGAGGTGTGGGTACATGGGGTTTCTACTATTATATGTTATGTCTAAGTTTATATTGTTAGGTCTATGGTATCATAGACATAACATATAATAGAAGAAGGTGAGGTGGGCACGAGATCTCGTATGTGTCACGGAGGTTGGGAGGTATGGGTACATGGGGTTTCTACTATTATATATGTCTAAGTTTATATTGTTAGGTGTGTGGTATCATAGACATAACATATAATAGCTGAGTCCCCCCAAGTACCCACACCTCCCAACCTCCATGACACATACAAGATCTCGTGCCCACCTCACCTCCTGTACTGTACCACTGTATACAACCCATAATAGCCGCGTATAACTGCTTACTGAGTATTTCATGTACAACCTGAAGATGGCCATTGTCAAGTGCCAAAACATGTAGTTGTACCTTATGTAGTAAATACTATATATACCTCTACCATCAAATAAAATTGTGTTAGACAAGTACATACACTCCACTCTAGTTAGTTTATTGAACGCAACGGGGATGATGAACCTCATGATTGACTGGGGATCAAAAAAAGTTTTTAAAATTGTTACACACAGACATATACAGAAACAATGAACAAGAAAATAAAAACAATAGAAAGAAGGTTACTTGCACTAAAATCTTCTCAGGTGATCAGAGGTTACCATCAGTGTTGATGATTCAGAAAGCAGAGATCACCGTAACTCTTAGTTTTTTTAGCATAGCCTTAACTTGAGTTACCAGTGTATTTATTTGTTATGCTCAAAAGCTTCAAATGAATAAAAAATTGTTGCAGTGTACGTCGACTTCGCAGCAGACAACACTCCGATTCAGCTCAAAATAAAAGTTAATCCAGCAGTATCTGCCAACCGCCTATGGAACATCAAATTGTCCCAAATAGAGTGCACTAATCCACAGCGAGGTTGGAATTTGAATAGTATATTGAAATAATGTATAATATTTGTTGTTTTTAGATGGTGTTATCAGATCACTCTTTGTAAATTCTGATTGGTCATGATGATTCATTCTGTTTGATTAGCTAACTAACTAGCTTACTGCAGACAAGCAGTGGAGTAGGACAGAAGGTAAGCCACGTGTCTTGTTGTAAGCCTCAGTTTTGAATGTTGTTTGGAAAAATATGAAAGTAACTCTGAAGTGTGTCATCCCTATTGTGTGTATATTAACTAATAAGTGGGTGTGTAGTCAATAACACAACTGTATATGTCTAATATGACAAATAACCGGACTGATTCTGTACAAAGTAACATGACGTTACTAGACTATAGCAAGAGATCACGACCTTACATTACACATACAGTCCGCATCTAACACTGCTGGAAGTCATTCTTCAAAGTTACTTTCATATTAACTAATAAGTGGGTGTGTAGTCAATAACACAACTGTATATGTCTAATTAGATGTTATATTCTTAGATCAAAAAACTACATGTTTCGGCCGGTAGTGGCCATCATCAGGTTTTTATCATTCGACTCACTTAAGATTATTCTATACAATTCGCATGGCGGCGTGTTTGATGAGGAGATCTCAACATCAAAACCCTTGTTGGAGCATAGTACCTCTATATTGGGTGTGTGGGTGAACCACACACCCAACAAGGGTTTTGATGTTGAGATCTCCTCATCAAACACGCCACCATGCGAACTGTATAGAATAATCTTCAGTGAGTCGAATGATAAAAACCTGATGATGGCCACTACCGGCCGAAACATGTAGTTTATTTTATCTTAGAATATAACATCTAATTAGACATATACAGTTGTGTTATTGACTACACACCCACTTATTAGTTAATATGAAAGTAACTTTGAAGAATGAATTCCAGTAGTGTTAGATGCGGACTGTATGTGTAATGTAAGATCGTGAGCTCTTGCTATAGTCTAGTAATGTCATGTTACTTTGTACAGAATCAGTCTGGTTATTTGTCATATCTTAGCTATAAGTAATTGATTTTTTACTACCAAAAATGGAATTTGCAGGCACAGAAGGAAATATGTTTTTATTCAGATTGTTGTCTTTTGGGATGTGACACAGTGTAGTTTGCTAGATAGTTTTACTGTGTTCGAGCATCACACTGCCTCTGTCTTTAGGGTACAGGATGGAGACAGCAAGGTTCGTCTGAAACAGTACTCCTTTACCAGACCGCACAGTGTTGCATCTCACTGTCACACGAACCTCAAGGCTCACGTTTCTGTGCCTCAAATAATCATCTGTTTGTGCTGTTACAGCCCCCGTTGGTTGTCTGATGTACTACACACATGCAAGTGGTAATGTGAAGAGCTTCAACTACAGTCCTGATGGTGGCTCAAGTAAGTTACATGTAACTTCACATAACGTAGAGCACTATCAGTTCCATGTATTAATCAGAACCTCTGCAGTAATACACACCATTTAAAGTTGATAGTGTAGATAATATTCTTATCAGTAACTATCAAACCTTCAAAGATTTTAAGATTAACCTGAATTATATTTCACATTTCAGTCCATGCTGCACATAAAATGTATTCTGTGCAGTACAAACTGAAACTTTAAATATAATTCAGTCATAAGGGGTTATAGGTTCAAATCTGTTTCTGAAAACCCTCCAATTGGAAAAGTACATGGGAGTTTTTTTTCCTTATGGTAAGTCCATGTGTCATTTCTTCGTATACACTCACTCTGAGACAGCATAGAATAACTACACTATGAAATGGTGAAGGAACAAGTTAGGATAGCTCAGTAAGAATAGTGACTGTGCTGTGGGCTGGAGGGTTAGGGTTCATTTCCTGACAGGGACAAGGATATTTCTCTTCCTTTCTGTGCCCATACTGGGATCCTATCTGGTATATATTACAAGTTCTTTCCCAATGAGTAAATTTGTTGAGGTGATAATTCACGTCCCTATTGTAGTGAAGTTAAGAATGTGTGGAGCATTACCTCCCATCATCTAGATAGTGAGGTGTGTAATTAAGCACGGGGACAGCTTTACATTTACTGCAGTAGGAAAGAACCTGCATAACAGCTTTGTCCCCCCCACCCCCCACCCTACAACCCCTCTCACCCACCCTGACATCCCCCCCCCCCACCCCCAACCACAC
>Ga0123352_10011238_pt1 | contig 14099 bp, 6 predicted proteins | sample TergutLab28metaG_FD_89700 | JGI IMG/M metagenome (GOLD analysis project Ga0123352, IMG submission 89700) | Labiotermes labralis P1 segment gut microbial communities from Petit-Saut dam, French Guiana - Lab288 P1 | ecosystem: Host-associated > Arthropoda: Insects > Digestive system > Gut ...
AAGCTCAAATCGGCGAGTAAGTGAGATAAAAAAGAAGTATCCATTTATATGATATGCTCCAAATCAAGTAATCAGTGGTCAATGAAAACCACAGTGATACTTGATTTGGAGCATTTTTTATTGCCAAAAACCAAGCTTATGGTTTACAGCGACGGGATAAATGTCGGCCGACAAATAGCTATAAAAGAGGAGCCGTTATAAAACTTGCAAAAAAAGCCGAATTATGATATAAATTAGCGTATAATGTCGTCACTCTATAGATGCCCTAGATTTTGATACGATTAAACCACAGGTACGGCATAGTGGTTTATGCTGTAATTTTTTGTAAATGAAGCCAGGAGGAAGTAATATGCGTAAACGTTTTTTTTCCACTTTTTTAGTATTGGTGATGGTAGCATCCACGGCGGTTTTTGCAACCGGAGATGATATTACATATACAGAATCAGAAACAGGGCAAGCATCTTCGGAAGTAACATCGGAAGTGGCAGAGGATAGCGCTTACGTATCCTACGATAACGAAAACCATAATGACTCGCTGTCCGTTAATGAAGACGACGATTATTCTGCACATGAAATGGATCCATCCGACAACAATGATTATGTTGAGGATGTAAAAGATAATGATGACGAACATGAATTAGACAATATCGATGAGCTAGAGAACGCCTACGAAGACTATGACAACAATGCGATAGGGGCAATAGAGCCATTGGATTTTGGAATAAGTCCACTATCCCTTCATACCGTGACAGCCAGAAGAAGAGTAGCGCCCAACTCTATCATCCCGCAACTTATTGATACATTTCAAATTCCGTATGGCGGAACCGTAACCGTTGATGCCGGTACTTTATATGGCCACAGTTTTTTATCTTGGAGTATAGTGCCAACAGCACATGGCAGTTTTGACGATGCCACAAGCACAATTACAGACTTTACACTGCTTGCGACGCAAGATGTGGAAATTGCGGCATTTTTTCACCCAATACAATCTTATATCACTATCCAGAGAAGGATTGAGCATGCAGACGGCACAATCACAAATCAAGAGCCATTTGTTGAAACCATGTTTCCGTTTAATGCATTCATCGCTTTCCGGTTAAATAATTATATGAATCTTGCGCAAACAGGAGCTCCGGCTGGATACGTATATGTAGGTTACGAACTTAATCTACAGCCTCCAACGACAATAGCAGGCCTTACACACATGCCTTCTCAGGATATATTCATAACAGCATTATTTGAACCAAGTGAGCACGATGTTACCGTACGATTTATGAGCGGTACAACAGAATTGGTGCCAGAGTTAGTGTTTACAGATATACAATTTGGTTCAGTTTTTGACTTGGCAACAGAAATAAATATGCCGACTATACCGGGCTATACCTTTATAGGTTGGACGGCCTTGTCACCGGCAAGCCTTGCAATAGCATCATCGGAAGTATTTACAATGACCAATCAAGATGTTGTGGTCATTGCCAATTTCATACCGGACGGTACGATAACCCATACAGTATCAATAACAAACTATCCAACCACCGGGTCGGCTATCTTTGGGCAGTCCGGCGGTGGAATATTTGCCGCACCCTCAAGTATCACACTAAACCCGGGAACAAGGCCCGGATACGCCATAAATCCAACAAATATGTGGACTGTAACGGGAGTTACAAGCTATACGATAGACCAAGAAACCGGGGTATTGACCTTCACAATGCCCAACAATAATGTAAACGCGGAAGTCAACTGGGTAGATGCTTCTCCAATCCACCAAGTAACCATAACAAACAGAGTATGGGACACAACCACCAATACAATGGATATAAGAACATCTTGGACATATACCGGATTGTTTGGCGTCGGTGACCTGGTATCTATACACAGGCGTACAGCCTTCGATTATGAATATACCGGAGTGCATATGTTTACGCCCGGCGGCACATCAAATATATCTGCTGCACCCCTTCCGGGAACCACTGCGTCTGATTATCATGAAATTATGGATCTCTCCCAGTTATTTATGCCATTTAGTTCAAACACAAGACCGGAGTACTTCTTCCGTATGCCTAACTCCGATGTGACCATCTATTTTAACTGGTCATATGCACCCGATGATAACCCACCGCCGGTGGGACTAGTTCTCTCGACAAATCAGGCCGGAGGGCATTTGGGTATACTGCCGTTTGGCTACAATCAGACACACGCCGATGAGCTGACCACCGTTTTTACGTTAACCAACCATATGTCAACGAATATGACAGGACTCGGTGCACGCATTGCGGGCCTGTATGGCGTCGGTGTGCCGGAACTGCATCTTAATATCTTAGGAGGGCCTTTAGGTACACTATTACCGCCGGGGGGCCTTAGAACTTTGGAAATAAGTCCGGTAGTACATCCGGGCGGTGCAGGCGTGCATCTTACGCCGGGGACTTATTCGGGTTTTATACAAATATATCGCAACATCATGGGTCTCAATATGACTGTTGCATCCCATCCTGTCAGTTTTGAAGTCAGAGGATTTACGGTATCAATTGTCAATGATCCGGTATCGGCAGCAACCCTTACCGGTCAAACGATAACCGGGACAAACGGGTATCCTAACCCTACCACAGGGCCTCAGTTTGGTATACACAGCACAATCAACGTAAACGCAGGGACCCGGCAAGGATATCAGTTTAACAACTGGACTGCAGCCGAGCCGACAATAAATATTTTAACACCGGCAAACCCTTTAACCGCACTGACAATGACAACTCCAAATGTAATCACAACGTCAGGTCCCGTAAATCTGCAATTAACGGCCAATTGGGATCCAATCCAATATGCAATGACTGTATCCGATTATCCGGCTAATCTTGTACCTGCTCCCGCAAGTAACCCCCTCCCAAGGGAAACCTCTATGCGGACAATGTATACCCCGATAAATCTGGCGGCAGGGACCGTATCCGGCTGGACCTTTATGGGATGGATGCATCATTCCGTGCTTCAAGATCATTTAGCTGATCCGGTAGCTCATCCGATAACATCGGCATCATGGGTGTTTCCGGCTTCGGCACCGCATTTTACTTATACTAAAACTGCGGGAACGACTCATCTAGTGGCAGCATGGGGCGATGGGATAACCATAGGAGAGCCCAACAGACATACCATAACTGTTGTAAGAAGGGTAAACAACAACCAGACCACCGACACCACTATAGCTACAATTCCTGACGTGGCTTTAGGGAGTACAGTCAGTGTTAACGCAAATATACCGGAATTTCCCGGCCATACATTCCAGTCATGGTCGGCAACTCCGGCACAGGGAAGCTTCATTAATGAAACCGCCCCTCAGACGAATTTTACATTGGAAACAGACAGCAATACCACCATCATCGCTCATTTTGCCGCCAATACCCATCACTTAGTTATACATCACCACCTTATAAATGCGGTTGGAGCGCCGACCAATTACTTTAATGTGAGTACAGATGGGCCGTATTACTTTGGGCAGGCCATGGCACAGGAGATAAGCGACCGCATAGCCTTGTCAATTGCACAAAACCCAAGAACAGGATTTGCAGTATCCGGGCGGGAATATAGACTCGGAAACAATGCTAACCCCACGATACCGGCCGTTACCACAATGCCTGACGGGACGATTCATGTAACCGTATTGTTTACACCGGTACAACACAATGTAACGGTACAGTTTATGAGAGGCGCAACACAGCTTGCCGCACCGGAAGTATTTAATAATATACCCTTTGGAACACTGTTTAATTTGGAAACGGAAATAACGACAAGTATACCGGCCGGACATACCTTTGCGGGCTGGACAGTATCCGCACCGGCAGGTACTGTTATAGGGAGTACTGTAAATGGGCAGATGACAGGCAATTTTACAATGCCGGCCGCCCATGTGACATTAATAGCTAACTTTGCACTGCAAGATGACTTAACCATTGATGTGTATTTCACTATTGATGGTGGACTGCCGGTACATCAGGGCGTGCTCAGCAATATAACCCATGGCTTGCCGGTAACAGCCCAAATGCTTCCGATACCCGGACATTCTTTGTATGGATGGAGCTTTGGGGGCACATATGATAACACCCCAGCCCATGAGCCCGAATATACCATCACCGGCAACCGAGCAGGAATGCATTATACCGCAACGGTAAGGCCATTAAGCAACAATGTAACAGTCACGGCACATTTTGCAAAAATAAATATTACGGTAGATGACCCATCCGGAAATGAATTGTATCCGGGGTCCGGGTTACACAAACTAAACTTGGGAACAGGATTATTTGGAGTATATCAATGGTCCCCGGCCCATATACGCCAAGCCGTAATAAATAACGAAACAATGAATGTTACAAATGTTGGAGTGGCCATAGACACTTTAACTGTGAGCATACCCGCAGGTGCAGCCAGTCTTTTCAGATTAGGCGAAACATCGACAGGGATACTCACCTACACAACGGGATTAATACCCGGAGACGATCATTTAAATGTGGCCGTAAGACCAAGGGATAACCATATTCCTGTCGGAACCCATACAGAAGTCATATTGGTTCACCATGGAGCCGAGTTGATAGGCAGTTTTACGGTAGTGTTTACGGTAGTGGACACCGGCCATCAATTGACAATTGTCAACGATCCGCCTTTAGCCTCGGGAGAAACCATAACAGGACAGACCGTCAGCGGAGCAGTAAACGCTTCGTCACAGGTCACTCTAAATGCCGGAACAAGAAAAGGATATATATTTACTCATTGGACAGTTGTGGCCGGAACAATAACCCCTCCCATCGATACAACGGCTACCTCCCAAACTTTTGACATGCCTGCCATGAATGTAACATTACAGGCCAATTGGGTACCCATCGGAGATTTTGTTGAAACAAATATAAGTTCAACACACTTGGGGACCGCTGCTTTTGGATATACTCAAGGGATTGTCGACAGCGATCATAGCCGTACGGTACGTGTAATAAACACCCACGAAACCTATAGCATACCCGGAGTCAATGTCCGTGTATTAAACAGCGCCCAAGACAGAACGGTAAGTCCGCGCTTTGCAACATCATCTATTGCCCTTGGTACCATTGATGCAGATGACGAGCTGACATTTGAACTCTTCCCGTATTTAGATTTAACTCCGGGAACCTACACAGCTTTGATAGAAATCTACCAAGTATATGACGGTGCGGAGACCGTACTGAACTCATTTAATATAACATTTGAGGTGGAAGGCTTTACCGTAATCATCATGAATAGCCCCGGAGGAGTTGTTCCCGGACAACATGTTGCGGGAACAAATTTCTATGACGATCCGGTAAGCGGTCACCGACTGTTTGGTATCCATAGTGTGATTACCGTTACTGCAGGGTCCAGATCAAATTTTAGGTTCAATAACTGGACGTCCCCTCAAGTCAGTTTCGCAAATAACCAATTAGCCGAAACCACTTTTGAGATGATCAACGAAAACGTTATCGTATGGGCCAACTGGAGCGTTATCGAGCAAACAACACCTGGCAGCGGCGGTTTTTCCCATATCAATTTGTCCCTTGACTCATCTGACAGTGGCAGCGAAATTGGCCGCAGGGTGAGAAGCAGTAGCGGAAATGCTTCTGCAAGGCCACGACCGGGGCTTACAAATCTTCGCCCCACCCAAGTCAGTGAAATAACCGCAGGCGATAGAAACGATGAAGTTTTGTTTGTATACGAAGAACGATTTAGCGCTTCCATTCCTTCTAATCAATTGGGTGCCGCCGAAGGGTCAAGTATAACCGTGTTGCTGGAACCCGTCGGCAATAGTGTGCATATGGGAGATATTCTTGTAAATCATATTATCCAGCAAGATAGCCTCAACCAATTTTGGCTGGAACAACTCTATACCTTGGCCATATTCGTAGATGGTCAAGCAGTCAATTTATCCGGCGTGCCAATTACCATTGAGGTAAACGTATCCGGGTTAAATTTAAGCGCGAATCAAAAAGCAGGATTTACCGGCTTTGTTTTTGATGAAGCATTGCAAAGCTATAGACTAGTGCCGGGAGTATTCTCGGCTGATGGCAACACCTTTATATTCCAAGTGTATGGACAAGGCATATATGGTGTGATGATCACTGAGATACGGCAGGTTATCATACGGCTCCTTATTGATGACCCACTATTTACCATAAACGGTGTGCCGCACGTTGGAGATTCGGCGCCATTTATTGATCCGTCTTACAACCGAACTATGGTACCCCTCCGTATGGTAGCAGAAGCTTTAGGTGCACAGGTCAATTGGATTGAGGATACCGAGACAGTGGTTATCAACCGTGACGGTATCACTTTAATCCTGCCGTTAAACGAGTCATTGCCAAATGGCATGGGCACCCCCATGTTAGTCGGCGCCCGCACTTTTGTTCCCGTGGCTTATGTGTCTCAAATGCTGGAGGCAGATGTGCGGTGGGATGGTATAAATAGAGCGGTTTATATTACGCGTATATAATTCATTTTATCAGACCCGAAAGCTCTGCCGCCTTTTTGGGCGCAAAGGGGATAGTGTCGCCATTTGACAACTCTATTTTATGACTAATCCTATCTATGCCCCTGATATGCTTTGGATTTACAAGAAAAGATTGATGACAGCGGTAAAAGTGCGGAACAGTGGCGGCGATATTGCTCATAGAATTGCGAAGCCCAATCTGCTCGTCTTCTTTATGCAAAAACGCTTTGTTTTTCTTGCCCGGATCTGTTTCAAAAAACAAAATTTCATCATGGGGTATCCGCCAAAGCCGCCCGCCAATTTCAAATTGAAACTCCTTTGGCTCGGCATCTTGTTCTTTAAGATAACGTTTATAAGCAGCGGACATGCATTCTATGATCCGCTGCTCGACGTCTTCCGGCCTTTCCTTAACGATATAATCCATCGCTTCAACTTTATGGGTAAAGGTCAAATACGCTAATTCGTCATGGGTTGTAATAAACACAATTTTAGCGAAAGGGTCGGTCTCTCTGATTTTCGCGCCGAGTTCGATACCGTTTATCATATCGTCCTGCAAATCCACATCAAGAATATACAGACCTTTTTTATCCGGATAATCCTTCAAGAAATCCAATATTTCTACCGGGTGACCCGTTGACAGAATTAACTCGATATCGCAGTCTCCTGCAGCAATATACTTGCCCACCACCGCTTCTATATGCAATCGCTGCCTTGGGTCGTCTTCGCAAATCAATACATACAGCACTACCGCCTACACCTCCCCGATAATCAGCTTCTGAATGAAGCTGTTTTCTTTTACCCCTGTCCACACTGTCACATTTAGGCAAGAATCCGCAAGTTCGGCTAGATTACTTAATCCCAAGCCCCTGCCGCTGCCTTTTGTAGAAAAACCCGCCTCCCGCAGCTCACGGAGGTTTGGCAAATGGGGCTTGCAAGTATTTTGCACCACAAAGGTAATTGCCTCTTTTTCCTTGAAGCAAGCGACAAAAAGCTGCCCCTCGCCAAGCTCTGCCAGTGCTTCAATTGCGTTGTCTAAAATAATACCCAACATACGTACCAGCACAACAGAATCCACAGGGATATAGTCAATTTCGGCGCTGGCCTCAAAGATAGTGTCAATCCCAATCGCGGTATTTTGCGCCGCCAGCAGCTTTGCGGCGAGGATACTCTTAATCTCTTTCACTTTGATTTTACTGAGACGGTCTAGGGTAAAAATCCCCTTTGTAATGACTTCCGATGTGGGTTTAATCCGAGAATAGTAATATTCTTTTGCACCGGAAAAATCATCGCTTTCGAAAAAGCCATCCAGAGAGAGCAATATATTTTGATAATCGTGCTTAAATTTCCGTATGGCCGATTGTTGTTGCTCAACTTCGTGCATATAGTATAAAAAGTTCTTCTCGTCGTTCTCTTTCTGTTGCAGTGCCACCGTTGCATCAAGCATTTTTGTGTAAAGAACAAAACCGACGAAGGTAACAAACATAAAGGCCAGCCAAAAAAAAGTATTCCAAGAAAAAAATGCGGTGGTATACCCTTGATAATTTCGAAAGGCGGCAATGGCCTGTATCCCAAGCAGAATGATTATGGAAATGATCGTTAAAAATATTTGGGCACGGTTGCTTTGACGAATTATATTGCGCAAAGGTCTGGTTGATATCGTAAATAAGTAGGTGAAAATGACAGAAGTAAAGCCGATAAATAATAAATACAAAACCATCTGCCAGAAATTATGTTGACTAAAAAAGGCCGGAAAAAATATCTCCCAAACGGACCCTATCAAATGTTCGGAAAAAAGCAGAAGCATACTGGCCAAAAACATAAGGACAAGAGCCTTTTTAGCAGAGTACGATTTTATTTGGAAAAAATATACAAACAAGAGTGTCCGAATGGAAAAACTTCCAAACATATTAAAAAAGGGTACCACCATCGGGCTATCCGAAGTATCCAGAAAAATACGACGCAAACTAATAGTAAGGACGATAGCAATAACAATCAGGAGGCTGCCCACAGCCATATAAATGCTTTCTTTTACATGAAACTTCCTGTCTTGGGTTAATATCTTTGCATTGATGAAATAGAGTATTGCAAAAGCTACCGGAGCAAAGTTATCAAATAAGGTGAGGTGCAGTAAAGGCATAACGGGCACTCCTTTCCGTGAGTTTTATGACGAGGTCGATTTAAAATCGTTTTATTATATGTATACAGATTTCACTTCTACAGTAAGTATTAAAGCAAAAATTTAGTCAAATGTCACGTGAGAAGTGTCCATTCTCCCAAAAGCATTGTTTTGTTTAGCGCATCGTTTTATAGTGGGATTTAATAAAAGGGGGTCCATCACTATGAACAGTATTAAAAAAGTTAAGCTCAATAAGATGTTTAAGCCTTGCGGGCGTTTTCTGGCGCTCTTTGTTGCCTTAACCCTAGGCGCTTCTAATATTGTTTTTGCCTTTGAGGATACTTATACAAATGAGGCGTATGAAACCGGTGGATATACCGCCGAGTATAATACGGCATCAGATACACCCGAGAACTATCCAACCGACAGTGAAGAGGATGACGCTCCATTTTATTCAGACAACGAAGAGGATGACACTCCATTTTACGGGGACGACGATGTTAGTTCTCCAACGGATAACGATGAGGATTATAACTCTCTAATTTATTGTGACAGAGAAGGGGATTATCTATTTTGTGATGAAAAGGATGGGGGTCTTTTAATTCACGATGAGGAAGATGACTGCGATGTATACAGTGATTGTGATTTAGCAGCCGAAGAAGAAGCGCTTGAAGACACCTCAATAACCTTAGCGCAATATTTTATACAATTTTTTTCCGCACCATTTGAATGGTTCGAACCGTTTAGCTTTGATCATGGGCATAGTTTTATTACAGTCGCTGAGCTGCGAAACGCCGCCGGTATCCCTCAAACTACATTTGGGCAGTATGAAACCATGCAGGCATGGTTCGAATTTGTTATTGCCGATGGAGTAACCATAACCGCAGGGGATACCATGACCGTTGTACTCCCTAACGAATTAAGATTTAGCAGTAATCTATCATTTAATATTTATGATCCATATGGTGTAATCATTGGACACGCTACCGTAAACTCTGCCACGAAAACATTAACCATTGTGTTTACGGATCATTTTCAAATAAACACAATGGGCAGACACGGATATTTTTATGTAGGGGTCCATTGGGATCTCTATTATGTTAGCGGAGGCGACACTATTTTAATTCAGCTTCCGGGCGGATCCACCACAACGATTAATGTTGAAGAAACATACATCGATCCCCATGAAAGATTAATGAAATGGGGCTGGGTAAGTTATTGTTATCAATATGAGCATTGGGTGGTCAGAGTTAACTTTGCAGGTGTGGATATCCATAATGCAGTTTTAAGGGATACTCTAGGCCCCGGCCAGGTACTGGCCAGTGACCGCTCCGGGCCGGGCTTTCCTAATAACAGCGGCATGTGGATTGAAGTAGGGCGCTTTGTCAATGGAGTATTTGATAATCTTGGAATCGTTGGTTATTACCCCGATGAAAATGGCAGATTAACCGTAAGCAATTGCAGAACATATTTTGAAATCACTTTGGGCAATTTGGTGAACGGCGCATCCACTGCTTTTCCGAGTACTGCATGGCCTTGGCCTAGTTCAAATCATCCGATTTGGACACAGGGTGTTTCTCTGATGGTTCATTATACAACTGTTATAACGGATAATGATCTCGCTTATTATAGTAATTTGGCGATTTTAGAAGGTAATAACCTAACCTTGGAACAAAGAGCCGCTTATACGGCAACCGGCGGCGGTGGTGGCGGTTTTATCGGTCAACCAACACCGACACCGACGGCTACACCTACTGCCACTCCGACAGCGACTCCAACCGCAACACCTACTGCAACCCCAACGACAACTCCAACTGCAACACCTACTGCGACTCCAACAGCCACTCCGACTACAACGCCTTCTGCTACTCCAACGGCCACTCCGACAGCAACACCTACTGCGACTCCAACGGCCACTCCGACTACAACACCTACTGCGACTCCAACGGCCACTCCGACTACAATGCCTTCTGCGACTCCAACAGCCACTCCGACTACAACGCCTTCGCCTGATCCGACGTCAACGCCTACCGCAACGCCAACAGTCACTCCTACGTCGACCCCTACTGCTACGCCTTCGCCTGATCCGACATCAACTCCTACGCCAACCCCCACTCCAATCTCCACACCAAATCCCGATCCAACGCCTCCCCCTACACCAACTCCTCCGACTTCCGGAAATGGTGGTGGTTCCGGAGGCCGACCTCGAGCACCCGGAAGCTATATAATTCGTGGTGGCACAGGAGAATATATCGATACGCTTATCAGTGACCGCGACGATAGCTATATCTCTGATAGCTACGATATCGTCTTTGATTATGCGCCAACACCAGTTATTTATGATATCGTCTACAAATATCCCATCACCATTGATGATGATATAGAAAATATTGACTATGTAATTACAACAAACCGTAAAGCAAACCCTCAAACCGGACGCACCGATCTTCACATAAGCGACTTCTACGAAGTCTTTGTATCCCTTGGCGCCTTACTTAGCGTAATAGGCATCAGTTTCATGATTTTCTCCGGCTATAAACGCAAAATAAACTTGCAGCCAATATTTAAAACACCCAACTAAGCTAAATTCCCCCCATTTCGTATATCCCCCTTCTCAAATAGGATACTAGAAAAAGAGCCTACAGCATTGTGGCTCTATTTCTGGTTGTCCCAAAACCTTTTCACTGCTCACACCATTGCTTGCGCTAACCTTAAATGTGTGGTATAGCTATAAAATCACACAACCAAGGAGCCTTCTATGAAATGTTCTCTCTTACCCTGTAACTCTTATGACTATGATAAAGTCTATACCGCTTTAGCCCAAAGCATCCAAAACCTCGGGGGCTTTGAACCCTATATTGCCCCCGGCGAACGCGTACTGCTTAAACCCAATCTTCTCATGAAAAAAAGACCGGAGGAAGCAGCCACTACCCATCCGGTCTTTTTAAAAGCTTTGGCCAATCTGCTACTGGAATATGGAGCTAAAGTCGTAATCGGTGAAAGCCCCGGCGGGCCTTTTACCCCGGCTTTAATCAACGGTGTGTATAAGGCCACCGGAATGACAGCCATAGCCGAAGAAACAGATGCCATACTAAACGCTAATTTCAACTCCTGTCAAAAAGAAAATCCGCAAGGTTTAATCATGAAGCGCCTCACATTGGCCGACATGGTTAACGATGTGGACAAGGTGATTTGTGTGGCCAAGCTTAAAACCCATGCGATGATGACCTTTACAGGGGCGGTAAAAAATATGTTTGGTCTAGTCCCGGGTATCATTAAAGCGGAGTATCATTTAAACATCCCCGACTATGAAAATTTTGCCGATATGCTTATTGATGTATGCTTATGTGCTAATCCGGTACTTTCTTTTATGGACGGGATTGTCGGAATGGAAGGAAACGGGCCATCGGCCGGGACTCCCGCCAATACCCATGTGGTTTTGGCATCAAACAGCCCTTATCATCTGGATCAAGCCGCTTGTCACATCATTGGACTTTCTGTTAAGGATGTGCCGATTCTTAAACGACTTCATGAGCGCGGGATAATCGGCGAGTTAAACGACATCGAGTTTACAGGGGAGCCAATCGAGCATTTTATCATGCCTTCCTATCAGGTGATCCGTGGCCGGTCACCGCTTTCGATACGAGATTCTAATCTGCCTGAATTTGTTAAAAAGCTTGCTTTAAAGCACTTGCAGACAAGGCCCGTTGTATATGATAATGATTGCACCGGTTGTGCCGTTTGTAAGGAAGCCTGTCCTGTTAAAATAATTGAAATTTCGGCAAATCGCAAAGCTGTAATCACATATCCTAAGTGTATACGCTGCTATTGCTGCCAGGAACTATGTCCGCAAAAGGCTATTAAAATACACAAGCCTTGGATGGTACAATGGTTACGGTTGTAATACTGGATTATAAAAGGGAACGGGACAGCTTGTTTCCCCTCAAGCTGCCCCGTTCTGGGAATAAAAAGATGAAAAAGAAGAGGTACCAACCAAAAAGCGCGCAGGAACGACCGATTAATCTGTCATCACCTACACGCTAAATTTTAGCTTAAACACAAATCAGATCCCTTCAGTAACATACATAGTACCCGGTGGGTATTGCAAAAAAGGGGGTTGCTAAGGTATACTATGTACGCTGCAATGTCGGGGTTTTCCCTGTGTTTGTAGGTGATGGCTCATATCCCTACACTCGCCGCGAAGTGTTACAGCACTAAGCGGACATTGTGGCATTTCTTATCTAAATGAAATTTTTGGTTGGTCTTGAGATCATTCTAACATGCTCTTTATATTTCTGCAATAAAGATTAAACATTTTTGAGATTTTATTTGTGAGTGGTTAACGGCCCCCAGTCCCATTTTTTATTTGGGACCGGGGGTTTTATTTATCCGGAGGTTTGCATAAAAGCATCCTCTCCTGTCTCGGCATTTGGATTTAGAAGTCTCGCCGGATAGAAGATGACTTCTTGAGCCCCTTCGTCCCATCTGTATTCGATATTAAATACTATACCCAACGCGCTCATCGGAATAAATATGCGTCCGTGATCCGCTCTCATGTATGCCGGAACCGAGGTTCCATACCTGTTAGTTATCCGGGTATCGTGACCGTCGATATTTATTACCGAAGAGCCGGGGCTTATTTGTATATCACCAACACCGGGAACAAAGGTTACCGCCGTGGATGTATCTTGGTCCCAATACATGCGGTGACCCAGCGCGTAAGTTAAAAATCTTATGGGTATCATGATAGAGCCGTCATCGGTGATAAAGGCAGTGGTATCCATGGGGGTTTCGGTCCAGTTGATGCCGTCACCGCGGTATATCACATTTCTGTTGATGGGGATGCGGATGATATCGTGGCGTATCGGTGCGGGTTCTGTTATTTCTTCATTGATGGATGCCGGATCCAAGGCAGCCAAGTCGCTTGGAATATTATCGATTGCTGGGATTTGGCTGTCTGCCTGGAGATTAATCTGACCGCCGGGACGCGGATGATTGCCGCCCGGGCGCCGGCTGGGTCTTCTGGTTGGTCTTAGGATTGTGGAGGTACTGAAAGAAGAATGGGCATCTCCAGGTGTCCCAAAACCAGGGATGGGAATATTGGGAATTTGCACTGTGCCATCGCCTGGTGGGGGTTGTATCGGGCTTGATGTTCGCGCCGGGGTTGGGGTTGTTGTTGGAGACACTGTCGGGGTTGCCGTTGGGGCCTTTGTTGGGGTTGCTGTCGGGGTCGCCGTTGGGCTTGCTGTCGAGGTCATTGTCGGAGTTGTCGTTGGGGTCACTGTTGGGGTTGTTGTTGGCGTTGCTGTCGGGGTCGCTGTTGGAGTCACTGTTGGGGTTGTTGTTGGTGTCGCTGTCGGCGTTGCTGTCGGCGTTGCCGTTGGTGTCGCTGTCGGCGTTGCCGTTGGTGTCGCTGTCGGCGTTGCCGTTGGTGTCGCTGTCGGCGTTGCCGTTGGTGTCGCTGTCGGCGTCGCTGTCGGTCCCTGCAATCCCATTATCTGTCTGAAA
>Ga0123352_10011239_pt1 | contig 14099 bp, 7 predicted proteins | sample TergutLab28metaG_FD_89700 | JGI IMG/M metagenome (GOLD analysis project Ga0123352, IMG submission 89700) | Labiotermes labralis P1 segment gut microbial communities from Petit-Saut dam, French Guiana - Lab288 P1 | ecosystem: Host-associated > Arthropoda: Insects > Digestive system > Gut ...
GGGGACCCGTTGCGCTGACCACGTGACACCCCTCTATCCGCAGAAGTTGGCACTAACTTCGCCGACCGGCGGCGGCCGCTCTGTCGGTATAGTTCGCGTGCGGACTAAGGCCACGGAGTTTTATAAAAGACGTGGAACGATTCTTCTCCATCTCCAGTCTTCCGTATAGACATATCATTCTCGTCAACAGACTTAGATTTACCCTTACCAAAGAGCGAATCCGAGTCTCACTTTCATGATCAGAAATATGGAAAAAAGAGAAGAAAATATCAGTCAAACATTCTACTGAGATCATAAAACCATATAAAATAAAATTATCGTCGAAGTTAAACGTAGTGGCTGGTGAGACGTTTTATCGTCATTTTGCTGCTGGATAACTTAACTAGTAAGTTCTGAGATTATTAGTCGTCTTCCTCGTCCTCGTCACGAAAATGCTGAGATAGTACGTTCAGAGAGGCCGTCACCATTTGCTGCAATACTTTTTAATTTCAGTGTGCACAGCCAACATTGTTTTGGACTCTAGACATAATAGTTGAGAAAGAGAAAATAATGAACCACTCAACAAATTATAATATTTCAAGTTGAGAATTGCTAACCTGGGATGAAATATCTTAAATGTTTGGAAAACAAATGTACATTATTATTTTCACAGAAGTCTGATAGTTGATGGTGTCTTGAACAATTTCAGTCAGTGTATATCTTGACATTATACTCTTCAAAGATGTAATTCATGTAGTCCTCTTCCGTATGTACAGGTCTCCCAAGTAACTTAGTCCCTCAAACTCGGGCAACAAAATTTCACCTACGTGTACTTGTTTGGTTTCTCAACCGTGCTGATTTCTCAGTCTTTCCTAGTTGCTGACCCTAAATATATTGTGTTAAGAAGACATATTAGCCGATCCCAGTGGCCGCGCGGTCTAAGGCGTGGGTCTGTGAGCGCTCGCTCGCTGCAAATACGCGTTCGAATCCCGTCTGGAGCATGTAATGTTTGTCTCTTTTGGGTGTTGTGGTGTCAGGGAGAGATCTTTGCGTCGGGCTGATCACTCGTCCAGAGGAGTCTTGTGTGTGTGTGTGTCATTGACTGTTATCAGGTGCAACAATAACCCTTTACACCTACCATGAATAGGCAGAAGTGGTCAGACTAAGACAGATGAAAGAATACATGTTACATAAAGTTTAAAATATATGTGGACACTGTAATGAAAACCTGGGAATTGTTAAATCTGAAGCATAAGATAGAACATGTAATTTATTCATATGTAATTAGTGAAATGTTATATGTTGCACAAATTAATGTATCAATAACACTGACCTTCTTGTAACAGTTAAAGATACTGACATTTATGACAGAATACATGTTTGACTGGCACTGTATTATAACCCCCACGTCAGCAGAAGCTTATGGGCGTGATGCTGGCTCGGAAGTACCGTTGGTTCTGCCACATACAACTAACCTAAATTCTCACACAATGGACAACAAACCACACTATGACATTCGCTCTCAAAAGAATTTCTCTGGCTGTCGTGGAAACATCCATTGTTCCTAAGCCCAAGTGACTGAACAATAGTAAAATGACAATTCTGATCAAAGTAAATTATCCTTCGTACCAGCGATTTTCAACTCCTCTTCCACGGATGCCTTTGTCCTCGGCGAAATACTAGGAATTACCAGAAAAAACACCAGAACTAGTATATTTCGTATGTTTGTATTTATTGAATATTACTAATTAACTTACTGGTTAATAACAAATTAACCAGAACCCTGTGCCATAGCGGGCGCGCGATCTTGAATCAGTTGAATACTAAAGATTCGGGTTCAAATCCCTTTGAAGTCATGGATGTATGCAAGCTACGTCTCAGTGTTATGCTGTTCTGTGTACGTAGAAGCCTTATTATGGGCCAGTCTCCGATCCTTTGTATCCCTGCCAAAACCTAAAGTGACAATTTCTTTTCAAAATTAATTCTGAATCGCTACCGGGTAAAGTACAATCCCAGATAGCCGAACAAGTATGTAATTTTCCAAGAAAATAAAAATTGAACTATTTTCCATGAATTAGGTAATTAACAAGAGACTTTACCTACCCCTAGAGGCCAGACCTGTTGCGGAACCCTTCCACCCTAATATTCAATGCGTGTGTTGGGATATTCCCTGGAGATAAATGGCCGGTGGGTGCAATTAATCATTCACCTCAATCTGGTGTCGAGGTTAATAACGAGTGTAGATATATCTCTTCTCCAGGTATAGTTCTTCATGGCGTGGACAAGGAAAATTTTACCTTTAACTTCGACATGACAAGCACAGGCCCACTGTCTTGTCTGAGAGAGCGCCCGAAGAGAGTATGCCAGTAACATTCACATCAGGCTAAATTCTGGTTTTGAGCACCAATGGAGGCTCGAAACCAGGACGACATTTCTGACTGACCGTTAGGCGTAATGTGGCTGACAAACAGAGTCTACTTTTTCATAAGACAGAAAAACAAAGTGAAGGGAAATAGCACAGAATCTCGGCAGACCGAGACTTGATCCCTGTTTTGTTACTACCAAAGAACGATATTGGTTTAGCATGTAAATGCACAAGTAGGTTGTGAAATGTTTACTGTTATGCCTAAATGATTATGATAGACATGTGCTTCTAACATCTATGCATTACACCTTGAAATAAACCTAACACTTTAGTAACTTCAGTCTGCTCTTCGAAACGGTTCACTTTCTGCGAACTTTACACTACACCTACCCACAACCTAATCTATGCTTTCCTAAAGGAGAGTGGAAACGTGTGGTATATTCTAAATATATTCTTCCAAATGTGGTCTTTGCGATTTTAAATAAATAAATCATGCTTAATTCATTTTAGACACAATTCTCGATGAAGTAAAATACACTTCAGATATTACACGGTGGAAAGGGAAAAATTATTTTCTTGTATTCATTTTTATCCTGGAACGGTCGAAGTTTCTTTCAAATGAAACTTATATGTTATAAGAAGTTCTATACTTTAGTGGCTTTATTAATTAATTGTGGTTGGACATTTTTTTTATTTTCGTTGTTACACCGTGCATGTTGTCAAGTCACTCAATTATTATACCAACCACTGCACTTATATAAATTTATAAAATTTACACATTAAAACATTAAAAACGCTCCGACATGTTTCGGTCCTAGGATATCATCAGGGAGCTATATCATCCTTGCTAAAGTTACACTATTAAAAGTCACATTAATTTCAGTATTCCAGTTGGATATTGTGGCAACATGCTGCCACAATACCCAACCGGTACAGCGAAATTAATGTGACTTTTAATAGTGTAACTTTAGCAAGGACGATATATCCCCCTGATGATGGTCCTAGGGCCGAAACATGTCGGAGCGTTTTTAATGATTTAATGTTCTAATATGTAAATTTTATAAATGTGCAGTTGTTGGTATAATAATTGAGTGATGTGGTTAGACATTTTTAAGAAGATGAATCAAGTATCACTCGATCTTCGATAAAAACATACATTTTGTTGAAACGAATAGGTATTGTAATTTGGTCTATCCAGTTTATATCATACCTCAGTATGGCTATCCATTCAAATTCAGTGAATAACGACGGATCTAAAACAAGCAAACAGGAGACAAAACAAACAAACAAACGACCGGACGTAAGGACGGACAGACAGCAGAGCCTTTCTATTATGTACTCGTTTTATGTACTGCTGGAAACGCAAGCACAGAAATGCAAACAATTCAGAATGCAGTACGAGTAAAATATCAGTCAATATTTGCTTGTTGTTAAGCAGTTACATACTCAAATTATTTGAACACTGACATTCATAAGTATGGCAAATTCAAAAACAACTTGCTGTGGAGAGTATGCTTACCTAAACGCTTAAGGTTCGTTATAAGCATATTTTAAGTCTCCGCGGAAATAAGCGGTGATGCACACAACAACTCTGATTATTCCACAATCAAGGAAGTCAGTATTCTTTTCTAGCTTTTCTTCTATAAATCAAAATTAAGAACATTTACTTTTATCTTTTCCTCGGTGTAAAGTTTCCGTGGCCTGAAGCTGTTTGTTCACCTCCCACCAGTGCCAAGGACAACGCGTTGAGTTGTACCTCAAACTCTATTCTACATGTCTTCATGAAGTGGTGTAGAATTGGGTGTAGGGAAGTCGTGATTATTTTCCTACTCGTCATTGCCAATATGCATTCACGGGCTCTGACGATTGTAACTTGCCTAGTACTGTAGGTTTTACGTTGTGTGGCAAACAATACGCCAAGCTTATGTGATTCATAAGTTGTTATCAACACAGCAAAGCGTAATAATGTATAATATATTGATAGCAATGAATAGCCGGTAGAATTCGGGTGCCTGTAAGCTCACTGTTTACTTGTTTTCAGAAACAGTCTTAAAATCTATTGTTGCTCTTACAGTTCGCGCCAGACAGATATGATACACCAAAACAATCGTAAGTTTCTGTTGTTTGCTCCTCTCTCGCACTGAAACAATTCTGCTTGCATTCTTCGGGATGTGAAAGCACATCTGTCTCAGTGCCTAATGAACTCCGCGATAGGCACGTAGGGCTAGTGGAGGTAAAGATACAGACATTCTTACCCTGGGCAGTAGAAGAAGGTAAGCTGTGAGCTTCACATTCTTGTGGCCTTGCTGGTGAGAATAATTCTGTTCCTGCCAGAGAACCATAACACTCTACTAACGAACACAGTCACCTACTCTACTGTCTTGTCCCAGCTAAACTTTCCGAACTGTGAGATGGACCACAGAGTTTAGTATGGCCCATTGACGCGACTCTGAGTTTTACTCTGTTGATACGTGGAGAAGGATTAGATCCTTGTTCAAAAATTTTTATAGGAGTTTCAAAAAATTATACTTTATCACCGAGAATAGTCTTAAGGCTCCATGAAGAGAACAAGAATTCTAAAACAAAGCTTAGATACTCTAGGAAATAGTCTCTGATGTAAAGCTTAACATATGTGATAACATGTTACCGTAGACAAGAATAGCAATGTGTATTTAAATTCCTGGTAAACATGTATTTCCAAAATAATATATAGCTTTTCTGCATTCCTTAGCAGTCCCGGCCTTTGTTTACTGCAGATAAAATTATATTTTTGCAAATCTACATATTTCACCCTACAACAGCCATAAATTGTTATAATAAAACTAACTAGATGCACTAGTTTCTCAAATTTATTTTTGGAATAAAATTCTACATGTTTCGGACCGTTCCTCTGTCCGAAACATGTAGAGTTTTATTCCAAAAATAAATTTGAAAAACTAGTCCATCTAGTTGGCTTTATTATAACAATTTATAACGAAGCATTGTCACCTGAACGTACAAAAAGCAGCCATAAAATTTCCCATGTATTTCTTTGAATACCCAATATATCGAAAAATATTTCATACAGAAGTTTTAAGTCAAAATGGTTTGCTTTGTCTGAACATTGTAATAAGAAAATAATTTCGTATTAAAAATGCAGACTCATGCAAAGCAATACAACTTTATTTCAAATCCTTGTAAAGTAGAGGATACATAGAACGACACGGACCAATATGAAATCCTTCCGACTGCTCTTAGTGCAGGTTCCCAATATCAAATTTAATATAAATTCTTTGCGTAAATTCGGAGTTTAGACTTGCGAAGGAGAGGAAGACAGAAATTCTCGACAAGGAGTTTGGAATTTTTCCTTTCGTCATAGGTCTAGAGCCGTTTTGCGAAGCCCGGTGTTTCCACGTCTGGTTTAGTCACGTAATACAGCGTTTTCTCATTCCCACAGTTTTTGTTGCTAAGGTGTTCAATACTTGCACACTTACTGTAAATTAAATTAACGTCTGATATTTGTAACGGAAATAAGGTGAAAATCTCTAGGGGCAAGAATCGAAATTGCATCCGATCTGTATGAGATATGCAATATTTTAAAAATTTGCGTAAGAAAATTCGAAGACCACACCTACAATGATTCAAGTCTTCTGAGACTTATCGCCACGTTTACTGGTAATTAGCTAAATTTGTATGCGTGCGTGTACGTACATATACTACATAAATACATGTAAACGTACTTAAGGGCTGAAGTCCTGCAGCCCTTATAGACGAGCTGCCCCCTAACGTACATACATGCATGCCTACATACATACGTACACATATACATACACACATAACTATATATATATATATATGCTCACATACATACACACACACTCGTCTCCTTTGTCTTCCTCCTTTATGTACTTGTTCTGGATTATCATTCTGTGCATTTCCTGTTTGCGAAACTGATTCCAGTTTTTGGTAAATATTATTGAATTATCTGCACGCATGAATCTCCATGTTCCGTCATATTCCGTCATGTTCCGCAAGTTATTTTAATGAACTGAATCAAAATGCATATTTTTCTCTGTTACGCTATCAACTACGGAGAAAAGAGAAGTTATAAAATTATATCAGTCCTTCCATGTTATAACCCAGAAAGGTGATACAGCAACAGCAGTTATGCAGTTGTCAATATTAGTCAACATGCCAACCAGACTGATGGTTTCTTTTGTGTGTGTGTGCGTGCGTGCGTGCGTGGTGCGCGTGTGTGTGTGTGCGCATCGAGATGAATACTTAGATTTAGTGAAATGCATAATGAAACAAGAAGAGGCATTTCCTTGTAAATCGGATTTGCTGGAACAAGTAATGACATTTACTGCTGCATGAGCATTGCTTCTGTAAGAGTGGCATTGAGTATGGTCTAAGTTTAAATTTGGAACAATTTTTGTTAAAGGTCGCGAATAAACAAGAAGGTTGGTCGAGTGCATATCAAGCAAAAAATAGAATACTTAAACCAACTGACCAAAAGTAGTACATAATATATCCTGCTATTTATTCGGCCTAGCCGAAGTACCCTACTGTAATGAAGATGCCCATGAAAGTCCTCTAAGGATCATATTTCTTTCAGGGTTTTCTTGATTTCCCTGTGTCTAAAAGCAAATGCTGAGATGGTTCCCAAGATTCCAAGTTGCCACTACATGCTTCTCATGTAGCCCTCCCGACTTAAATTTAGTAGTAACCAATTTCATGTTTTGTATACACGTAAAATAACCACTGCCACCGGGTAGCAACCCAAATAAATATTATTATTATTATTATTATTAATGTTCTTTTCTTATCTACTTACAATTATCCCATGTGATTTCTTCAGTAGAAGTTTTGCGATGAAATTTGGTCACATATATCTCTCTTTTTTCATGCATGCCACAAGCGCAAACTATTCTTCTTTCAATTGTAATCTTTCTGGGAACAAACTCCTATTTTTAAGGTCGCTGTTGCCTAATTTTCTCTATTCCTTTTTTACAGTGCTTCATCCCTTTTAAGTCCCAGATATTTCCCTAAACACATTATCAAGTCACGCTGCTTTCTTTAATTGACGTTCAAGCTTGAAACAGAAGGTAATATAAAGATAGAGCCGAATATCTAAATCAACAGTGAAGACTTCGTAGAAAAGTTAATCAACTGCCTAAAAATATCTTTTATATAACTCCAAGATTCTTCTTCGCTTTCAGAAAACCCCACTCTGAGTCAGCTCAGTCCAATCGACGCTCGTCATGCTATACCTATATCTTGAATTTATATTAACCTCCAATCCGTGCCTAGGGCTCCTAAAGTGGAATCTCGCTGAGGTTTTACATTAGGATATTTTTATATTTTTCTTTTTTATTCCCCTCCCATTCACCCTAAGAGCAGTAGATGAAGAATACATATAACAATTTCAGCACGTAGTTTTTTTTTCGGAAGTTTTATAGATTTTTTTAATCTTTACTCATTTAGATTGGAGAAGTGATGATTCCCTACATAAAGTACGAAGAACCGTGCTTACAGGCTGTACCTTATTATTCCCTGACGACAGAGGATTTATGGATTGCGATTGTTGTCTACAATTAACGAAAACAAAGCAGCACTAGACCTAGTGTCCTACATACCTGGAGAGTCGCCGTTGTCCAACTCACTGGCTGTGCTGCTCTGTCCGCCTGATTCCGCACACAACCTGACTTGCACTGGCTGCTCCGCTGTCTCGCGTCATCGTCTGCTGCGGCACAGTGCGAAGCAAAGAGGGGAGGCCAACGTCATCATTACTGCTTGACGGGTTCGGTAATTACGTGTGGAGAGGAAACAATGGGTTGTGAAGATTTTCGGCTTGAACATGGGTGAATTTCAAAGAGAGTACGAAAAAACCTTCAGGTTTCTTGAAGTCGCTGACAGTATTTCGAAGTCAACAGCTGATACAAATCGTGACAGAGTTCCGATTTACGAATGGAACCGTTGGCTATCTAACACCGTTTCTTCAGCCGTGTAATATGGCGTCGAAGTAATCGGCCGTGGCCTATTTAAAAGTACCTAGAGGGACTGTGAAACACAAAGAAATGCCCAAATCAGGACAACCGATTTCCGAGTGGGTTTAGAAGCCGACACTTGTTGAATTCTAAGCATGCGTTCTAATCAACCACTCAACTGTTTCTCTACAACGCTCAAGGATATTAACATGTTAAACTATCTTAAATAAATATCTTTTTTCTTCATTTCACTCTTCAAGGAGTGTTGCACTCCACGTAACAAACCTGCTAATTCCGTGTTACAGAATACTCCTGTGCACTCAACTGTAGCCGAATGTTCATTACCGTTACTGGGTCCTAGCAAAGTCACCTAAATCCAGCACAAGCCTTCACATTATATTTTCCTAAAATCCAATATAATATCGTGCTCCCATCGACTCATAACTCCCGGCCCCTCCCTTGTAGTCTCTTTTCTTGTGGGCATCGAGCCAGAAATTCGTAGTAATTCTTCATTTACCCTACGGGTGCTTCAAATGGCGGCCATCATTTGGTCGCCATAAATTAGAATGGGATAAGCACAAATTCTGAAGCTCCCAAATGGGTAATTTTATTTATTCTCTTTTTATAGCTTTAGATTGTATTCAGTATCTGTTAGTGTCCGAGGATTTCTTCGTAAACTCGTCACAAGGAAGTATTTTGTACGAAAATTATTCTCCCCACGGCCTATCCGAATGCTGCATTACTGCTCCATTATGGCGGTTCACTAATACCTATGCAACGTTTTGTCAGATGACCTCCATATTTGAAGGACGTCTAACCATTCTATCTAGGATCTGTTTTTTTCTGTTTCCGCATACGGGAATTTTGTGTACAGGTACTTGTTTTACTCTTTGTTACAAGATAAAAATGTAACTCATTTTATTTATTCGTCCTGTCACAAGGTTCGCACTTCCATTACACCTACCACCGTACAATATTTTTGTATTATCAACAAACGTAACAGCCTTCCTGCTACCACTGCTTGCAGCCCCGTACACACTGGTCAGGCCAGGAAGGTCCGTGATTTGTGTAGAATGAACTTTTCTATGCTAATGTAGTGCAGACTTGAGTGGCCGTTGTGCCTGAGGACCAAAACAGCGCCTTGTCAGCTCGTGTTTTGAAGCCCCTTTCCACTAGGAGAAACTATCTTTCCTGTAGTGCAAACCGTGCCTTCAGTATCACTAGTGCCTAGGTCGATCCTAAGGTACTTCAAACCACTTCCCTCTCCTCGCTACTCAGAACTTAGTCCTTACGATGTTCTCCCATTCTCTTCTGTTATTTCAAGTGATCGTTTTCCAGGGCGTATCGCCTCAAACCTGTCCACATATCTTGGCGGTGCTTGGCCCCCCCCCCCACCCGACCCAGATTGCACTAATATGAAAATACTAGGTGATCGGTGTTATATATTTTGTAGTCACTTTAAGATTCTGTCAGCAATTCATACCACACAGAATGGTCAGCGACGAAGTGGCCAAAATGTAGAAACATGTGCTGCAGGTCATTTGGATGAACAGTCCAATAAGTCATGGGTAGTTTCGACACCGTTAGCGAGTCACGTTCTAGTGCCGGGATGACAGTGAATTGTGAAGGATGTGAAAGGAATAAGTCGTGGCTTAATTTAGAGCATAAACCCGATATTTTCCTCAGAGTGCTGTGGAAAGTCAGGAAAAACCTAATTTAGAATAGTAAGAGGTTCCAGTAGAGATTCAAAAAGGCACTTCCCGATTAGAGTCAGAAGCACCGTCGCTTGTATCAACTTCCTCTGTGCGATCAGCGTTAATCACGAAGGTGTTTATTACGTAATGTCGTTTGTGTTTCATGGGTTACTTTACAAATTATAAAATGGAAATTCTATGTGGAAGTACAAGGCCATAGCCCGCAAATTACCATCACGGATTTTGCCTGGAGGGAATTACATGAACAACAAAGGACCTCAGCCAAGGTAGCCGATGACCCAGACGAAATTCGAGCCAGGTATTTCCCGAACATAAGACCACACTAACCCACGAGGTGTATGCAGTGACGGGGTAAGGAGTGGGCCAGCCGGGCAACTGCCCGGGGTGTAAAAATGTAAGGGTCGCTAAGGTTTCAGTAGAATAATCGGGAATGTGGTGCTAGCAAACATAGATTTCCAGGCTCGAAAACATTTCTCAGAAAATTATCCGCAATTTGGAAACGCTCCTTCAAAAATCTCCGCCAGGCCTCTCTAGGCTAAAAAAAGATTAAAGAATGTCTGTTTTAAAGGGCGCCAATTTATTAGCCTGTCCGAGGCGCCCAATTCTTTACCTGTCTGCTACGCCCATACATCTCGAACCTGCCCTGTGTACATATAATGCCTTAAATTACTTACTTCGTTCTTCTTAAGTGCAAGCATGCTGTTCAGTATTTGATATTCAAACGTGTAAAAATTGTTTTTTTCTTCAACGGACAGGGAAATTACAGTTTTAAATTGGGTAGTTACAGTAATAATTCCTTAACTTAGTCAGACGGAACGCCGTAGTAGCAATGTATCACTCATGCATCTCATGAGAGACCGCAGATTTCAGTATTGACTGGCAGGTGTTTCGTAGATTTCCTCAGTCTCCCCGAAAACACGACTACTTCCTTTCATATCCTTTATCGTATGTCATTCATAGACCTCCTTCAATCTGGCGCTGAGTAGCTGAGAAAGCAGCGTCAAGCAGATTCAAAGTCACAGTCCAACAGGAGCATTTCGAATGAGGGACAATACAGAAAAGTTGTGGCCGGCGAAGCCATCCTCAAGCAAAGTTTTTTTTTTCCTTTCTAGCAGCTGAGTTGAGCGACTAGGGTCTTGTTGATTAACAATAATACAGCAGCATGACAGGTAGAATCGAGGGCAGGTCTGCGCAACCTTTTATGTAGTGCGGTCAACTTCGGCAAAATGGGTTCTGCAGGAGGCCAACATGAAGTGCAATACACAGAATGAGGAATGGATATGTATACTTACAACTGTATGTGCAAATTTACCTGCGTATTCTTCTATATATCATGTTCAATAAAAATATATTCATATTAATAGAAATTGTTATAAAAATATAATTCACAGTTTTGAGGTGCGTCATCCGTGTTGTGTTGGAACAATAACAAAGAATTTTTGTGTATTACACATAGAGTCGAACACAACTATATTTCACCTAGTAGTACAGTAAGCATACAAATACAACTGCAGTAGTGTCCGGGCTGTGGTAAACAACATTATAGTCGTGAGCTGCTGATGATGGGCATAGTAGTGCCCGAAACATGTTGAGTTTATAAGAAGTGCAATAAAATAATAAGTAGCATCTAGTTTGGTTCTTATTCTTCAGTTATCACAATGATGCACGGTCCAACACACATCAGATTAGTAATGTAATGTACACATCCTTAAATGATTAGCTCCAAATGTCTCCACGGGGAACATAGAAAGGCGCAGTGGGCAAATTGCTGCCTTCGAGCTAAGTCCTGCAGGTCTAGCATGAACGAGAAAAGCTTTACTTTTATCCAGGCCTTTTAATCGAAATCTAGGCTGTATGTCATATCACCTGGTACATCCATTTAAGAACAATCATTCAGGGTATATTAAAATTTTTAAAGTAAATATAATGTACTCGTATGACATAAACTTACACTGAAAAACTAGAGGTACGAATTTTTCCGCTTTTTGACAAATTATTCCTTGAAAGCTCGGCATTTTTATTTTTGGAAAGTGAATTTTATAAACTAGGGTTAACTTTTGATAACAACACCAGAGTTAGGAAGACTTCATTTCGTCATGTTGCCCAGTCAGCAATTGATGATAGGCATTGGGTTTAGCCGCAAAGCAGAAAGATTTTTTGGGGGGTGGGGGGGGGGTTGTGCAGTTAAATACTGTAATGTCCATATCTTTCTTCATTCTTGCCGGACTCACTAAAAATTCCCTGGTTGAAGCACCTTAACCATCTCTAATCTTAATGTGTTCCGCCACTTCCTACTTCCCACTATTTTGTGTCAGATAAGGTAAGGTAAATAATTGTTACAGCAAATTATTTGATATATATTGAGATAAATTATTTAGAAAATTAGTAAAGTTAAAGATTTTTACTTTGCGTTAATAACAGTGGTCTTACTGGTATACTATTAGAATTAAAATTTATCACACTTAAGTGTTTACCTTTGTTTTATCAGAAGCGAAAATATACTTAAAACAAATCAAAGAGTGGAAAACAGAATCTACCCAACGACCTTCTTCATGAGCTCGCAGTGTCTAAAAATTCTGTACCTTATGAAGTATCACCTTCCCTTTGGTTAACAGAACTCTCCCACGCCATCGCAGGTAAACCCATCTTACAGCTCCTGCCAACTGCAGTTATGTCGATGGTTAATAAACCTACGTTTTTGAAGAAAGTTGCTGCAAATGGAGGCAGCAGGTTCCTCCGGGACCTCTGTACGTATTTATCTGACTAGACGGTGACACATCCCAGAAGAATTTTTAAAAATTATTGGCTCATGTTTTGAAGTATTATGAGAGTGCTAACACAACGGTTCGGAAACTGAGGGCCCAGAAGACGATTTGGACTCACACACTTTCTCATGATGACAGGAACATTCAGCACTTATGAGCAACCCATAAACTTTGAATGCGATAAAGTGTCATCACGTAGTCGATCAGTCAAGAAGAAGGATCGGACTAAAATTAGTCATAATGTTAAATGAAATCCTCAACTTCTCGTAGATATTTCTGGATAAACGAATGTAAACCCTTTCCTAAATATTCTTGCCAAGATACAAATTAGTAAGAGCCACGAACACGCGATCGATAGTGTACTCGAGCCAGCGAAAAGACTACGTCGCTGGACTTCCGCGTAGTAGTGTTTCGGTTCCTGGTAGATATATGGAATGCATCTCTTGTCCAATTCGTCCACACCTGCATTGGGTACCATCCAGAACCTTACGCAATCGGAAATCGAGTGTCTTTTTTCATTGGTAAATGGCTCGGAGCATGAAGCTGATTGCTCACCCCAACTAATGCCGAAGCTAAGAAAGTTTGGACCTATATATTCATTCTTCCATATTTCTTTCTAGCGGCCACAAGGACAAGTTTACGTAAACCGTACGTTAAAATGTGCAATATTATTAGGGACGTGAAGGGGCAGGCGGTTTGTGTTCAACCCAGACAAGCTAGCGAGGGAATGTTCGGCTGGTGTGTGTCCATCGTCTATTATTCAGCCACTGCGGCCGACGAATCATTTACAATTTTGCATTAGCGGACGACGGCTCGCTAATTTTCTGCGTGAAGTGACAACTTAACCAACAACTACGCTCCACAAATAGTGCGCTATTTTCGTTTACCCTACGGCCGGAAGCGGAAGGAGTGGATCACCCTTATCACACGGTCGACGGTACGTTATCGACACCGCATCAGTTTGCCAACTGGAAACGTGTGAAAGCTCCGAGAGAAATGATACAGCTTGGTGGGAAAAGCCGAAAACTTTTTCCTGCGCCCTTGTGGGAGTTTATGGGACCTGTTAACATTTAGTTTAATGATAAAACCGAATTCCGGTCTTCTGAGATGTGATTCTGTTTCGCTGGCTAAGTGGTTCCAGAAGTTTCGAAGAAATATAGCCTTGTTTTTATCGTGGCACCGTGCATTTTGAAATCTACGTAGTTCACTCACCAACAAATGCACTATTTATTAACTTGGTTAAAAGTTTTAAATTTACATTAAAATACACAATAATATCGCTCCTACATGTTTCGGTCTTTAATGACCA
>Ga0123352_10011242_pt1 | contig 14098 bp, 6 predicted proteins | sample TergutLab28metaG_FD_89700 | JGI IMG/M metagenome (GOLD analysis project Ga0123352, IMG submission 89700) | Labiotermes labralis P1 segment gut microbial communities from Petit-Saut dam, French Guiana - Lab288 P1 | ecosystem: Host-associated > Arthropoda: Insects > Digestive system > Gut ...
AGTTAAAAAAAGAAAAAAAAAAAAAAGGCGTGGGGGGGGGGGGGGGGGGGGGGGGGGGCGCGTAATTCAGGAAAAGGAACTTGAAGGATTCTTACGAGTCCAATATACTTGGAATACACATTTAGTACGCCAGTTATTTAATATAATCTATGCATCAATCACAGGCTGAGATCGTCCGGTGCACAGCAATGTGATGTACAAAGATGATTTTTTGTGCACCGAGATGGTTTTTTTGTGCACCGAGACTGAAATAAGGCTGTTACATTTTGTAACAATGATCCTTCAGTTTCTCTGTTCTTTAGTAACACAACACAAGTTGCTGGATCTATTTGAACTGAAATCCGTAGTAGAGCAGAGTTTCGCTATTTTGGATCACAGAAATACGCCATGTCGCAAGGGTCTAAATAGTGAAGTTCACCCTAGAACGAGATATGAAGGCCCAGAGGGGGAGTACAGGTATAGCTCTATACTTTCTTGAACCTCGGCACTAGATGGGGGTGGGTGGTCAAAGGCAAGCCTCGGGTGCTCTACCCCCGGGAAAGGCTATGTACCCACTGTAGGGTCTCCATAGCTTCAATGATAGGACGTCAGTTGACCGTACACAAATTCCTTCGAGTAATTGCCACAGAACATTATAGGCTCTTCTTATAATAAAACCAGCGAGTTGCACTAATTTCTCGAATTATTTTTGGAATAGAACTCTACATGTTTCGGACAGTTTCTCTGTCCATCATCAGGAGTCTAGCACTGTATACACAACAATAGGTATATGTCATACAGGTTTTGCTGACTGATCGCTAGTAAGCAGTCAGCAAAACCTGTATGACATATACCTATTGCTGCGTGTACAGTTCTAGACTCCTGATGATGGACAGAGAAACTATCCGAAACATGTAGCGTTTTATTCCAAAAATAAATTTGAGAAATTAGTGCAACTCGTTGGTTTTATTATAAGAATATATCACGAAACACGGTCCTATGAATGTCAAACGCTATGGGCCTATACGAATAACCGTTGAATTATTATGGGATAACTTATGTTGGGCACACATTACAAAACGACCAAAGTTTCACATTTAGATGCTGTAAGTAAATTAGAACTATGATTATTATTTGGTTTTCCTACGTAATTGTAACATTCTGTAGACTGTAAAGGTGTAAGCGACGTGGACCCCCCCCCCCCCGGGGGATAAACTGCGATAGTTCGAAACATGTCGGTCCATTTGAATAATGTGCATATATGACGTGTATTGTGAAAGAATAAAACATAGGAAGTTGCAAAATATTGTTTTTTTTTTAAGAGGAAAATCTGAACCGTTTGTGATATAACGCACTATCCACCTGGAGAGGGGTCCCAGGTGCTGCTCACAATCTTTGTGTCACTTCCCGGCTTCCTTTCAGCTGGCAGGAAGCAGATAGCTTATCAACTTTCATCTGTGATTTACTATCTCACTCGTAACTGGCTTCTGTTTCTCCACTGGGCCATGAAGAACCTGGAGCCACCAGGTGTTCTGTGTTTGTGTCGACTGAACGTTAAAACAGGCACAATTATAAGGGGAGGAAAGCGAATACTTTCGGGACCTAAGTGCAGATGGGAAAATAATATTAAAATTTTAAGACTACTCTCTTCTAAGATAGACACCTTGCAGTTTGGTAGGTAAAAATCAGTCCCGTTACAGGCCTGGGCAGGCCCAGAGGTTTCCAGGAAGTTAGGGTTCCTAGATTTCGGGACAACTGCACAGGATGGTGGTAAGGTTGTCAGCCTTACGCACCGGCCGCCTTTACCACCAGGAAATGCTCCTGGTACTCATTTCTGTTAGAGGCTGGGTCGACCCCAGGGCCATAGTGCGATCGGAAGGACTTTACGTCAATGAAAATCCACTGACACCAGCTGGGATCAAACCAGCGATCTTCCGATTTGTAGCACAGCACCTTAACCACTGTGCTACCGCGGTCCCTAGTTTCGTAGGTTGATAGAAAAACTTTGGTGGACCGAGTTGCCTTGTTCCTGTACCCTGCAGCATGCTCATCCGTAACTTTGGTAATTGTCTACTAACGGACAGAGCGTCACACCACAGGAGACAGCAAACCACAGAGTCACTGCCGTAAACACCTCAGATTTCGCCATGTTCAAACTTATTTTAGAGAAATAAAATAGCGTACTAGAAAAACTAAGAAAAACATTATTTAGGTTACAGAACAGTGTATAGCAGATACAATATTTTTTACTACCCTGAAGAATGAACAAGCATTTTCGTTCTAAAAGTTGGTAGCAACTTGCCGACTACACGGTGTCAATGTCCAGAATTATCACAATGTGCATCTTCAACGCCAGGTAAACCCCAAATCTAGTATAAAGAAATACAATTCCAAAAGAAACTTTACTGTAAGTTCATAACTTATTAGCCATTTGCTGGGTTGTATTGAATTAGAATTATGAATCTTAATGTCGCACATACCGTGCATTATGCTCTATATCAGCAGTTACTGAACAAGTGTCTTGCATTGCCATGCGTATAGCGACTAACATATTTCCGATCCGACGCTTTTCGGTGTCTATTGACGCTATCGTTCGGGGATCGAATCCCGGTGGAGGCGACATTTTCCACACCTGTCCAGAACGGTCCTAGGGCCCATCCAGCCTCCTGTACAATGGGTACCGGGTCTTTCCCGGGGGTAGAGAGCGACCGGGGCGTGACGCTGACCCCTCACCCCCTTCTAGTGCCGTGGTCAAGAAAGAGTAGAGCTATACCTCTACTTCCCTAATGGGCCATATGCTTGTACAGAGTCTCAGTGCCTGTACAAGGGTGCACTTTACCTTCACTTTACCTAATGATACCATCTCCAGAGAGTTCAGTCAAACTGTAATTTGTTACGTAACATGTCAAATAATTACGGACACTTATTAACCATCTGTTGAAAAATCCTATTTTTTTTAAACCGCAGATGCGTCACTTTAAATATCATTAAACCTGTGACTAAAAAATACGGTCTTTAAACGGAAGGTTACTAAGTGCTCGCAATGCGAAGAAATTTCAGTTTGACTGAGCTCCTTGTACATGATGTCAACAGACCCTGAAACGCGTAGGACCGGAAACGGATATGTGAGTTGGTATACACAGTAAAATGCACAAGATTTTGTCAATAAACTGTGACACAGAATTGAGAATGTTGACAAAAAAAAAAGAGTGAACAGTGTAGTGGCAGACACAAGTTTGTTCGTAGAGGTTCCGAGATATTAACTGAACCACTATCCTGAACAATAAACTTCATTTTTTAAAGAAATGCTGTCAAAAGCATATGCAAGAACTTACAATAATTAAATTTTCAGCACGAGTCAATAAAACGAACTCTGCCTTTCAGTACGGAGGGAATGTCACATGTGTTGGGAGGCTCTCAGCCTTCATCACACGTGATGACGTAACTAGACGAAACGTCGCTGAAAATTCCTACCGCATATGAAAGAAAATCCAAAATGGAAACCTAAAGCCGATCCTGCATAATAAAAAAAATGACGTCACGATTTCCATGCTGATTAATATTTACGTTTTTGAAGAAAAGTGGAAGATGTTTGATGTGTTAACTTGTCACTTTGGGTGGTGCCGGAAATTCAGTTTTGAGTGCAATAAATAGCTATACTTCCAGGAAGGAACTACTATAAGGAAAATTTAGTTAATTTTAATAATAAGATTTGTAGGTAAATATGAAATTAAAATATTTGTTGTATCCACGTCCATTGACCAGTTTAGTGGTGAGGTACGACCGTCTTTCGGATAGTGGGTACGGGCACCAATCCTGGTACAGCTGCTTATGAAAGGGCAGTAACCGATGTCTTCTTCTCCTAATGCGGGGTTCAGTCCGACTCGGACTACTTTACCACTTGGAAGTGAAGAGTAATGAGGCTGACTTGCAGCGGGTCATAATACTACCAGACCGCTGCCCGTCCACTGATTTATTTACAAAATTTTACACTTATTCTAGAGTTCCTTCAATGAAAAGCCTCGAGTGGTCGTAAATTATGCAACGACGAATGGCGACATCCTGTGGACACAAATTCTTTACTCGCTGTGCCAGTTACGAGGTTTATCAAACAGGCCTATCTTGCTTTCTGTTACCACTAAATGAAAGTGACATAATCAATAAATATTAACGCAATACTTAATACGACACTTAATGCAATACATCTCTTTGTTGTTTATTTAACAATGCTGCAAATAATTCAGGCTGGCATATGAATAAAATATAGAGAGAGATTAAGCATGAGTGGCGTTGAAAAATGGAAAGCACAAGTAAACTGAATATATTAAATTTGCAGGAAGCCGAATAGCGCCGTCAATTCAGCGACTCGATACGGGCTGGACGGCCCAAGGTTCAAACTCCGGTGATAGTAAAATATTTTCTTTACTCCATTTTTGTCCGCACCGGCCCTGGAACCACACAGCCTCATCTACCACATGTACCGAAGCTCTTTCCCGGGGTAAGATAGCCGGGTAGTGGCCCTGAGCAGCCACCACGATCTAGCGCCGAGGTTAAGAATGCTCTAATTCATCTCTGCGTTTTCACTGCATGTTACGGAGTTGCCATTTTTTATATTAAAGTTGTATTAATGTACGACAGAATTTATTGCAAACGGGCGCTTATGCCACTTAAAATCACGACTTAAGGAAGGGGATATTTCAGTACACACACAGGATATGAAATGAAGGGCAAATCAGTGCAAATGCGAACTAAAGATAAACTCAGACCCTCATGTCTACCTCTCGTCTAAAGGCAGAGATATTAGAGAAAAGAGTCGGGATCGAATCCCGGTGGGGACGACATTCCCCCCCCCCCTCGTCCAGACCGGCCCTGGGGCCCACCCAGCCTCCTGTAAAATGGGTAACGGATCTTTTCCGGGGGTAAAGTGCGGCCGGGGCGTGCTGCTGACCACTCACCCCCTTCTGGTGCCGCAGTCATGGAAGAGTAGAGCTATACCTCTACCCACCCTCTGGGCCACACCGGGCCTGTAACGGGAACACTTTACCTTTATTTTTATTAGAGAAAAGAATGTGGATATTTGAAGTAGAATGGAACGACTTCAGTGGCAGTAGATTTTGGTTACTATGTAGATTTGATTTCAGTAATAACAAATTCCCATTCAATAAAACTGCTATCATCTGCCAACAATAGTCTGTTCCAGCGTGCCAATTAGTTAACAGACACACATAAAACTTTTTTTGTAACAAATGTATCGTTGTGAGAGCTACAACAAATGTTAAAGTTCTTGGTAACAAATGTGTTGTTTGGTGGTGATTTGACTCAAATTGTTGTTACCGAGTTTAACGTCCTGCATAAGCAGCCGTTAAGATACAGACATCTGGATTATGTCATTATGAGCTTCTGGTCATCCATCGCTTCGACACGGTGATGATATGCATACATTCAGGCACACATCCCACCAATCTACTTCTGACTTGCTAAATGAAGTCGTGTCGAGTCGATTTGAGTCGAGTGACAGAATATGTCTATTGCCTGTGCAGCCCTTGGTAATGCAGCCTCGAATCAGGTACTCTGCCCCAGCCGTATGCGCTTAGTAAATGTTGCACAACCATAAGAAGCAGGACGCCTTTCTAAACAACAGGCCCATATAGAAATATCTTCCTACCTTACGGGGGAAACAATGCGTGTCTATTAAAGAAACCTGTCGTTTAAAACTATGTAGGGACATTTTCAGTCTTTATACTAAGAATCATACAAAACACAAACACACCGTGCGAAATGCCGAAACTTACATCAACAGAACAAGAGTTCCATATAGTAACCATGGCGCTTATAGCGGAAAATAAGAAACGTGTCAGGGACTAAACGTGTGCCTTTTTCTGAATCCAGGGTGGCAGTGTGATTGAAAGATAGCAGAAGTATGCAAATAAAAGCGAGATACTGTAGAAAATTATTGAGATGGAAGACAATAATAAATCATAAGATGAAAAATTGCGTGTTTACACGTGGTGGAAGAAAATAGAGCCATAAATAGGTTTCCAATTATATTCTTTGAACTATCCACAAGTTCATTACTAAATAGTGGGGGACCCGAATTACCTGTAGGTCAATTAATCAAGATGACGATGTAGTTGAGGTGAAAGTTGATGACACTTTAACATGGATACAGTCGGGGCGGGAAGTGGTTAATGAAGTCATAAACTGGGTGCATTTATGCTGACTCATGCAGGTATTTACTTCGCGTTTCATATTTTGGGATTTGGCCTTTAATCAGGAAGTTAAAATTCTTCCTGGAACAGGTCATGATGGCCCAGAGGGGTAGTAGAGGTATAGCTTTACGCCTTCTTTAACCTCGGCGATAGATGGGGGAGGGTAGTCACTGCCACGCCTCGGCCGATTTACCAGTAGCCGTTGAATAGGAGGCTGGTGGGCCCCAGGACCATTTGGGACGGGAGCGGAAAATCTCGCCCGTACCTGGATTAGATCCCCAGAGCGTTCAGCTGGTAGCGAGTCCCTATTCCGACTGCGCTATCCCGGCCCAAACCACTAATCAGTAAATTCCCTAATTATGTGCCGATTGCTGCATTTACGCCATAACTACTAACCAAATGGATGGGACCCACAGTTTCACTTGAAATGAAAGTGATCCCGTTACAGGCCCGCTGTGGCCCAGAGGGTGGGTAGAGGTATAGCTCTACTGTTCCATGACCGCGGTACTAGAAGGAGGTGAGTGGTCAACAGCACGCCCCGGCAGCATTTTACCCCTGGGAAAGACCCGGCACCCATTGTACAGGAGGCTGGGTGGGCCCCAGGGCCAGTCTGTATGGGCGGAAAATCTCGTCCCCACCGGGATTCGATCCCGGACCGTCCAGCCTCTAGTCAGTTTCACTTGAAATGGCAGCAGTAAATTTAGGAATGAAATTATTGAACTGTATAAAGTTAAGGAATTAAATTAGAACCTGTGTTACACTGTGCTGTCTCCCTTTATTCTCTATTGAATGCTAGGCCACTGTGACCATAACCACCGCACTGTCGCCACCACACGAACTTAAGGTTTTAATGCATGAACGATGAATTCAGTACTTAGAACAAATACGGTTACGCACACGGAATGTGCTAAACAACCGAACATATATGTGACGTCAATTAGTTTTCTCTTGAGAATCAAAATTTAGTGGTTAGATTTCCCGGGATTGCTTCATCGTTGAAAATGGGAGAGTTAAGCTGTCCCGACACTTCTGTAAATAACGAAAAGTCAACGCTGTGTAAGATCCCAGAAGAGCCAAGATCTCGATTCTATACCTGTTTCTTGCAGAAAAGTGAATATCATATAACAGATTTAAGTTGGAATACTATATAAATATTTGAATTTTTTTACGTTCATTACAGATATATGCAGAATATTAACATATTAACATATCAACAAATTAACATGTTAACATATATGCAGAATAGCAACACGAAACACGGGTAGTGCAAACAGCCAAGGTTATTTTCTGGTAAGACTCCATAATCTATCCACATGTGTGAAATACAATGCACAGACAATTTTAAAGATATTTCTCTCTGATGGCTATATTAAAGAAAATCAGTCTCCAGGTGGAAATTTTGCTCTGGGATCCCTCCGAACACAAACTGCTCCAGCTGCTCTTTCAGTACTTTCGTTTTTGAGAGAGAAATGAATTAAATGACGATCGACAACACATGATTACAAACGGTGGTAACCATCATGGTAAGACCCACAACAGGGACATTATTATTTCATTCTAAACACTAGACTATGATTTACATGCCTGTAGCGCTTCGAGCGGGTTTACAGAACTGTAATAAATCGAATGCAATCAAGTGGTTCCTGCGGAATGTCTAAATCAAAACGCGGTGGGGTATAATACATGCATTAAGGCATGGCAGCCGCGGGGTCATTTTGGGTTCACGATCAACTAGTTACATGTGTAAATCAATGCACAATTCTCACCCCTCCCACGAGATTTAGTCATTGGCTGTTCTCTAACCTTGCAGTGCAGAATGTTCAGTGAGTGCAGCCGTAAGGCTTACGATTTCAAAATCGACAAATTTACTTTTACTTTCACATAAATTATGAGAAGTACAGAATTTTATTTTGGAATTTTTTCTTTCTCTTTTCACGGCTCGACAGCCCTGCTGGGCCTAGACCGCCTCATTGTTGAAGTTTTCACATCACACTCGGTTAGACACACCACACTCGGTAGGGTCCTTCTAGACGAGTGATCGGCCCGTCACAGAGAACTTAACCGACAACACACAATACTCACAAGAGACAGACAACGACTCCCCCGGTGGGACTTGAATTTTCAATTCCTAGTAAGCAAGCGGCCGCAGGCCGGCGCCTAAGGCGGCGTGGACACTGGGATTGGTCATTTGGGACTTGCAGGAAGAGAAAATAAGTAAGGAAATTTACTCACAGCTTTACGATACTTGACCTTTCCTGTTGCTTTTCAGGAACAATATATCGAAAACAGCAAGAATTAGGAAAAATTGTACATTTCACCATAGAATAAGCCATGAAGGCCCAGAAGGGGAGTAGAGGTGTAGCCCTACTCTTTCTTTAACCTCGGCGCTAGAATGAGTTAGTGTGCGGCTAACGCCTCGCCCCAACCGCCTTATCGTCTGGCAAGGGGACCCCTTTCACTTTTTTTTTGTTTCATACAAAAGGGCGACGATTTGAGATACGAGCAGAGATACTGGTAGGTGTTCATATAAAGTGTAATTTGTTGGTCTTTAAACGGAATTTCTGTAGGTCGGGATGTTTGTTTTAGCGAATATTTATATCTTCGGCGATATGAAGCAATAACAATGGATAAATATTCTGACATTTAGAAGGTTCTAAAATTTCTATGAACTCCGAAAAAAGAAATTCCATGAAAATTCTTGTAGCGTCTTTGGTGGCGTTTCATGAATACAGACAAACGAACAACAGACAAAAGGAAAGACAAACGGAAAGAAAATGAGACAGAAGGAAGATTTTAATAAGGAATCCGCAGAAATTCGAATGCCTCTGAAAAGGAGAAAACTTTCACAATATACGTGTACATGACAGGTTTGGTAACTGCGAAACGTTATTTCATATCGTAGACTGTAAATCTCCATTTGGCGCTTGGAGTATGAAACTTACCGCAGAAGGGAATTCTTCAGTACGACAGACCAAAGCGTGTGATCTGTTTGCTAAGTAAGTATATCTAGTCCCAGGCTCGGTGCCACATGGGGTCTCTCAAAGAGATGAAAACGTTGAACTTGTTTCTTATTAACATCTTTCACGAATAAAACGAGGTGTCGATTGGCAGGGAGTAGGCCTAACGTAATCCCCTCTTTCAAGGCAATTAGTTTCTTGTCGTAGAACAAAGGACGTACAGTATCTGTTGTATTGTCCTATCCATCTGTAGACCACTCCTGACTTGTTACCTACTCTGGAAGCAATAGATGTGGACTCGGCAAGAAAGAACACAGAAGCAGAATGCGAGAGCACAGCTGATTCTGTGTCACTCACAAAGAATCATCCTCGAATATTAGCGTGGTGACAGGAAATAAACGGTAAATATGCATGGGGGTCTACCCTCTTATAAACTGTCAAATAAGCAGTTGTGGACATTTGGCAAATGGGATCCAAGTGGTAGGAGGAGGGACTATAATCTCTCTACGACACTACGTTAACAGGACCGTTATTTAACCTGTGGCACATTCATCCATCCCATCCGAGCAGAAACACAATATTTGGGAAGCAAATTGGCGCAGGACGAAAAACAATCCATAGAGCTCAAATAAACAATACCAAACAACAGTGCTCTAAAATTCTCTAATGATTTCACACACTTACAGGTATAATTGCCATTTTTATTCTTACTATATTCCAGGAAAAAGTTTAGAGAAAATGCAATATATATTTTTTTCCAGGCCAAATTTCTGCACGTCTTACGACTTTACAGACGACGCCAGAAATGTTATTGTACATCACGCTTTCATTTCTTGATTTAATGAGACTGCACGTTCTTGCGGATATGACAATGAGGATGGTTTTCTATAATCTGGCGCCAAATTCTTTGCACATGCGAACTAGTGATTCGAAGGTACCTGATATGTGCACCACCAGCGTACGTGGTTTTAAATATCTTGAATAAATCAATATGGGGAAAAATTTCAGTTAGATTTCATGACGCACCCATCACGTACAGTGCACAGACTGCTTTATTAACGGCTGTACAGTTTGCACCCAGTGAGCACGCATATATTTTGTGTGACAGATAAAAGAACCATCTTCTTGTGACATATCATTAAGCGGCTGTTACTTACAATGTAGAAAAAAGGTGTTAGCTGTGACGCTCGAGCAGATGCTGCGTTGACAAATGAAACATAATGGAAGAGATATCGAATTAAACTGGAAACCAAAGGTTTTTTTTCCATAAAATTTAATGGCTTATTCTTCAAATCTTTAATTCAGATTGGTACTAATTTCTATATTTTAATTTTGTCATGTGAGTGAATTTATTAATGAAATACTGGAGTAGCAATTTCTTCGGAAAAATTAGAGGACTTCCTTACCGTTTTGTAAGATGGGTTGCTGTGTATAAGTCAGTATACAAAACGAAGGCCCTGCGACAGGATATTTGGATAAGTACTTTTTTAGTTTTCTGCACTTTGAAATAAACGTGAAGTGACTCCTAATTTCCTAGATGCTACTGCATAACTCAAAAGTAGCCCTCAAATTTCAAGGTAATGAAATTTTTCGTTTTCTCTGAATGTAATCAAATTATCTTACAAAATTACGAATTTCACTTTTCATCAGTAAATCAAATTTCTGTAGCGCCTGTATTGAGCCACTACTTCTCACCATCCTAACATCTCTATGTTCAGGCCACTCACACCAGAAAACCGAGGGAAAGAAGAATGGGATATTTTTTACTAATATTGACTCTCCTTCGGCTTTAACATTTTTCACATTATCTCACATCCCACTTAAACGTCATTTTCTTTAAGTCTGGTTTGTGGCAAAAATCTTAATGGCTTGGGAGGATATCGCAACAAAGCTTGTCACATGTACAATAACATGCACAATGAGAACCAGACCAAAAGTTAATCGAGCAATCACAAAGACGCTTGCCCACATACATGTTTTCTTAAGTATTTTGTACTATGAGTTGTGTGGACACAAGTTTTCTCCCAAGATCAAGATGCGTATATCAATTTTTGCATCCGTGTATCTTTCTTTACATTTTTAAAATATATGTTATACTAATCAACGCATAACCGCCTATATTATACGTAAGAGTTTATCTTTGTAACTTCTCGTAGTTGACATTCCTAGAGAACAGCTCAAGAAAGGCCAAACCATCTAGAAGGCAAAGTGTGGACAGTTAGGTGTTACTCCTCAGTAAAGCGTATTTGTTGGTTTAATTACAATTTTTTACAACTAAATATATAGCGACGTGCAACACTGAAAGGAATGAACTTATGCTAATATTTGATACTTCTGATCACCTTACTTAGCAAAGACCGCATTGTTAGGCCAACATCTCTGAGCTGCCTGTGACATATTTATGCAAAATCGGACATTAATGTGTGGATCACTGTGCAATTTTGTACTACAAGGAAGGATTTGTTCACTTCCGTAAAAAATTACAAACCTTTCATTAGGCAGGATAATTAATTGCATCCAAAGCTATTAATTTCCATAATCTGCAATTTTCAGCTAAACCAACGCCGTGGAAGATAAGATGGAATAAGCATCATGTGGCTAGCACAGGGAGTTGGTTTGGGAATTCGTTCAGAGTTTTAGTGGGGAACGTGTTGCAAAAATATTCAACTGGAAAGAACGATAAACACAGAGGAGGATAACATTAAGATAAATCTTATGAAGAAGGTTTGAGGAGATGTGGTAGATGGAACTGGCTCGTGATCATGCCCAAAGAATGGACTTGATATTAGTAGTGTTGAACTTTCAGGTTCTTCTAAAGTAGTGGTAGTAGCTTGCGGTACGTCAGTCTGACTGCTTGTTACACTCTTACAAATCAAACCGGTACACTAGCAGCAGATAATGAGAACGCTCATCAAGCTTTGTTCCAAATTAGGACGAAGTGTTGTGATGAAAGACGAGGTGGAATACAATTTTGCTTCATCTTTCTTCTGAGAACTCGGCGCACAGGACTTCTCCCCTCTTACTGTCCGTAGTTGTTGCAATCATATCTCTCCGTTCATCCATTAAGGAGAACAGGCCCCTTGACAAGATCCTTTTCAGATTAACAAAATGAATAGATTCCGACAAGCGATAGGGTCACTTGAATGATGTACCAGCCTGTCACTCTTTCTGTGTTATGAAATTACATACAGAGTGGTGAAATTTCTACACTGTATGGGAAAGACCTGCCCCCAAATGTTTGAGAAGTCGAGAACGGAGGTCGGGCTCCACAAATTGCAGGATTATTAGATATTATTTGTTTTCTATTGAATATGTCTATTAATCTGTAAATTCTTCTGTTCTATGATATCTGTATGTAAATTTATGAATAATGTCTTACAGAAAAATTGGAAGAGAACAATAAACGAAGACGCTGCAGACAAGAAATTAATCAAGTGTTGCAAGACAGCAAATTTGAATATTTTAATTATGTTTCTATACAATTAAATGTAAGTGAGAAAGTTAAGTAAAAGAGGATAGGAGGAAACGATGAGCACAAAAATTAAATAATGGCTTGAGTATGCATCGTGATGGGGGTTACAGCATAAAACAAAATGGCAGTTGCTGCAGAAAATCTGGCGTTAGCAGTCACATTTCATGGAAATATGTGCTTATAGGCCTACAACTACTACTACTACTATTACTACTACTATTACTACTACTACTACTACTACTACTACTACGAATAATAATAATAATAATAATCATAATCATAATACTAATAATAACTATACTTTTTCTTCAGTCGCTCCGGACTAGCCTCTGTACCATCGCTCAAGTCCTATTGTTGTTTATGTTATGTAATACGTACATCAAATTCGTTCTGTTAGTGCATTTATGTATAACAAAAGAACATCAAGAATACACAGATTGAAAATCTATGAAGCAAATGTGTATGAGCATTTTATAGAATGTGCGCTGCGGGCCACTGCTCAGTGCCCCGCAGCGCCAGAGTCATTAGTATGTTCTAAAATTTCTAAAACAATTCTATGTCAAGACTAATTTTGCACACTGTTAGTCGTTTTTGCAGTAGTTTTACATAACCAAACCAGAACTCACTAACATGTACACGGCCAAATTATTTCTTACACTTAATGAGAGAAGAAAGGAAAGCAGTCATCATACTGCTGCCAAGGACTGTCAATTCTTTAGCCTTTTGACGCCTAATGTCAACTATAGTGGTCGTACCGCACCGCTAACCTCTAAAGTTACATTTTATATATTTATTCAACAAATATAGGTACTGAATATTTTAAACATAGTATATACTCTCCGTTTTTTCTCTTCAAAATGCAGTTTGTCTCATAATTCTAACGTATTTGGTTCCTGTATTGTTCACATTTTATATACAGGGTGTGCTAAAATTAAAAAAGTAATTCCGGCGCCAAAATTTTAAAGTGCCTGTAGGTGTAGGCTAACACAAAACGGTAAAGTATTGCAAAAACAATGAAATCTAGGATGTTACGTTGGAACTGGGGAGGGGAGAACCAAGAAATTAATCCAGATCTTTGAAAAGGAAACTTCTTACAAAGCGACCGTTTGGAAGATGGAAAAATAAATACGACTGCAATAACAATCAAGATGGAGATTAAGGAATAGTTTTGGGCATGGGAAAGGGGTGGAATTGACTGCTTTGTTCCTTGACGGCTTCATATTGGTGATATTTATGGAGAAAGAATGATAGGTTCGCGATGATACACAGCACTAGGAAAAGTCATCAAATACGTTGACGTGAAGCCTGGTGGTAAGACAGTCGACGGAAGACGGGGACGTTAGGGGGACACAATATTAAAATTTAGTTTTGAGAAAGGGACTATGAGGAAACGACTGTACAATGAGGGGTCCGTCAGAGAGAACAACGATGATGATAATGACGAAGATTATGACGAATGAGAAAAAAAAAAACGCACAAAA
>Ga0123352_10011246_pt1 | contig 14094 bp, 9 predicted proteins | sample TergutLab28metaG_FD_89700 | JGI IMG/M metagenome (GOLD analysis project Ga0123352, IMG submission 89700) | Labiotermes labralis P1 segment gut microbial communities from Petit-Saut dam, French Guiana - Lab288 P1 | ecosystem: Host-associated > Arthropoda: Insects > Digestive system > Gut ...
CATGTTTCGGCCAATAGCGGCCATCTTCAGGTTATTACAATTTTGCCCAAAGAGTATCATATATATGCCTATATTGCGAGGTGATGCTGAGATCTCATCATCGCTACGCGTTACATTCAGTTTATTTAGTGGGAAGTCTAATGGTCTATGACTGGTGGGATGTACGTAAGTACATCCTACCAGTCATTGACCATTAGGCCTCCCACTAAATAAACTGATTGTAACGCGTAAAGATGATGAGATCTATCACCTCGAAATATAAGCATATATATGATACTCTTTGAGCAAAATTGTAATAACGGAAGATGGTCGCTATTGGCCGAAACATGTAGTTATTTTTGCTATTAAATACCATAATAAATCCATACTACTATAGTTGTGCTTTCATGACTGATATTTACCTCACCATTAACTTCCAGTACTCATTTGCATAAACCTTGTACGTACTGTGACGAAACGCGACATAAGCCTGTGATGCGCCACTGCCATTACAAGAAGAGAGGTACCGAGGTGTGTCAGTTAAGTTGACTGCTTTTGTGACTCCAGGCTTCGGCCGCGATGCAAATGAGATCTTCGCACTTCATGGATATTTCGCAACGTCGATGGGTAGTTAGTTACAAACGCTACCGACGTCTGTAACTAACTACCAATCAACGCTACATAAAATCCCAGAACAGCGAAGAACTCAGTCACTTCGTTCGTCTTACGGGTGCCTGTGAAAGGGTCAAATAACCTTTTACGTAAATTATATTCTTTTAGAGCTGCGACAGATTTTAAAGAAATTCCATTTACATGGAAGACTCCTGTTATAAGTATGCCTACTTCAGTGCTCTTTGTCATTTTTTGGTAAAGATTTTGGCGGTGCTAGCGAGGAAGATTAGATGACTTTAGGTGGTAATTTAGCCTAATTTTTTGCCTTAAATAAAAGTGTACCGGTACGGCATCAAGCTGCGTACCGCCAGAATAGGACACTGAGGATTATCTTAAGTTATATTTATTGTAATTTATCTTAAGGCAAAGTTTACAGAAGCTAAGAATATAATTCATCTTTTATGCATGGGGCCCATCTTTTTGACTCTTGTGTCACATCTTTTTGTATACTGATCTATGGCAAAGTCAAATCCCTGTGCGTCGAGTATGAATATTCACACCGTCACAAATATGTCACCTGTTACAATGTTCCGATGCACGTCATTCAGTTTGTAAATACATTACTGAAGTGACATTCGCAGTTGTAAACTGCTATCTACATTCTGTGCCGAGAATATTAATGTTTACTTGCCCGTACCCCCTCCAAATTACTTGAAAATCCTGACAGACCAGAGTCGTAACATACTGTAGTTTAGCCTTGAGGTCATGCCACATCGCAGGCATTCGGTTTTCATCTACTGGTATCATGGTCTCCGGTGCAGTCCCAAGGTAGTCAACGTGGGGATGTGGTGGACAAAATGGCACGGGGGTAGTTTTCCATACCATCATTGTATTACACAATTGGCACATTTGTAACATTTGTGACCAAATGAGTTCTACCACTAAGAGGACAGTTAGTCCATCTGCATCATCTTACAGCGAAGGCTCGAAAGTTTATCCATAAAAGATTTGTGGTGGAAAATGTGGTCATGGTTCAGAGTTTCTGTGTGTTCCACACAGTGAGGGGGTTTTCTGTGCCCGTTTGGGCATTCCTTGTCCGAAAATGGTGGAGTCATTTGTGTAAAACTATGTTCTGAGCCTTGAAATCAAAAAGTACATGGCAACCTTAGCTTTATTTTATGTATAAAACCGCCAAGGAACTTTTGGATTCCACAAAAGATGAAAAATTGCGTGGGCAGACGAGCAGCGGTTAGTTTCATGTGCTGTTCCATAAAGTTGGCACTTTCTTCTGAAATAATTGGCGCGACAATTTTCACTAAATAATCAAAATCAAACTCTGCGTTTCTAAAGAACGAAAGGTTATGGCAAATTCGTTTAGAATAAAAGGCGTTTCTCTGTGTTCATTCCCAGACCAGATAATATATCTTCTCCGCTGTCTTTATTTTCCTTCCTTGCTTAAGCTGTCCAAACGAACTTTAGCAAAATTTGGCCGAATTTCACGAAATTTGGTACTGGCATATGACAATACATTCTCTCAAAACGCTGTGACTTTCGGTTCCCTGTTATAAATAGGCAAGTAACAGCATGGCAGACGCGCTAAATTTGTGATTCTGCTCGGAGAAATCCTTGGCTCAAGGAAGGCCTAAATACGCGACTTTACTGGGTTAATTAGAAGCCACTTATATGCAACTTTTATCCCGTTAGGAGGAGACACAGTCTGCTTTGAAGTTTTATTGTTGGGATGTGGTGGAAAAAAATCTGTTGAGTGCAGATTTTTAGAATTAATTGAAATCAAAATTCTCTTAACACTCTTAAATTAAAAATTGTGGCTCTTGGTATTAATGTCTTTTGTTTAGATGGTTTACAAAACAGAAGGGATGTAGAGTTTATAGGTTCTTTCCTCACTATTCGTTGTGACTTCCTAGTTTCTGTGGAACTATAAAAGGAAGGTGTTTTTCCCTAAAAGAAAGCTGACCGTCGGAAAGGTTAATACTTCTAAAACTCAGGTCTCCTGGAAAAGTTCCTTTTATCTCGCTGACGTATAGACCAGGCTCTCCGTAAGGCAGAGCTCAGTGGATAAAGTGCACCGCCGTCGCGTCTCTAGTTTAACTTTTCGAAGAGCTATCTGGGCTTGCTGCGTGAAGGGGTGTAAATTTTGGCGGTCCTTGTGGCGCTATCACATTATATCGAACATTTCTCTCTAATTTACGACTTGTAATTAAAGGGTTACCCACGCGCTTCATGGATGCATTACAAGTTTAAAGGACATTTGTAACGGAAGTTTGAGTTCGCAGCTTTTTGATAGGTCGCTGTTCTAGGCAGAGAGATTGTGAGAAGGAAGTGGAGGTGGGGGCAGTTGGGATTCGATTGCAATGTCCTGGAAATAAACTGGAGTGAGAAAGATAGCATTACAGCCGGTATTGCAATATAAAACTAATAAAACCCTTTTTGACTCTTCCTGTGTGGCATACTAGACATGTCATTAAGAAAAGCCACTTTTTTTTCTACTCATATCAAATCACGAATTCGATCTGTAAGGGAAATAAACTCTTGTGTAATATATTGAAAATTTACATCATTAATTTGGATTCTCAACTTTGGAACAATTGAAGTCAATAGAGAAATACAGAAACAAAAGATTACTTTCATTTTCTAAATTAAATTCAACATGAAACGAGCTCAGCCAAGTGCTTATTGTATTCCTGTCAGTAACAGAAAGTTCTGAACCGTCATGGGCTGGTCACTAGAACCACTGAGTAGGTGCCGAACTGTCGGGTTTCGATTCTGGTGTAACAAGAATATTTTCTCCTCATTACCACATCCATGACGCTGTCGTTATCAGGCGATCTCCTTCACTACTCTAAATTTGTGTAAGACGTACTTAATTCTTTACAGTGTCCGCAGACACACCATACCAAAATTTTACGGCTTTATGGACATTTCATACGAATGTGAAATTTGGACGACCACTGAAGGTCAACTTCAAGAAGGAGTGTTTAGGGAAAGTTTTGAGCTTAATTTGCAATGGTTCAAAAATCAAATTAATGTTTAATTCTGTCTGTTTGTCTGTCTGTCTCTCTCTGTCTGTCTGTCTGGCTGGCTGGCTGGCTGGCTGGCTGGCTAGTCGCCTGGCCGGCCGTTGGTTTATTGTATCTCCGAACACCCTCAATAGGTTTTGATGATATTTAATATTGGATTCCACACAAAAGTTTGTTCTGTAAATTTAATTTTGGTCCGTATCGGTCTACAGCCTCAGCAGCTGCATCAGTAGCAGCAGCAGGAGGAGTGATCGTAGTAGCAGCAGCAGTACAAAATATTGAATGGTAATATATTTTCCATGCTTATTGCACTACAATTCCTGCCACTTAGGTATACAACTTCAAAATTTATTGTTCAGACCACAGTAATTGCTTCCCGCTCAGTACACAGGAGACAACAACTGACATTGAACATCAACTCAGAATTTTGAGAAATTTATTAAAGATTTTCAAAATGATCATTCCCAAGGCGCCTAGCTGCCTTTTCAAGGAGGGGCCTTGTTATGTGTATTTATACCTCCTCCGGCCTGCCAACATAAATTTAACAGGCATTTTATTGGTTTCGAAATAACACGATCCTAAACCAGGGCCATCTTAGTATCCTTCTGACCAGTAGTGCTGGTCACTTCCTGACCCATTCCTATTTTCCGGAAGTCGGGTCCATGTGTTTCATTTCAAAGTATTGCAGTTAATATTATATACTTACTAATCATATTGAAGAAGGTGCGGAAAATATTTAGTTCAGTTCAGGGTAATTACTATTAGGTTCTGCTTAGTCATATTTAAATTGTTTGCCTGAAATAGTCCCCTCGGCTCGCAGAAATTCTTCACATCTAACATCACGTTGTTCATTGCATTTCGACGTCTTTATCGTGAAATCTAAGACGCTACATCCTGCACAATCACATGGGCACGAAACTGAAGAAAGAGGAGACCACAATTCCTCGCTTTTTATTCCGAACCAAAAGCACTGTAAAAATATCGCATAGATTTGTTTTCCCTGTGAGGGTTTGCACTGTCTTGTTGGAAAATATATAGTGTGCTCTTTTGAAGTAGGGCAGCTGTTCTAAAATGACGTCCAATTGCATGTAACATACCGTAGTGAATATGTGGTCTCAGGAAAGTCGTTCCTGTAACTCTAGTTGCATTCATAGCACACCATGCAACAAACTTGAAGTTATATAAAGGTATTCCGTGGATTAACATGGCATTATCTGCAAACCAGTGTCTGTTATTCTGCAGGTACCCTATCCATTAAGATAAAACCAAGCTTTCTCGCTACTTAGAACGAGTATGGGATTTATTTCTGTATCGTGTGTAGCATGGAGGTGTTAGTTCACAAAATTCGACCTTGCTTAGCGATAAGTATCTTAGTTTTCACATTCGGGCTGTGCATCTTGATACTATCAAAGTTTTATTTATTCACCAACTGATGCGTTAGTGAGTTGTCTTTAAAACAATATTAAAATTTACATTAAAATTTACATTAAAACAACTCCGACATATTTCGGTGTTACAGTTACACCATCATCAGGGAGTGCATTAATTTGTGCTTACTAGATGTACAGTTACAGTAACAACTGTAACTTTAGTAAGCACAAATTAATGCACTGTTGATGGTGTAACTGTAACACCGAAACATTTTGGAGCTGTTTTAATGTAAATTTTAATATTGTTTTTTAAGACAACTCACTAGTGCATCAGTTGGTGAATAAATATAATTTTGATAAGTAACTTAGTGTTTGTGAACCATAGTTATCTTGTATGGATGTCAATGCGGCTATTTTGTTCAACCTTGTACTGATGGTGCAGACAGTCTTTTATGCAAGTAGGACCAGCTATATATTTTTTGGCGGTATCTCCAATCTAGCACTGGTTCCATTTAATTTTTCTTCGGTTACATTTGTCGCCTGTGTGTTCCTTTCTTGTCTAGAATGCAGCCTGCTAGTCGCAACCTTTCCAATTGTATGTAAATTATTTTCATGTGTGAAAGAGTTGCATCAGGAGTTTTTCTTCTCAATTTGTGACACTTCTTGTATTTGTATCCAGCGTACGTATCATATAGAAACACGTGTTTTTCCAATGGAGTTCACCTTACGAGGGGGTGCTGATAAGTCCTTAGCCCGACCTACTTCCCGCTGTCGTAGGATGGAATCGATAGTGTCGTTGGAAATTGAGGTCTGTTCATGTGCCGAATTCAAGTATTTTCTTGTTACATGGGCTGAAAGAAAGCATGGCAGGCGACGCGCGCTATTTCGACAACATGAAGAAGCGAGCTGTCATCAAGTATTTTTTCTCCGCAAGGCAAGGCGCCGAAGGAAATTCACTACATTCTGAGAGAAACATTAGAGGAATATGCACCATCGTATGCCACTGTCAAAAACTGGGTAGCCCTATTTAAACGTGGTGATTTTTCCACCTGTGATGCGCCTCGTCCTGGACGACCCAAAACAGTGACCACCCTAGATATTGTGCATCAGATTCACTAGCTAATCTTGGAAGACCGCCGGATTTCGGCTAAATCAATAGCCGAGCAACTGGGCAACTCACGTGAGCGGGTTGGGTCCATCATTCATGAAGATTTGAACGTACGAAAGTTTTCCGCGGAGTGGGTCCCGAAATACCTGAACGCGGATCAAAAACGTCAACGGTGCCAGTCGTCTGAGCAACTTTGGAATTTTTCGGCGCGATCCAAATGATTTCCTGTCGCGATTGAGGACCATAGACGAAACCTGGTTATATCACTATGACCCGGAGACAAAGCAACAATCAATGGAGTGGCGACATAGCGGCTCACCCCGCCCCAAAATATTCCGAGTGCAAAAATCCGCTGCAAAAGTTCTCGCCTCTATTTTTTGAGATCAAGACGGCATAATCCTCATTCATTATCTTCCAAAGGGCCAAACTATAAATGCGGAGTATTAGTCATCTCTGCTGGTGCAATTGAAGGGCATTTTGAAGGAAAAAGGCCGCGGAAAGTTCACCAAGCGGGTCTTGTTCTTGCACGACAATGCCCCGACTCACCGAGCAATCGCAACCCGGAAGAAACTGGCCTACCTGGACTTCCAGTGTCTTGATCACCCACCCTATTCTCCGGATCTGGCCCCGTCGGACTACCACCTGTTCCCTGGACTGAAAAAAGAGTTGAAAGATTGCCATTTTTTGTCATACGGGGAGGTCATTGCTGCCGCGGAGACCTGGTTGGACGGACAACTTTCTTAATTCTTTTTGAGTAGCTTGCAAAAGTTAGAGCAACGGGCTAAGAAGTGTATTGAGCTTCGTGGGGAGTATGTTGAATAAATCCCGAGTTTGGTCGCTGTAGCTTATTTCCTTCCTGTTCGGGCTAAGGACTTATCAGCACCACCTCATATGACTAATTACTTTTGAAGAACGCCTACCCAATAAGCTCATTTCGGTAGGCGCTTTTAGACAAACCGCGAAGCTGTCTATGTTTTTATGCGATACGCAAGCTGACAGGAACCGACCAACGATACTGGTCATAGAAAATAATGATCCTGTATTACCGTACCATTTCCTAAACTTTCAGTTGAACATTTTCCAACAGCATACCATATTCAAATCCTCTCTTCCATCGTTATCTCAGAGATGTTTTGATCCTAACAGCACCTGGTAACTTATATAAGTTGGGTGGTTAATCGTTATGTTTTTCGTTTGTTTGTTTGAATAACGACGCTTTCAGTGACTCAGCTTAGGACTCATAGCATTGAATGTTGGGATGACTATTGGATAATGAATAAATATGTGAGGAAAAGTTCTTGGCCTGATTTAAAATACCGCTCCCAATTTTCCCGGAGATATTGTGGAAAACAAAGAAACGTTTGTTACGGTACCTGGTTTCCGAGACGATTTTTGAAGCCGGGACCTCCAGATTACGAATAAGGAGTGCTACTCACTCGACGGCAACACTCGAGCCTTGCTTTCAATGGCCGACCACTCTAAACTTCACACTCCATCCTTCCAGTTTCCAAATACTTTCCTGAAAAATTTGTTTCCAAACAGCTCTAATTTAAAGGAACAGGTACAATGTAGTCGGTGTAGAGAGAAGGTTACGGGCAGAACCTTGTGGGTTTCGATTCCCGTACGAGGCGAGAGATATTCGTCATCTCCACAAGGTCCGTTATAACTGTGGAGTTCACCCAGTCCACCATTCAGTACGTGCTGAGATAAAAGCGGCCGACCACCTTTCATGATTTCGTGGCCTAAAGGGGGGCCGCCTGTTTTTATTGACGTTCAAGGTGGAGATTTCTTTAAACAGACTTTATTCCAAAAATCGTCACGGGCCGCACAGTAAGCCACAAGGGTTCGCATATGCCCCACCGGGCGTAAATTGTGCAGATCTGCTGTACAGGACGTAAATTAGCCCCCTTTAATTACAAACGGTTAAATCTGACCATACTGTCAAATCTCTCCCTAATGTTACAGATAGCAATATCTCTCTCTTAACGTCCTTACACCGTAGCGGCGAATGACATAAGCCTGTGTCAGGTATTGATTGCAATTACTGGACTTTTAAAACTTCGTGGTAACTATATGGACCGCGTGCTTCAATATTTAAAGATTTACACTTTATCTATACAGCGTATCTTTCCTCTGATTGCGACAATAAACAGGGGTTATTTCAATAAACTACAATAACCATATGATCTTGGTAGTGGCGAGTACTGTATACGGCTAGGCAGGAACTGAATTTTCATATATTGGGCCTACATAGATAAATCGCGCACATCAAGGCCGTGACGTGTCCAGTGCACTGCACTCGCCTGTCGCCGCTCGGGTTGCCAGACAGCTTGACTGCCGCCAGACCTGCATCACTAAAACATCTCGCTTACCCTGCAAGCAAATTGCGGAGGTGGAACGAGTTTCTGGAAAAGTACGGGAGCCACCTGGCGTGGTGCACAACAGCTGAACTAACTGAAGCCACTGATTGGTCACTGCCGTTAATAGCGTGAGATTTGAGGATTTCGTGGCGACGGTTATAGAACGTAATGCCTATGTCTTCAATGACGTTAAACGTCTTATTACTATAATGGTTTGAGGAATGCCTACAGATTTGCATTGAGGATATCTGATGGAAAAACCTATATTTGGAAGACCGGCAAGACCGGGAGACGGTTTTAGAGAATTGCAGGTGGAAGGCAATAAATACGCAAGGTTCAGTGGAGGACTTTCACATTAGCGGTGCTGAATACTTTAACAAACTTTATTATTATTATTTCTGTAGGCATTGTGTTTACTTTGAGTTAGGAAATTAGTTTTATGGATTATGTCCTTGTGCAAGCCGTAAAGACGTACGTGGTAGAGGAGGTACAGAACCACTAATACTTGACTTTGGCTCAACACTGAGGTGAGTGGTCAGTCTCACGCCACGAGCGCTTTACTCACAGGGATAGAGCCCCTGATGATCACCGAACAGGATGCCGGATGGGCCCCTGAGCGGGTCTGGATGATTTGAAGAATAGATAAACTTCTTAGCCTTATCACAAATCTAACAACTATTTCTGACGACCAGCCCCTGGTCTAGTCACCACACTAATTGAGCTATTTCAATATTTTAGACAAAACTGTGTAAGCATTTCATATGTACTCCAAGTATTAGTCTATCATTTAATTTAACATTGGCAACTCTCAAACTGTTAACCGAAAGTTGTGAACTGCCAATCTCTTTTTAAATAAATTTTAAATTACAATAAATATTTTATTTCCATACATCCTTGACGAGAAATCACGTGTCGCTTCTGAACAGGTTACAACAAAAATTTGATCGAAATGTTAAAATTGGAATGGTTTGTTTAAATGGAACAAGCCGTGTATCTAGTTATGAGGATCGTCAGTGAAATTTTTGGACATTTCAAATCATTTACCTTCGACTTTTAAATGCCACGAATTAACAAATTTTTGTAATCCACCACTGAAGTTCAATGACATTGACACGCGCGATTTATTCGGACATACGTACTTATAACAATGGTGCCCGCCGAAACCCGGCCATAGGTAAGGTGACATTCGTTGAGGATGGACGTTTGTTGATGTGCTGTCTGTCTGCAGTGTTCAATATAGCTTGCTGCAAGGCAGTAGATCCTGGGCCCCCATAGTAAGTTACAGTTGCTACTTAATTAGTCAGTGTATATGACTTGATATTAATTAATTTAAATTAGTTATTGGAAACCAGATCACCTTGTTGGCTTGTTGACATTAACTATGATTTTGGCACTTTTTCGAAGTTCAGAACATAACACGATGTAACTTCCTTATCGTTGTGAAGGTCAGCGCGTTTTATCTGCAGTTGTAAAATTACCCTTCTCTAGTCAAACGTATTGCACTGTAGGTTTTAATTTGTAATTATTATCGGTACGAGTGAACGTGAAATATTAGTTTCGCAAGACAATTTTAACACGACTCTGCATTTGTAACTGCTGTAGATTACATTCTTGCGTTCTGAAAATGTAATGGAAGTCTTGTTGAGGGACGGCAGGTACAGGCGAAAGTATTTCCACAAGCATTTACAAGTTTCTTGAAAGGAACAAACCGAACGGATAAGCTGTCATGTTGCTGACTTTTATTTTGTAGGCAACCAGTTCGAATCCTGACAGGTGAATCATTTTATTGTCATTACATGGATTTATCATGTCTTGCTGTGAATATAGTAACACTGACAAAATGTCAGGTTGTGTAGGAGTAAATTGCATTCACGATTTCGTTTAATTTCCTATAGTACAATGCCTTAAAATAGATTATACATTCCTTTTCCAGATCTTAAATAGCCGTTTAGTTTCAAACATAGTGACATAATTCCCTGAAATACTGTTAACTAGATCTGATTTTATCTCAGCCTCGCAATGGTGTTATGTGCAATGGTTTATAAAGCTGTACCTCCAAAAAACTAAGAGTTTCAAACAGACCTGAATACTATTCATAGCGTGCGATCCTATTTGTACGGAAAAGAGTATGTTAGAAGAAGTATATAGATAAATAAATTAGATATGTAACATGTGAATTAGTACATAGTGCTGAGGTGAAGAATAAGTGGATCTACACATCTAATACCCCCGTATGTTTTCATGGCGCGGATAGCGACATCCTTAAGTATGAGAAAATAAGATGCTACTAGTAACAGCAATATATTGTTTTGCGAATTACTGAGTTGGCGTTTTGACGTAATGTCTGTAATATTATTCTATTTCTTGTAAATATTTTAGGAGCACTTCATACACAAATAAATATATGTAGTGTTTATGTGGTTAAAAATGGATGAAGATATAAATCTAGTACCCCCATATGCCTTCACTGCATGGGCAAGAACAAAATTAAGTATGATAAATAGGATGTTGTTAGTATTAGTAGTACCTTATGTTGTGAATTACTGAGTTGGTGTTTTGACGTATTAATTTAATATTATTCTGCTTCTTGTGAATATGTCATAGATAGATAAATAAAATTAGTGTATATAGGGTTAAGAATAAGTGGAGATATACCCATAATCCCCCCATACACCTACATGGCAACCTTAAATATAAATAATAGGATACTATTGGTAGTTGTAATACATTAAGTTGCGAACTATTGGGTTGGTGTTTTGACGCGTTAATTTATCATGCTCCGTCTGAATATGTTAGGAGCGGTACATACAAGGATGTATGTATGGGTTACACACTGTGGGGGAAAGGATACAACAAGTATTAGTAGCACTATATGTTATAGGCTATTGATTTCGTGCTCTGACACTTAGTTTAGACAGTCTGCTGTTTCTTAGCATGTCAGCATCAGTGCAGATGAATGTATTTACATTGGATACATAATATGGGAAATAAGGTAATGTTATATTCATAAAATTTTATGTAGCGAATTGTTGATTTGGTGTTGTGAAGTGTTAGTTTATGCATTCTTCTTTTTCTGAATATATAGAGCGATTAATAATAAATTAAATTCAAAGTAATGGTTTAATACAGTGTCGCCAATATACATGTTGAAATCACCAGCGATGTAAGTTGTTAAATTTATTTGTTTCTTTAAATGTCGAAGTTCATCTCACTCGTTATTTTTGCAGTTTCTGTAGTCCTTCCATAAGAATGCTGTGATGCTAACGTGAAATAAGAGCATTACAAGCTCCCTCACCCCAGTCTCTTAAACTCGACGTAACTGAATTCACTTATATCTTCTTTGCCTTCTTATTTCGAAAGTTTAGGCCCAGTTGACCTGTTTATGACCTTACGAAAGAGAATCATTCTCTCTTCATCTTATTTTGCAAACTCTGTCAGTTCAAGGTTTCAGTCTATTCGTTTTAGCTTCTATGGTTTTTTGTTTCTGTAGAACGTGTATTGTCTCTTTCATAAAACATGTTTCAGACGATGTCTGTTGTTGCTGCCCTACGTTTGTGTACTTAAGGCCTGGGATTCTGTCCCGCCATCATACAGAAATTTTATAATGGATGTTTCTTCATCTCTGAAGATGTCCTGCTTTGCCATTTTTTTGTCAGTGCCTCTCAGGTTTTCTACCTTATAGCCAAGATAGTGGCATGTGTTGCTTACTTCAGCCTTATCTCCAAAAGCCAAAATATTTCGACCTACGTAATTACACTTACATCCTCTTTGTCCTCAAACTTTGCAGGTTTAGGACCAGTTACCTTACTAGTAACCTCAAAAAGAGAGCCTTATTTTCTTCATCGCATTTTGTGATCTTCATGAGCTTATTTTCTTAGTTATGTTTCTTACAACCTTCTCTGCGAAACATGCAGAATTTTTCGCTTGCTGCAGATGTCTTTTCTACTGTCTCATGAAACACGTTTGAGTGGATGTTTCGTCTGTTTATGATTTTTCTTCCTTCAGTCTGTGCAACCAGTACATATGACTTAAGATACTTCAGTACACCAGTGATATTCTGAAGGTTAAGTCTTCATATGATTACGTTTAGAGCTTCTGAAATATTTTCTGAGTAATAAAATCCTGTTAAGAGCAATTTTATTTGTTTAATTACTCTAAACAAACTAACCTTTCTCGTTTGATTAAATAATCAGTGTATTTGATAACGTGTCTGTAATTAATGTTAGAACCAAAAATAATTTTTTTTTAATTGTAGAATACTTTGTGTGAAATTCCGTTCATGTTTCAAGTAAGATAACAGCTGGTTAGACCATAAAATTTATAAAATTCATAAGAATTTCATACACATTTACCCTCTACTTTCACCACAAACAAAACTGATGCAAGTCCTCTAATTTTGTCAAAATTGGATACCTTGAGAACTCTAAATTATTTCTAAGATATGTTGAAAGTGATTATAAAATTAACCACGGCTTACGAAGCTTCACAAGCAAGTATTTAATTTTGGGATTAATATGATTTTGAGCTGAATTTGGAAGAAAATATCACTATGATAGATACAAATAGCATTCATCTAAATATGATCCTTTATGATGTTAAATTATGGCTCTAAATATGGACCTCACAATAAATTAAAAATTTTCTTTCTGTTTAAAATTAATTTCTAATAGTACAACCGCCAAAGCAAAAAAAGGGGGGGGGGGATTATTTCTTAAATTATTGAATTCTTGCGGCATTCACTGAAAACTATTGATGATGTGATCATAATAGTGTCATTTGCTTTCTCAGTTATATAAACTAAATTACATTGGTACTGCGAATTAAAGACGTCAAGATAAATTACCTCTCACGTTGGCAACGTGCATATGAATGGCACAAATCGCCAATTTGTATTTACGTCTACTAACAAACTAATAATTCTTTCTGCTGGTTTTGGGTCTCTCCTACTTTCTGTGTGGCCGGCACACCTTAACTAATACGATCTGTACATCCACATGCATCCAGTGTCAACCGGTGTTAGTTATTCAGGTCAAACAGTTTTTTTTTTCAATTCTCAATATGCTCACATTTAAAGTTTTATTTTCTGCTTAAATTTTATTTTAAACAATTTAATTTATTTATTCTTATAAAAATCATATATGTTTAAACTAAGAAAGTTTCATGTGCCCTGCCACTTCTCAATTTCTGCCCGGTGTTCTGTTAACAGTTCTGGATGATAGATAAAATAACAGTTTATAAATTCCCCTAGAAAAGTGATCACAATTTATTACAAATATATGAACAAGAAGATAATTATTAATAAAATGTAATAGAAATTTATTTTTTCCTAGCCATTGCAGGTCGTATGAGTATTACTGTAGCCTCGGTGCAAGAATCGGAATTCGCGTCTCACAGCAGGATTTTGGCAGCACTTAGCTATACAGAACAACGCGAACTTATGTAGTGTTTGACTTTCTTTGACGTTCAGGTGACCGTGCATCGTGATAAATTCTTATAATAAAACAAACTAGATGCACTAATTTCTCAAATTTATTTTTGGAATGAAACTCTGCATGTTTCGGACAGTTCTTCTGTCCATCATAAGGAGTTTTTCACTGTACACACAGCAATAGTATATGTCATACAGG
>Ga0123352_10011248_pt1 | contig 14093 bp, 9 predicted proteins | sample TergutLab28metaG_FD_89700 | JGI IMG/M metagenome (GOLD analysis project Ga0123352, IMG submission 89700) | Labiotermes labralis P1 segment gut microbial communities from Petit-Saut dam, French Guiana - Lab288 P1 | ecosystem: Host-associated > Arthropoda: Insects > Digestive system > Gut ...
GAAAAAATTCACGCATGCGCACTAAGGTTCAAGGTCGGCTCATGCAAGCGCGCTAGATTATAATCCATCAGGTGTTCGCATAAAAAAATACGGTCGGATACTTTTCTAACAGACCTCGTACGTGTACAATGCGCCTTAATATTCAGGAATTCTGCATCTTATCCTCAGAGTATATCTGCGCGCTGTAAAATTCTCAGAATAAACATCTATTATTTCCGTAAATAAGATTAATGTTTCTCTCGCTATTTTGGGAGCTGAAACTGGTTTAGACTGAGACAGGGGCCAGACTGTGACACGTGCTATTTTGTGGTTGACTCTAGCGCTTCAAAATTTATCTCAGCCGAAATTCACAGTTTTCGCAAAATAAATTACATCAAACGCGTTGAGCACCAGAACGAATCTCCTGCATTACACGGACACTGGAACCTCGCTTGTATGAACGGCATTTCCAGTCCGCAACCAGCAAGGTACAGGACATTAAAGACACTAGCAACTGGAAGTTGACCACTGATCTAATTTCGAGATTTATTAGTCTTAATGACGTTGTGAATAGAAACATTTTCATCTCATCTTCAACTTCACTGATGTTTTAGAAACCGGTCAAACGAGAGACATGCAACACATCAACAGTACTGCGAGAGACACGGGCACACTCACGGGCGAGAGTTTCACACTGACTTGCGTCTGTGGCACGAATACGTGCTGATACGAACTTGTTACACCCGCTATTTAGCGGGACGCTTTCTCTAGATCTGTCTTCATACTCCCACATAAACTTAGGCTACATCTTGAAAGTTATGCTGTTACTGCGTCTCTAACGCATTTACAAATACTGTATCTCATATCCTATACACCATGAACGTGACTGTAGATATAGGCTTGTGTTATTACTTCCGTGTCACTGGGTGTTTTCTGTTGCATCTCTGAAGGTGTGTCACAATGCTGGATTCATTATGGGCGTTTTTACCTCACAGAATATAGATTAATTAATTTACCACTGCTGCATTCCCATATTTTCACCCTCACTTCTTTCGTTCCTTCCGACTGATTTATGTTCTCGGAATTCTTTCATTTTTTTTTCTTTGGCTATGTATTTTTTTCTAGTCCCCCCTCCTCCCTTTTAATCGTTCCTTCTTACGGGCTGGACTGTCCAGGAATCCAATCCCGGTGGTGGCGAGATTTTCTTCATTTGTCCAGACCGACCCTGGGGTCCACCAAACCTTCTTTGAAATGGGTAACGAGTCTGTTTGCCGGGGGTAAAGCGAGTGGGGAATAGCTTTGACCACCCCTCCCCACCAAGCGCCGAGTTTAAAGATAGAGTAGAGCTATACCTGTAATCTCCCTCTGAGCCTTCATAGACAGTTCTAGGGTGAACTTTAGTTATCTTAACTTAAATATTACTTTCTACCATTACTATTTCTCCCCTTTATTGCCAGGCCTAGCTGCAAAATAAATGTCTCCGTAACGTAAACCGACTTATCACAATGGAAGTGAACCGAATTCTGGCGGCACCAAGAAATTTACAATTCAGACTTACGCGGCTTCTCGTGAAGAAAATTAAAGAAGTATAAACGATGAACTTAAGATTAGAAATATTACAAGTGAAATGTTGGTTTGATTACGTTCAGAGAACTTTTGAAATGCTATTTGTTTCACATATAAGGTCATCATAAATGTGTCCATCCTGTTCACAGGTGCCTCTGCTGTTCCATTATATTCTTCCTGTGATTCTTATCTTGTTGTATCAGACTTCCACAAACATTGCTGAAAATTAACCTTGCATAAACGAGAAACTGTAGGCATGTTTCTAAGGATTTATTAAAAACTTGATGCACATATCCCTTCGAAATGTATATCTGTTAAATTGTAACTTAGAACATGTGTTTTGTGGCCATTTAATGCTACACGTAATGAAATCACGATGTATATCCCTGATCGAGAGTGACGGTCCTGCTGTCTTTGGTCCAACAACGGCAGATTTCAGTACCACAGCGATTTATTACAGATAGAGTATTTCTTTATTTTGTATAATTTTACTGTAAGAATTTCTGTATTAACTTAGGCTATGACATATTCCGGTATTCTTCCGTTCAGAAGATATCAATTTTTCTACCCTGAAAATGAAGCCCACAGAATCCTTCAAAGTCAGTAACACATATCAAACTTATTACATGGCGTCACAACTTGAAAGATGGTAATCTTCCTTCTATTATATCATAAACGTTACTCCTTAATCACGTCGTTAAATTCTAATCCGTGACACTAGAGGATTGCACTGCAGCAATTATGTAAATACTCTTACATATATATCTATATGTAACACAGAAGATAAACCAAAACACGAGCAGTCGTAATGCAGAATTCCACAGTTCGATATATATATATATATATATATATGTGTGTGTGTATGTGTATATATATATATATATATATATATATATATATATATATATATATGTCCCACAGCATAGGATTGAAAAGATATAAACACACACGTATGTGTATATTTAAGAAATGGATAAAAACAAAGAGAATCAATACATCTCCTATATCCTAGGTACATAACTTCAATACCTTCTATAATTCGCCTGATTTCCACAGATAAAGCTGTGTTATATGCCAAAAAATAGCCTAGAGCGGATAAACTATGGCCCACGGCCAAAAGCGTAGTTAGAAAATTTCAGTCCTACTTGCGGTGATACCCAGACGTTCTTTATAAATTTCTCCTAATATGCAGCAGTTTATAAAGAAAAGTAACATAATTATAAAAACAAATAAAATGCACATAAATCTATTTTTTTAAACCAAATTTTGAGTCAACAGTCGTCCTAAACGCCATTATATAGGCTTAAAATGCGTATGTATTTTAGTGGACAGAGTAGTGAGTTAAGTCGGTACGGATATGTTTGACAGTTTTTGAGCTACAGACATTTGTTGCGAAGTTTTCCGGTCCGCTTTCTCTCCGAAATAGACTGATACTGTACCTACGTACAACAAACTGTACTGCCGTGTTACAGCTCCATTACCTGTGCTCGCTAACACGCTTAAAATGGATTTTAGCTTCTTAGCCAATGGATACGTTTTCATGAAACTGTTGTAAGATCATGAGTTGTAAATTGTATATTTTGTACAGCGTTACAGATTTGTTTTGTAGCCAGTATGCCCTTATGCCCATATCGACCTTACTAGTAGGGAACATCCGGGCTCCTACCCACTACGCACAGAACCCTTCTTCTCCGGGTGGAAAGAGATGGAAGCGTGAATCTAATAACTCATACCCAGCTACTGTCTTGGTTATGAATGCGTGAAGCTAACCCTGTACTCTTCTAATACCGCTTTTTTTTTAAATCGACCTTTTGAGTGAGTGATTTAGTCACACCGTGGTCACCACAGCAACAGTTATTACCGGCTTGTAAATTCTCTGGGTAGTACGCGCTCTTGACGAAGAGAGAGTTGATAGGCGCTCTCGTAAAGTTGCAAAAAGCGACTTTTAGATTCTTCAGATTTTCTTGAAATTTTGTATTGAGGTTTTCCCTCAAAGCTGCAGAGAAACTTAATTCCCCGAAGTAACGGCCACTTTACATGAGGACCTGCGTATATTTAAGATTACTTCGATTAAAAGTTTACCATATTTGCAATCGATAGTAATAAATTAAAAATAGTAATCGATAAAAATCTATAATTATCATGCAATCGTAATATTTAATATTCATTATTTTTTGTATACGAATAAAGAATTTGGGATGTAGATGGATCTTAATCATACATAAAACTGTGTACGAAATACTGTCTTAACAATGGCAATTGGTACACTAATGCGACGGGGTGAAAATTTGAGTAGGATTGATATATTTAAAATCAACAAAAAAATGTAGACAAATAAATAATAAAGTCAGCAAAGAAACGTAATAACAGACCACACAACACGTGTACAAATGCGAATAGTAAAAAACTGTGAAAACACTGATTTAGTTGGTACAGTGAAACATGCCTGTAACGTAAACGCAAAGGTAAAATGCAGTTCCATTACAGGCCCGGAGTGGCCCAGAGGGCTCCAGGAAGTTAAGGTTCCTAGATTTCGTGACAACGGCACAGGATGGTGGTAGGTTGTCAGCCTTACGCACCGGCCGCCTTTACCCCAGAAAATGCTCCTGGTACTCATTTCTGTTAAAGGCTGAGTCGACCGCAGGGCCATAGAGCGATCGGAAGGATTTTATGTCAATGAAAAATCCAATGACACTAGCTGGGACCGAGCCAGCGACCTTCCGATTTGTAGCACAGCACCTTAACCACTGTGCCACCGCGGTCCCCGTAAACGTAAAGGACCGGAGTATTTTCTGTTGCAGGTTTCGCTTTATTTCCTCTGGAGAATTGTCCAGGATGCAAAGATCCGAAGGCGTTGTCTGCGAAATACTGTCGTGTATAGCAGACCCCAAAAGGTGGGTTAATTCGGCACCAGAATGTGGGAGAGCAGGTCCAAAGGTCGTCAAACAAACAATGCATTGTGTTCCTTCCGTCATTACTATTGCTGGTTGAACAAAACAAAACACAAGCAAAGATTATCATTTGTAGTCCTTTACAGCCTGAATGTTACGTTATACATACATAGCCTATCGTACCCTTTATCTACTTCCTTCACGGATACCCTTTTGCAATAGGCCAAGGGCCTTTCTTTCCACTTTTCTTCCAAGTAGTCATTCACTGATCGCTCTGACATTCATTACGGTACAGACCGAGTTTTCTGGTAGCGCCGTTAAACAAACCACAGACGTTTAAATAATTCTGTACCCGCCACTATGCAGCGTATGGCAAAGAACGAATTTACTGTAACAGAACTACGACATTAGTTTTATTGTACTCTTGATTACGTGCGTGTAGAGAAGACGCTGAGAAATTTTAAAACTTTAGAAGCGAAATCGACCAGTCACGTCTTTAGTCGTGGCCTGTAATCGTTCTATCTTAACGTGCTCTCTTTAATTAGTTCATTCTTTCATAATACATTGACTTCATGAAAGAAATTCTGTGACATTTAACTTTCACTTGTTACGGATAGATCTGTACTTCGGTGAACAGAGCAGTATATCCATCATTCTGTTTTCTTTAATTGAAATCGAGGTGTGTCTGTTAAAATGTCATAGGTTAATATACAAATTCAGAGTCTTGCATTAGACTCCGTTATATAAATGGTAGGAAATAAACAGGCTTTTTGAAAGCACTGTATTCAAAACTTGGCAAACAGACCACCTATCCCTCAAACGTTTCTGTAGTAGTTCATTTGGGTTTCGTGTTTTCAGATTTTCATGATTCCCGTTTATTTATGTATTTATTTACTTAATTAATTTCGACTCAATTGACGACGCCGTAAATAACTTAGGCGTAATGAACTATATGCTAAGTGACGGTGAATAATGAATCGAAAAGGATGTGGAAGAAAGGGGTGGAGGTGTGATTTTAGAAAATATTTCCTGGAAGGGCCAGAGCAAAACCACAAAACCCGTGATTAGTATAATTTTGAATCCGATCAAGATTCAAGCCACGCATCTGCCGATAACACACCACAAGCTTTACGGTTTGATCCATTGTTATGGTAATTGTTATGTAATACACGATATATTCTGATACAAGTTTTCAGTAATGATACATATAGATTCCATTTTATCACATCTATAGAATGGAAACTTTATTGTATAGAAAGCTTGCATCCGCTGGGATATCCTCAACAGCTGCTAAAGTCAGAGACGCCATGAACTTGACGCTCAGTATAAGGGCGACTACTGAAGTATTCTAAAATAATCAAACCGAATTCACGTTTTATGTGGAACCACACAGTTTAAAATTTTTTTTTACAATAAAATTGATGATAGTCGATATCTGCACCGAAACGTGTAGCTTTTAAACAAAAATACAGTTATGTTAGAACAACTATTTAATACTGTTTTACATATTTTTCTGAAGGCTCAGCGGGATTAACTCTACTATGTTGGTACCAACTGAACTAAACAAAACTTCGCTAGAAGAACGTCAAAAATAATTAACAACAACGAATGCCACTCCACTGTTAACCTCCAAGATTGGCAAGTAGCTCTTGATGTTCTGAAAGGCCGTGAAATGACTGCGTGGAGGGCCTTCGACGTGAGTTGTACAGAACCAAGTTAGATGTCCTTCATGAGACAAGCATCAACCAAACAGGAAGCACTGTAGAGTTAGGTTACACGAAAACTTGTGGACTATCGGAGCAGGATTTGAATAGCAAAACAAGGTCTTCATGAGGATGAATTTAAGGTTGCTCCTTAACCTTCAGTGCGCTGTGAATATGTTACGAAACCAAGAGTCGGTAAAGTCAAAAGACGCATGAGGTTACTAACCAGAAGCTCGGCGTTCTTTCCGTGTCAGGAACGGAATCACCTTCTTTCACAAGCTCACACAACAGATGTCTGAATAGCTCGCTCGTAGTCTCAGCCGAATGGGAGTAAAGAAAAATCTCCTGGCCTGTATAAACAACGTATAAATTTTGCAACTCACATCTCCCTAAAGACAGAGTTCGCAGACAATGCCTGAATTGTATGACACTTAAATCTCGGACGTCTTCATAGTGTAGTTGTAGTATTTTCGAGATGATGTTTTCGTGGTGTAAAGGTAAACCAATCCCATTACAGTCCTGGACAGGCCCAGAGGGTTCCAGGAAGTTATGGTTCCCAGATTTCGTGACAGCGACGCAGGATGGTGGTAAGTTGTCAGCCTTACACACCGGCCGCCTTTACCCCTCACGAAATACTCCTGGTACTCATTTTGTTAGACGCTGAGTAGACCCCGGCGATCGGAAGGAAGTTATGTCAATGAAAATTCCACTGACACCAGCTGGGATCGAAACATCGACCTTCCGATTTGTGGCACAACACCTTAACCACTGTGCTACCACGGTACCCCCGTCTTCGTAGTGTAGTTGTAGTATTTTCGAGATGGTCGCTTTCTGGGATGTTATGCAGCGTTAATTAGTATCTAGTTACCGACATTTCAGGACAAACTCTCGAACCCATTTTCAACCTTAAGTAACTTACTACCTATCAACGCTGCGAAACATCTTAAAAGAATGAAGAACTCATTCACGACGCGTCGGAAGATTGAAATCTCGTGTAGTGTTCTTGTACGAGCGACCTTTCTTGTTCTGGACAGAAACACACCAGACAGATTTGCAAAGCCGTAATGCCTGTGTTTTATGGGGAAGAAAACATATTTCGATCATGAGCACTGTTAATCTGACTGATGGCATTCGTGATTTTCCTCAGCTGCTTCAAAGCGAATACTTCAATAGTCCTTCAAAGAGGTCACTACTGAGTCAAAAAACACCTTACATTACGCGGTTTTCTCAGTGATTCCATAAGTTATTTCTCGCCACACAAAATCTGCAGTTTGATAAAGCTACACAGTACAACAAAACACAATCGTAAAACCTAGGCACACCATGGTGTCGACTGTAGGGTCTACAGCCATATTGAAAAATACAAGTCACCTAACTTTATACGGCGGACGGCTGTTATTATCACAGAATGGAAAATTCTTTCAGGCTGCCCGTATAATCACAAGCAGAATTTACCTCTTAGGTCTCAGCACGGTTCTAGACATAATACTGGTTGGAGAGAAACACTTTGAAAGAGCACTAACATTTAGGTCCGTCCGTCCCAGGAACAGGCCAGTTCCTCATTTCCTTTCGCCTGTTCCTCTGTCATGACGGCAACACAAAATACAGCAGGCCTGCTACTGAACAACCTTAACATGTGACGGCGTAGGAGTGCTTACTACAGACGCGGCTGGTATACGTCGAGCTGTGCTGTGACTACGTAATAAGAATACCGAGTACATTACAGAATTATAAATCAGTCCTTCAATAGACATCCGGGAATGTTGATACCAGTAATGTGTACGATACGAACCCTAGCTTCCGTCCGTACATTAGCTCTTTTACGTAAAAACTTACGAAATACAATTTAACTTTCTGTTGATGTTGCCTACTGTCTTCTCCGAACCGAAAACCGATCATTCCTGAAAGTGACTGCCAGCCATTCCTTAGTTTTGTCTCTTCTGAAAAATCTACAGTCCACTGAAGGATAAAATCTTTTACTATTTAACGGCAATCAATCAAGTGAAAATAAATAGTGAGAGGAAAGTCAGTTCCTAGCGAGTGTTATTTTGCAAGATATTAGATGCTGATGAAGATTCAAGTCTTCTGGAAGACTACGCCCTTTCGGCTGGTAAATAACCCTTAATATTTCGGGCAAGTTTCTGTCTCCATCTTCAGAGTTGTCCGAGAAGAGCTGGTTTAAGCTGAAGATGGAAACAGCAAATTCCTCCAAAACGTCTATAACTGTTTATAAGTCAACAGGTCGTCGTAGCACAAAAGACTTCAATTATCAAGCGCTATTTTCCCCTTGTTATGCATAAAGGCTGAAACTGATACGAAAACCATAATTTTTCCGTTGAGCATGAGGTGGGACGGAACGTATCTGATCATCCTCACCTTCTGATTTCTAGGTTCCCATCTGTGTAGTTTTACTTCAACGCCTTCTAACAAGGAAATAATTGAACTTTTTGTTGTTCGTTTCCGTGCACTAATATCACTATTTCGCATAAAAACCCGACTAATGCACCCATTTATTATTAACACCACTTCATTTACACTGTGTCATTCCGACATGTTTCAGCTGTAAAATGGTCATCTTCAGGGAGACGACAGCCATGTTACTCATATGGCTGCTGCGAGACACACCACACGCTGCTCACTAAGCTTAATTCTACATTTGGTAACTCATTTTGTTGACTTTGCTGCTAAAATGTATCAGTCGCACTCACTGAATTTGGCCCATTGACGGCTGAAACATTTCGCAGTGACACAGGGCTAACACAGTGGTGTTAAGAATAAATTGTATTAGTCAGTTTTTTGTGCCAAAAAATGGAAATATTTGCTTTACTTCATTAGCTGCGGATATTACTTATCACAGAATGTGACACGAAGTCGAGTATGCTCACGAGTGGTGGAATGAAGTGACTGCAGCTTCTCTGTATAATTCAGTATACCACCGATACATTGTGGTAAACTTCGCACAATAATTTTAATTGTACGTATTAAACTGTAACAAGAGAGCTACGCGTATATATTGCTATTCCCAGTACTGAATCACCGCCAGAGATACATTTCACAAATGGGTTTTATATGTGTCCTAAAAAATCATTTGCATTCGAAATCGGTTATAACGTTATGAAAGGGGCTGAATATTTTGTGTCGTTATAAACGAGTGTTGTTTAAAGAAGCAGTATATGTTACGGTGAACAATTACAAATTAATTGCTACTGCAGGACATCTGACGTCATAGGCGAGGTGTCGAATAAACCGATATCATTATAACCGGGTTTGACTGTAAATACATTCAGGTGCAGCATATATTAATTATATATAGGTTTATTATATTTCGTAGTAAAATATCATTATTATTTTTTAGTGGTTTGACAGCCTTAGTGTGCCTACGCGTCCTTATCGTTGAGGTTTCGAGATCACACTCATTTAGAAATATTACGATCCGTAGGACTCCTCAGGACGAGTGATCGGCTCGTCACAGAAACCTCTACCTGACAACACGCACGACATTCACAAGAGACATGCATCCATGCTGCCGGCGGGAATCGAACACGCAATCCAAGCAAGCGAACGGCGCATACCCACGCCTTAGACAGCGTGGCCACTGGGATTGGCTAAATATCGTTATAGGTATGCCTGTTTTCATGAGAGTTGTAAAGTGCTGTAAGTTATTGAAATCTTAAGAAACTGCGGTGATTTGGATTGTGCAGCGACTCACAAATTGAATTGTCTTAAAACTTTAAACCGAGGGTTAATTTTCATGTTATTTTATACATCGTATATTATTATATGTTTCGAAGCAAGTACTGTATCCCTATGCCTTTTATGAAAGATAGAACGAAATTTGATGGAATATGATTTCTACTCTCTTTAACTCACCTAAGAACATTTCGGTCTTCAGATCAACGAGTTGTATATAAGCGATACACGTAACGCACAAGAAGAAGATGAAGAATATAAAAGAGAGCTGACATTTACTGGCTATTTTTAAGTTAAGGGCAACACACGTAGGAGTACAAACTAAACTGAGTTCAATTCGTTAAAACCTTTCCTCACCGCGGGGCCGACTTTTAAAGTTGTGTTCCTAGAGGGCTCTGAATGTGCTCGTAAACATGGCGGTGAGAAACGCGAATATTTCAGTGCGGATGAAACGGAGTGACGTAAGAAGAGTTACTGCCTGCAGAAAACGTGGTCCCGATCGACATTAATCGGCGAACGAAAGTTGTTTATTAGACAGGAATATGTAGACGTCAATATTGCTCCGTCTGCTCGCAAAGTCACACTCTAAAGTTTTCTGGGACATTAAAGGCGTGGCGCAGCATTCTGGTACAGCCATTAACACTGAACGCTACTCTAAAAACACAACTGTAGGGGGTAGGTCTTCACATGAGCAGCCTTTCCTTCAACATAATAACGCTCGACCGCAGAGAAGTGCAAGAACAACTGCAGAAATTCGACGCTTCGGTTTAACGGTCTTAGATTACCCATTATATAATTCCTACTTGGCGCCGTCGGATCCTGTCTCTTCCCTGAACTAAAGAAGCATGTTTGACGTCATCACTATACGTTGAAAGAAAAATCAAGACAGCGGTTAAGTTGTGGCTCTGTCATCAAGATGCCAAATTCTATCTTGACGGATTTAAGGAACTGACGGATTGCTGGCGGAATAGATTGGACCACAGAGGTGATTATGTGGAAAAATAATTCTATGGATGTGAAAAATAAATTTCAAAGAAATTTACTGTTTCTGTTTTTATATAAAAATAAGAGGTATAACTTTTTAGCGCACTCTCGTAACTATATAATTAAGCGATCAGTAAGTCAAAATGCAGGATCTGGCACAGTTTTTACTTTGCAAAGAATTTTTATTCAATTTGTTTTAATACTGTCTATCCACATACATTCGGTTTACAAAGAGAACTGAGTGGGGTGGACGTAAATTGGGTACAATCACCATTATCATCAACATCATCGTCATCATCACCATCAGTCATGAGTTAGGCCTTGACAGACTTGTTTCGGTCTCGTCTGCTAGTGTTTTCAAAGTTCTTCCAATTATTCTTCGTCCATGTGGCCTAAAATACGGCATTATTTTTTGCATCCTGTTGTTCACTCTTGTTTCAAGTCGTAGCCAGGCTTCTTAGTTTTTCGTCAGCTGGTTATGCTTTCAACTGCTCCAAATTTTCGTCATTCCTTTTGTGGTCAAGAAGGGTGTACTCAGCTGTTCTTCTGAAAAATTTCATCTCAACTGATGTCAATCTTTTTAAATCATTTTTTTCTAAGGGTCCAAATTTCGCTTCCATTTAACACAATGGGGACAGCCACTGCATTATACAATTTTATGTTTTAAAATGTCTGAACTATACTTGGTTTGACAGTGTTGTTTAGAGTTCCCTGTAGTTGAGCGAATTTTGCTAGATTTTTTGTAATATGGTGGGATAGTACTGAGATTAATGCAAGAAAATCAGTTTTTCTCTTTGGGTAACAACAGCCTTTAATTAGATTATAATTATTTGACACGATGACATACCGTCACCCTTCCCTATCAAACCCAAAACACAAGGGATCCTTTCTTTCTACCAACGGACAGGAAGAAAGTCAGACAGCCCCCAATGTATGTCTATTAACACAGAAAACAGAAAATCATATAGGATGATACTCTCGTTACTTCAGGTCGGTATGAGGTTCCAGGGTGATAAAAGATGGGTTACTAAGACAGTCCTTCTTTTAGGTGGGGGTCTTATGAGTTCGGATGCTGCTGAATTACTATATAGGTCAATACCAAATTTTCGGGGGAAAAAAAAGTGTTCTATCTTCGAAGTCCATCCTGAAGATGGAAACGGTATGTTCCTCTGAAAAGCCGGTAGCCGCCTACAAAACCTCACGGTGTCAGAGCTTAAAAAATCTCAGTTTAAACACTCACTGTCCTGAAAATCGTAATACACATAAACTACAGCTTTAGCAAGAGAAAGCAGCATCAGACCAAACTTACTATTATGAGTGTTTTTTTGGCTCTCACTGCAGTATTTGTAGAGGGTACTTTGTTATGGGGGACCGTGGTGGCACAGTGGTTAAGGTGCTGTGCTACCAATCGGAAGATAGCTGGTTCGATCTCAGCTGGTGTCAGTGGATTTCTCAATGACATAAAATCCTTCCGATCGCACTATGGCCTCGAGGTCGACTCAGCCTCTAACAGAAATGGGTACCAGGAGTATTTCCTGAGAGTAAAGGCGGCCGGTGAGTAAGGCTGACAACCTACCACCATCTTGTGCCATTGTCACGAAATCTAGGAACCTTAACTTCCTGGAACCCTCTGGGCCTGTCCAGACCTGTAATGGGACTGTTTTACCTTTACCTTTTACTTTCTTATGAGGCGTAAGAATCTGTAGTTTTATAGAAATTTACAGACATTCGAAGTAACGTGTTGCTTTATTCTTATACTTGAAAGAGGCAGTATGTGCCTCCGAAACGTCGGTAAATTCCTACCGGACTACATTGCGCCACGTCACAAACAGTCAGTCTTCGTATTACGACGTAATGTAGGTTTAACCACAGTGATAAGCCACGAGAAACCACAGTAACGTAACACCGCAAATTGATCAGGGTTCATATCTGACAATAATTTATTCGACTAGGATAGGCCTAATATATGTTTCGAACACGGCGTACCAAAAGCATAATTCTTGTCGTTACGAATAATATCTTCCACTGGAAACAGAATTGTTGAACTCCCAGTGGTCCATTCAAGGCGTGTTCTTTTCAAGGCAGTGTATACTTAATAGAATTCATTTTTTGTTCCCTCTTCATTACAGGTCGGATAAGGGTTGTTGGGTGGATTCTTTTGAAGGGCACAATTAATGCCTAACCCTCGAACTCAGGTACAAAACAGAACAGTCCAACATGGTGAAGTGGAAGAAATGACAGACACAGACGATGGGTCAGACAACATAAAACAGGATTTAACTAAGTAAATTTAAGTTTAACTCATCAGAAAACCATTCGGGCGTGTTTTATTTCAGAAAGTCAGGCATTTACTAAGTTTATTCCATTTAAAATCTTTCCCCCTTTATTCACTTACAAATTCCTTCACATTCAGAAGCACTTCTTAATCCCAACGTAAAAAAACATACAAAACTGAAATCCTACCCCACAGTAAACAATTTCCTTCTCCGCTATAAACAACATGTGTTTAATGACGTATAAGGAAATAATCTCCCTTTGTTCTGACAATGATAGGGAACACATTAAGCACACTGTGTGGGCAACATGCAGAATTCTTTGTGTTAAATGTGGTGCTACATAAAATGCACACTGGTCTTCAAAACGTTAACTAGATACTTATCTGCATTCGTATAGCGTTATCAGAATATTCCTATTTAGTCTAAATTTGCATAACGAAATAAAGTAGGGTATGCTACAACGAACAATGCTACAACAAACAGTTTTGTCAATAAAATCAGGATGCTACAACGACAACAGATACTGCAACGAACGCGGAAAAATACTATCGGGCGACGTAGCACGAGCGCATGCATGACGTATCGGGCCTTCCCGCTTTGATTAGAGTGTCGGTCAAAAACCTTTTTTATCGTTTGTAAGGTTCAGTTATCGGTTTAGTTCAGTTTTCGGCTTATTTATACAGTGTAAAAAATTTAATTAAATTAATTTTATATTATTTTTAAAATTATATTTTTGATTTGAGGAGAGGGGGGTGTATAGGGTCTTGGTGGGGAAACCGGAAGGAAAGAGACCAGTAGAGAGACCTAGGCGTAGATGTGTGCACAATATTAGGACGGATCTCCAGGAGGTGGGATGTGGATATATGGACTGAATTGGGCTAGCCCAGGATAGAGACAGTTGGCGGACGCTTGTGAGTGCGGTAATGAACCTTCGGGTTCCGTGAAATGCAGGGAATTTCTTGACTAGCTGCAAACCAGTTAGCTTCTCAAGAAGGACTCTGCAC
>Ga0123352_10011249_pt1 | contig 14092 bp, 12 predicted proteins | sample TergutLab28metaG_FD_89700 | JGI IMG/M metagenome (GOLD analysis project Ga0123352, IMG submission 89700) | Labiotermes labralis P1 segment gut microbial communities from Petit-Saut dam, French Guiana - Lab288 P1 | ecosystem: Host-associated > Arthropoda: Insects > Digestive system > Gut ...
AAATTGTTATTATTTTAAAGTTTTTTACATATTATGATAAAAACCTACCGCACGTCCCTTACAGGCCCCCCCCCCCCCTCTCACACACACACACACACACAATTTCTCAGGTTGCCACCAAGTCCATAGCTGCAAGCAGTAAAGGAAGTTACAAAGTATGAACACAGCTTAAAAATATTTGTGTTCAATCATTTCAAAACAGTAGGCCTCAAGGAAAAAATTGTACTGGGCACAAAATATGTGTAACATCCATCTCTACATCTTTCTGCTCAGGACAATTTTTTTGCTCCAGTATTTAGCAAGGTTCACACAAGATGTGCACAGAAATGCACACAGGTTGGTGTGTGTACATGTCTGTTATCATCTGACATAATCCAAAACTGGAATATGTTGACAGTACTAAGAGTTGTTACATGTGGACAAACATATGAACTGACTGACATACATGAGGCGAAATTAATATGAGGGTTGCTATCTGGAAATTCAGCAAAGTAACAGGGCTCCCTTGAATGGGGCACAAATGGCCCATCAATTAAGGCCTAGGTGCATTGGGACCATAAGGTCTCGAACCCAAATGTAAATCAATCAATCAGTCAATCAATCAATATGAGGAATGTTCAGAAGATAACAAGTTCTTGCAGGTATACAAATTAAACGAAAGTCACTGCAACATAGAATCTGACTCACTTATTCCACTGGAGTAACACTATTTTTCAGCATAATTCCCAAGCCTACTAATGCATCTGTCCCAGCATGGCACTTTCACAATGAGAAAGTGGAAATGGATATTCAAGAATGGTTGCAGATGAAAGAGCCTAATTTCCACTGTGATGGAAAAATGTATCAATGTGCCCAAGGATTATGTTGAAAAATAATGACAAGTCAGTGGAATAAATAAGCTACATTTAATGAAGTGAGGACTTCTCCAATTTCATTTTTGTAACACGTGAAATCTTAAACAATGAACGTGTCTGTAGGTGCATCTTTTCATCTTGCACAACAACCCGGCAAATATGTTGGGTACACTGAACCAATCCACCTGCTGGCAGCACTGTACAGGTTCTTTTACTATTATTCTAAGCAATACTGACACTAGGAGAATTAGATCTACCTTCTATAACAGAAAGCGTCAACACTATAAGGTGTCACTTGAAGAGCAACTGAGAAACATTTGTAACTTAATTTTATAATGAGGATGGCAACACAAATGTGTTCATCTAGCATTATGCACGTTATGCAATGGGCAAAAATTTATAAGTTGGAAGTGACTTTAAATTTATGAAGACACAGATCATTCTTGGTGGTTTAAAACATGAAACCTCAATACTGCCTCTTTCATTATTTTATATGTTTATTTTGTGCCACAAATTTTAAAAGCAGCACCTACCCTTTTTCCCCTGCCATATCCAAGGTGCATCTACTCATAGAAAAATGTAGAGGTTACCAGGATTACCTCCATGAATAGTCAAAATACACTTAGAGGGAAGCTATTCATCAGCCTCTCAACTATTTACCAATCTGGAGTACGTACTTGTAATTTTATATTACTTTTGTCTGAATAACAATCATTTTATAAATGCCACATTCAGTGCTCATACTGGGGATAACATTTATGCTGCAAAACATCATAAAACTATCTGCTGAGTAACTATATCTGGGCATCCATAATTATGAATGCACATCTGAGGGGTTTCAATTTGCTGTTGTCAAAGTGTCAACATTTCTTCCAAATTATTCACTTTCAAAGTTATGGAACTTAATATCATAACTTTAATTTGAAGTGAAGCTTCCAAGCAGCCAATTTACAGAGTCCGTACTTTATTTGACGGACACTGTTCGTCACTTCCAACAGCCATTCCGTTTCACATGTGGGCAGCCAGCCGAGTGGGCATCATTAATATGATAAGCTAGCCAACAAGAAGTGACAAACAATATGTCGGATAAAACAGTGAGTGACCTTATAAATAATGATCTACCAAACACTACAGCAGAGAGCATTACTAAATGTACACACAGTACACAAATTATTTGTTGCTCATTTCACATTTTGATATTGCTATCATTGTAGTTACTGTTATAATGGTTATTCAGGCTCTGAACTTGTGTGCTATAGTATGGACCATAAGCAGGACAGTGGGAGCAAATGGCAGATGCACACGAGATACGACCGTTTTATGTTGGAAAATTCATGCTCCAAAGATGATGTGATCCCCTACACTGTGAGCAATTTTTGTGTACAGTTCCTCAATGACTTGGTGTTGTACATGCATGGAAATAGAGATTCCTGGGACTCACACAACAGAGAACCCTTATACACATGTTTCACAGTTAATACTACTGCTAAGCTGATTCTGGTAAGGCAAATGGTATGATTCAGCATGATTAAACCATGCAGTTTTAATACCATTGGTACGAGTAGCCTGCCAGTTTATGACGAATGTAAACACGTTTCACTCTACAATAAATTACATTTCACACTGCTGTAACACTGTAATACGGGTTACAAACAATGCAAATGTTGCATTTCTGCCAGTGGAAAGACCCAAAAATGAAAGTAAAACTGTACAAAACACACTGATTTTTCATACAAAAGGTAAAGGTAAAGTTCACAAGCCATGAAGACACAGAGGAGGAGTAAAGGTATAGCTCTACCCTTTCTTTAACCTCAGCACTAGATGGGGGTGAGCTGTCACTACCATGCACCTGAGGTTTCATATTTGCTTCATATTATGTTCAGTATCTCTTTCCATGCATTGTGTAATCAAATTTTCTTACCTCATTGTCTAACACTGTTGCAATAACTTCTACAAGCATTGTGCCAAAGTTGTAAGTAGGAGATTCAGGACTGCATGCCTCCACAAGCAAAGACGGCTGGATATAATGCACCATTTTCTTTATCAGATTAAGGCTGGCTTTCCTGTAAGAGGCACAGAGACAACTAAAAGTTGCAAAAACCAAATATGATTGATAATGCCACATGAAATTCATTCAGATTTGTCCTGCAGTATGTGATGTCATGTGGCCTAGGGCATCCACCCTGCAGGACACAGCAGATTCCTCTAAATGTATGTAGCTAAGTACACATTCCAAACAGCACTTTTCACCATCAGGAGAACCTCATATAAGAAATACATTCTCTCAACTCAATGGAAGGAATAAACAAAAAATTTGCTTTCTTCATTTGGTTATTCGAAAACATGTTATAACTACCGAGGTCACACAGCATGAGACTGCAATGACATAATACAATAAACTGGAACACAATTACTCTTAAAACCAAGATGCCCTACCTGACAGATGCCAACATAGTAGATTGGAAAGTGTTACAAAACACAGGAAGCAAGCGACGCAGATATACAGGTGCCATCTCTGGATCTCCCTTAGGCTCTCCGCTATCATCTGGTTCCACAGCATCGGCTTTCTTCTCCTTTTCAGCTGGTATCATCCACTCCCCTGCAGTAACAAACAAAAACCATACCACTAATGCATCAATGCTACCCTATATTACTACAGAACTATAAAATACTAACACAGTAAACTATTAAAAACATAATTATTAGAGGTCAAACATGTTTTGGTGGGCTGCCAACATCAGGGGTCAGATGAGTATGAATGGGAACACTTTCAAGCCAAACAACATGAACTAATATTAATGTAACAAATAAAATAAGATTAAAATTATAAAATGCACACTATATATACACACAGCATGCTCAACAGTTGTTACCTAACCGATTATACCACATCCACAGACCTGTTATTTATGTCAAAGCTTATGGTCAAAATGTGCTATATTAGAGTCTATGTTATTTATTCATTGCAATTACCCATTTCTGTGTAACATAATAAGCACTTTCATTCCCTAGGTTTTAATACAATGGTATATTTTGGAGGCTAATAGCCTCTTGCTTCAACCTTTAGGTTAACAAAAGAAATGTTACCGACTGGGTGGGAACTGTCTGTCAAATTCTGGCCCCTAACACTAAATGCAATAATGAGGGGAAGAGGTTGTGTCATAATCTTCAGACTGAGGAAAAAGTCACTTCTGCTGTACCTGGAGACTGAAGAATGGCTGCTACTTCACGGTGGCCCTCGTCAATTCTTTCCCGTGCCTTGTCTAAGGGAGTCTTCCCGTCTTCGTCACGTAGATCTGGATTTGCTCCATGTCGAAGCAGCACTTTTGCAATCGCTGGCCGACCAAAACAAGCCGCATAGTGGAGTGACGAGGAACGCTGTCCTATGGTGCAAAAATTTGCGTGTCCAATATACAAACATTTACAGTGCCAATAAACACACATTTATATGATCATATTGCTCATATATTCAAGAGCTGCAATGTGTATTATATATATATATATAAATAAATAAATAAATAAAAAATGACATTTTGTATGTTAACTCCTCAGTTTCACCACCATTCTTAGGTACACTGGCATCTCTGCAGACTTCCTATCATAATCATTGTCAGCCTATACCCAACCAGTTTTCATTAAATATGATATTGGAAAATTTTTATTCTGATTTGACACTGCTAACAACCATTCAGATGCATCCAGAACCTCCACACTGAGTAAGCATACTTCCAGTCACACCACAGAATCAAATAAAACATACGGAAATTAAAGTCTGATTTTGTGTAATCGAAATTCCATGTGGCAAAAATGTAAATATGGTCCTCCAGATAGCTGGTGTTTCCCCATAACCTAGCAGCAGGGCTACAACTGACAAATGGGCATACAAAGAAATGTGCACTGATTGCAGCAGTGCTTCCAGGATTTGTAGAGTGGATGTACCTTAAGTCATGTTATGCTTGTATTCCCTAACTTGAAAGAAACAGGTATAATAATTACTGTTTCCAATGCCATAACAACATTCCTTACATCATATAGATTTATGAAGTATGCAGATGTGAGAATATAAGATTTTTACGTCACATTCAGGTCAATCTGCCAGAATTTGTTCTATACTTGGCAAGTAACACTATTTCATCTTTTCAAAACCATTTTTAACATCAAAGAAACTAGGGTCAACCATTACAGACAAGACTACGTTCACTTCAGTCTCTGTGACATCGGTAACTCTGTAACAGCTGGCAAAGCAATAACCAGTTGGTCTTTGAAGAGGAGATGTGGAATTTTTTGTGGGGTAGTAATGAAACCTTTAAATGTTATAATATGAACTTTATGCTTGAAATGGTCAAGAGATTCTTATTTTTCATTAATTTTGAACATCAAGTGCCGAGGGTGAGAATAAGTGGAGTTATACCTCTACTCCCCTCTGTGCCTTCATGGCATATAAGGGACTTCACATTTAGCAATCTTGGACTGCCTCCCTGTTCAGCTTCTCAAAATTAAGTGTCTGAACAAGTGTCAGACTTTAATATTTACTTACTGACAGTCTCTCCCTAATTTCTGAAACCATGAGACAGTGATCAGTACCACAGTCAGATTCTCTGAAAATTAAGTCCGTAGTGTACTGGAATGTGTCTTTTATACACTGAGGCGTGATCAAACTCTCATGTGTTTGGAGAGCATGCTAAGTCCAAGCATATTTATAACTTCAAAATGTTTGTAAAATACTCAACTGTCCAGTTAGCAAGGAGACTTCTAAGTCGGCAATGTCACCTCATTATCTAAAAAAACTACAAATGAAGAGTAACAAAGTCCATCACTGTCAAACCTTGGGTGTGTACATGTAAAATATTAACATGTGTACACTTAATGAGTTCAATAATAGTACTTTACCAGGGGGAACTAAAAAAAAACTGACACATTTGAAAAATTCAATTTTGTGGAATAATGACATTAGCATTTGTTCCTGTAACATGTAACATGATGAATATAGAGCCATTTGACTACTGCCTCACCTGATACCTTCCAAACTATAGAGATTGCTAGACTATGAACAGCCGTCATGTAGGTGTGTCTGCGTGTTCAAAAGCCAATCAGTAAGAACTGAAGAATGTGAAACATCAGAGGAGGTTGGATGGTTATTTGAGCACCTCCAAGTATGGTCTGTTTGACCTTTCTGTTCTCGGCCTACTGCGGCAAAGGAAAAGAACCCATTTATGAGGGGTAGAGCTGGTTCTGTTACCTCCCAGTGATGTCATTCTGTACCATTATATCACTAAGTTTAAACCATTTTCTTACCATGACATTTGCAATAAAAGTGTATTAAGAAGTAATACTTTCCATACAATATCCTGTAGTTACCTAAAACCTTCTAATGGAACATATTACTTCCAGAGACAAAGTGAAGCCTTACTTCACATTCTGTCGACCTACATTTTTTTTTACTGTACTCATGTCTTTATAGGTCCTACCAAAATGGCCATAAGAATAACATTAAATTTTCCTTGAATATATGTTCATGTGTCCTACAAAATTCCTCAATTATGCTTCGAGGGCTGTAGGAAATCTGCAAACTTCAGTCATCAGAACAGATAGGTCCTATCCACTATCTGAACCAACCATGACATGTTACAGAGGTTATGGAGTAAATTAACTCACTCAATAAAAATCATCAGAAGTTGCGAACACACACACAAACCTCCAACACAGACAGTAACGGACATTGTTACTCTATAAACCAATCTCCCCTTATGTAACAAAAAAGCAAAATCAATATATAAGAATTTCACTGCACTGTAACCACACACAAGGCTTCACAATATACCACCACCAACTACAGTAGATAGGTATTACCATGCATATCCCTAAACAACAGTGTGCTCATTTTGGAAAATCTCAAATTTGGAGCAGAATAAATTTCCATAGATGCAATTAAAAGCATCCTGCTTTCCAAAAGAAAGGACATATAGAAAGCTGTGAATATGAGTCAAACCCATGAGTGGTAACGTGTCGGGATAGCTGGCTTACCCTTGTTCACATCCGCACCTCTATCACAAAGAAATTCTACCATCTCCTGAGTTCCAAACGCGGATGCCCAATTCAATAACGTCTGGCCTACATCATCCATGAAATTTACTTCAATGCCTGAAAAATAAGAGAATTAGGTAGTGTAATATGTGAAATGCACATCATGTTTAAGTAGCAGCTTTACTGCACAAAGATTCATAGTATCATTTTTACCTTACATCTAGTCAAATACAATACATTTACCTGTTTACTGTTTCTTTAGTGACAATGTCCATAACTCAGACTATACAACATACAATGCTAGATTAATGAATAAAAAAACTGGACAGGCTATAGAACGCAACATCTGTGACCTGCTCTGCAATATTATCCCAGCTATTGCTTGGAAGGGTGATGAACATCCTGGAAAATCTCAGACAGGAGTGTTACCTACTTTACTGTAACATTCAGTAATGATGATCTAGTGAATCAATCAGTAGGATAAATGTTAAGAGCCATCCTGCCACACAAAACCTGTCTGAAGGCTCAACAATTCAATGCCAATTCATGTGGGTTTTTACCACACAAAACAAATGCATAAGAAATTTTATTATCAGCAAGATTTATAGTGACCCACTCACATGACAGCAACATATGTATCAACAACATAATTCATTTGCAAATCTGTATAATCAAATATGGTTCTGGTAATTAATTTTTAAAATACTCCAGTTCCTCCCTTCTCACACAGTAAGTCCTAAATATGTCACTCTTCCTGGGAAATGGCAAACACGGCAGGAATGCCTACTGTAACAACAGTTAGTTCTCTTTTTACATGGCAGAAAAAACAAACAAACCTATAAGAGAACTGTGGCAAGTGTAAAGCATACCTCCAGTGTCTATGGCTTCCACCAAAGCATCTGTATCTTTGCTGCGAATACAGTCGATGAGCTGTCGGTGAGACTTCTCTCCTGCACTGTCCATACGACGTAATCTTGGTAGCAACTGACCTGCTCCAACACACCCCACACCGGTCCGAGAGAGAGCTTTGCGACCTTCAAACAACAGTACCAGAAGCAGATCCACCAACCGCATGGAATCCAGAGAACACCTGTCATGAAACAAGTATAGAATTACATATTTTTCAAACTTGGTGACCTATCACTAAAGCACTACCTTGGCACACAGATTACCTCACCTTTCTGTGTGATGTCACAGTCTCAGCAATGAAAGAAGCAGTAAAAAAAAACAGACACAGAAAAGGGTGTAACACTGTCCTATGTGTAGCACTTTGCTGTTAGCTCAACCACTGCATGAAATAAATTTTAAGAATGCCATAAAACAACATAAATGTGTAGGACTGTCATATTATTATAACCTATACCACAACATTACTCCACAGGTAGTCAAACAATTCAACTACTACAAAACGCCACCACTTCGCAACAAAGGTGACCGCCAAACGCGCATATGCATGCACATATGCACGTCCACATATGCACCAACTACACCCATGCCCATACATACTCAAACACATAATCAGCCTGTTCCTCCAATAATTTCATTTCTGAGTGCAAATTAAATTTTAAAATGTTTCTCCATAAAGCAAGTTTTGCTTAAGTGCAGTATTCTTTGCAAACTGGAAAAAACTTGTACTGCTCTTCACTGGACAGTAAGTCCCTTAAAGATGAGATCACCATGTAGTCTCTAAACACAGGGCACCAACCAACCACCCAGTAAAATTGTTTCACATCCCAGACAAACTGAGACCTGTACTAAACTCTGTCCAGTGTTCTGAATGTACTAAAAAATCCAATGATCCTAATCCGGAGCAGGTGACTTTTCACTTTCTCACACCCACTCATACTTATGGTACATATATGTGTAACAGGGAACAGAACATTTGATTTATCATCGAAACCTTGATTTCTGCCTATTTGGTTTATTATTTATACCAACAGTAACTCCTCTACACCTTGTACACGTACAAGAATTTAGATGACTCACAAAGAGCTCTACTGTCAACATGTAAATATCCATACAGGCTGGACCAAACATTCACTGGCCCACAAGTCACAGTCCCCATACTCCTGTTCAAAATTAAATGCAATGTTATTATGTACAGATATATTCTTACCTTTCATCTCCTTTCAGAGCTTTCTCAATAGCATCTGGCAATTCAGATCTTAAGAGGTCCTGCAACAAGCAAGGACAGGAATATTAGCGTTCTATGACCAATAACTTAGACATTAAGTGTGCATGATTATAGCTGTATTACTTACGTGGGTGATGCTAGGGGAACCTCGACAAAGTGTTGACAGCAGACTGATTATGGTCGATACAGAAGCTGATGACTTTGTTTCTGGTGTGGTGGTGGTGGTATTCACACCAGGTGTTCCTAAGCAAACAGATATACTCTTAGTATTGGGTATAATGCATATAACAAAAAATATAGGGAGGTTCACTGAGTCTCAAAGTGGCGCTGATAATCTTTCAGCAGGTACAACTGCCCCAAGACCATATGGTTTATAGTGTCAGCTGACCACTGCTGAGCCATTATCTTCCACATAACTAAGGCATGAAAGTATGTGGTGAAGTGATTAAGAGGAATCAAGATTCAATTCCTGGCATGGAGAAAACATCCCCCCCCCCCCTTTTCCAGTGTCCCAGCCAGCAATTTAAGCTTTCCATGGTGGTAACAGCCTCGAGTCAAGGACTCAGTACACTTCCTAAATATTCAACTGCTCTCCTGAATTGACCTCAGTGCATGTCATATTCTGCATACAAAGATTGTATTTGAAACAGTCATATGATATCTATACACAATACTGGGTATACGATGAAGGAGTAGAAGGAGGCCAAGAAGATGATGATGGTGATTATCATATCATAGCTATCACCATGGCTCCAAACTCACCTGGTCCTGCACAAGTGGATGTGGCTGGACCTGCTGCATTTGACAGCCTCGTCAGAAGTTCTGATACCAATCCATGTTCCGCCAAGGGTGCTGGATCTACACCCCTCCTTGTGAAACGGTCAGCTAGTGATGCAAAGCATCTCAGAGCTCCATCTGCAACCTGTGAGGGAAAGCAACAAAACTAATGCAATAAGCCATTTTCAGCATGGTGTGAGGTCAGGACTGCAAGGAAGGCAGTCCATAACCTCCCAGCCACAGAGCTGTAAGTGGTCAATGGGATGGGGCTTGTTGATTTCCACCTCTTTGGACACCTTAAGCAGCACCTGGCTAACAAACAATTTGTAACATGCCAACATGAAGTGCACTCCTGGCTACAGACATTTGACACTGATTTCTTCTATACTGGGATACAAATCTTTGTGGCATGGTACAACAAATGCTAAAATGTCATTTGTTAATATGTGGAAGTCTGATGTGTACCAACTGCTACCCATGTACCATGTGTACATCAAAGGCAGAATAAAGTTCTTGTCACCAGTGTGTTTGTCAACTTATTTGTTTAAACTTCCTTATATTTTGCCAATATACTGTAAACAGTTAAAAGTACTTAAAAAAATTACAATCTCCAATGAACTTTATATTTTATGTCATGTATCATGCCTTATGACTCCAGGTATGGTCTTTGACCATCCTGGCCCCTACACAAGTGGCTAGAACTAGGACCCAAATTTATAATGGAAGTACCAAATACTGTTTTATTATGGCTTCCATGGGAAAATGCTACTAAATAAAACTTAAAATATGACAAAATGTAAGAAGCAAGGGGAAAATCAAGATCACAACTGAAACAACAGATCAAAGAAAGGATAAACATGGGTGGAAACCCATGTGCAGAAAGTTTGGAAAAGGCTGCAACAGACAGAGAAGGCCTTGCTTGCTAGAGGATCCACAGAAAAATGAACAGAACAGACAAAGTTCTGAGACAATAAGATCCAAGTGGGCACAATTTCCAACTTGTTGCGGAAAATGATGCTAATACGTAAACATAGTAATACCACGGCCTGGTATATAACTATATCACATTCACAGCTTGTTGGCAGTGCTAGAAGAAATAAGCAGGAATGAATAATGCATACAAGAAACTTTATTGTAGATCTGACTAGACTTGAACTTAACCTTTTACATGAAAAGCCAATGACTCACCTCTTTGACCAGCCTGCTACTCATGTGCTTGTGTACAATGGGCAGTTTTACTGTCAGATATTTGATAAAGCCTAATTATGTTCTGTTGGACAAATCGAGACACAAATGATGTTTCCAGAATACCAAATTATATCAAAATGTCAAGCAATTGGCCTACAGCACACAAATCAACACATTTCCCTGTTATGCACATACTGTAAGCTTGACCTCTTTCAAACAAAGAATGTGTTATAATAATTACATAATTACAAGAAACTCTTACTTACATGGCTATCCTCATGTTTGAGGAGGGTTGAAAGGGCCTCGACACATGTGGGGAGGGAGGGGTCTTGTGGCTCCATCTTGGTGCATAATCTAGAAACTACAGCCATAGCAGAGTGCAGGGTATCCTTGTGCACTTGGCAACCATTGTCACGAATGAATGAGAGCACACAGTTCAGACCACCTGCCTCAAAGACAGCTCCAGCCTCACGAGTGCAGATTAGTTCCAAAACCTGCCAAATAATAACACATTTCTCAAACTTAAAAAGAAAAGTTCTTTTAATACTTTGAATATACTATTCTGACCTTTCCTTTTGGCCAGCTTTCTTTAATACAAACATTAATATTTCAGCCTACAATTTTGGCCACCATCAGGGCTACAATGGTCAAAACTGAAGGTTGAAACATGTCGTGTATGTTAGGAATAAATGAGTGTCACAACATTTCAGCTTCTTATATCCCATCAATGTGAAGGGCCATTCACTGAGTGTATGTGTAAAAGGTAAAGGTCACCCTACAACAGGCCATGAAGGAACATACAAGGGCAGTAGACATATAACTCTAATCTGTCTTTAACCTCGGCACTAGGTGGGGGTAGGTGGTTAACACCGTGCCCTGGCCACATTACCTTGGGAATGACTTGGTATTCAACGTACAGGAAGCTCAGCGGGTCTCAGGGCTGGTCTAGATGGGTGCAAAAAATTTCACCCCTTACCGAGATTCAATCCCCAAGACTGTCCACCCTTTAGCAAATCGCTACACCGATTACATTACCCCAGCCTCGAGTGTATGTGTATGTTTACTAACACATGCATATGTATTTATAAAGACACACATGTTCAAAACAAAACAAGAATAAAGAAATAATCAGTTACCAGAGTCTGCTGTGATTGAAGTACAGCCGAAATACGTTATAACATCATGAAAGGTAATGAATATTTTGTATCACTATCAACGAGTGTTGCTCTAACTGGGGAGTATAATGTTATGGTTAATAGTGAGGAATTAATTGGCACCACAGAATAACTGACACTCTAGATCAGGTATCACATAAAACTCATGTTGTTATAATCAGGTTCACATGAATACACTCTGTACCTTAATGCACTGTTCAGCAAGATCCTTGCTTGTACGGGATGCTAATTCTGCAACCACTAATCTGTTGCAAATAGCCTTGACAGCACCATCCATAGCAATAATCCTGCGTGTGCATTCTGCTGAAACATCCAGGTAGTATGTGATCGCTCGTGCTGTAACCTCCAACACATTGTCAGGAGCACACTCATCCAGGAAGATGCGGCACAAAGCAGGTAGAAATGTGCGTGGGGGGCAACTGTAACAAACAAACAAAAATTACAGTACTTTAAAGTCTATGCTTCATAAATTTGGTCAGAAAGTTAAGCTTGTTGTGCAATTGGATTCGGTTTTCAACTGAACTCCATACATAATAAACTTGACACAGTATTACAAATAAGATGACCAGGTGTATTAATCAATTCACTCAAAAGAGGGAGACAGCAAATGGTGCTGAAAAATCAAGAAATCAGCCAGCCTCAACAAGGTGTCATCAACCAAAAGATAAATTTGTAAGGAAACAAGAAAAAAGAAAAAACAAACAAACAAACAAACTTCTTGACATTTTCAGTGCGATCTCCATACAGACAATTAACAAGGCAAGATTCACAGTTTGAAGATAAAAAAATATGAAGTTGTCCCTGTGCTGAATTAAGCACCATGCCATGAATTGACTATGGAACAGTCAACACATACTTGCAGCTCTGTGCATTTTTACACTTGGCATTATGTAGACAGAACTTACTGCCCTGCCTGCTGTACTCCCAGAGAAAGAGCCCTGGTACTCATTGTATAGCAGGCTGCCCAGTCCCCAGCCGGTCAAGACAGTATAGAATAAGGGCAAATCTCATTTCTCAGCTGTTCATCATATAACCTAGTCACTCTTACCACCTGAGCTATCTAAACTCCCACAAAGAATTAATGACACATAACCTGAACAAGATGGCTGGCTGTATCATGCCACTGGAAACTAACACCAATATTCAACTATACTAATAAGTGTTGTTTTATATCATATCTATATAGCTTCTCTGATAAATTGTATCCAACCTGATGATGGCCACAGCAGCAATGGCCGAAACATGTAGTTGATGTTGATAAGTTATATACACCTGATAATATAGTTGTGTTATGACTGCTATATCCTTATAGAATTATTACCTTAGGTAACACCAATATGTCAGTTCTAACAGTGAGTTTGAACATAAGTGCCTTCTGCAATGTGACACTGTATACAGCAGTATACAGGACTCACAGTTTTATGGCAGGCTGCTGCCCCTTATCTTCTTAATTTCAAACCCAACATGCTTTCCCCCCTCCCCTACAGAGTGTGGGCACCCTTTGAACAAGATTAAAATCCATGCTCCTACTGGAAGCCAAACTCTTATTTGCCATTCATCCAATGTAGCTGTCTGTACAATGAACTACCTGTGCTCTTTCATGTTGTTATATTTTATATCACATGCCTGCTTTTGCAGGTTTGCACACTGGGTCACAGTCATTGCTGGAATTTTGTACTACTACTACTACTACTCCATGGCTCTACAGTCCTTGAAGGACCTTGGCCTCCTTCACGACCATCTTCCAGTCGTCCCTTCTGTGTGCACGTATCCTCCAGTTTGTGACACCCATCCTCCTCAGGTCCTCCCATGCATCGTCCATCCACCTTAACCTTGGTCTTCCTACACTCCTACTTCCTTTTGGAGTGTTCTGATATAACCTCTTTACCACCCTTTCCTCACTCATCCTCTCCACATGTCCCAGCCATCTCAATCTTCCT
>Ga0123352_10011250_pt1 | contig 14092 bp, 11 predicted proteins | sample TergutLab28metaG_FD_89700 | JGI IMG/M metagenome (GOLD analysis project Ga0123352, IMG submission 89700) | Labiotermes labralis P1 segment gut microbial communities from Petit-Saut dam, French Guiana - Lab288 P1 | ecosystem: Host-associated > Arthropoda: Insects > Digestive system > Gut ...
ATAAAAAAACCCCCCCCCCCCCCAAATAAAAGTCTACTAACAAAAAATATTTTACTATTACTTTCGAACATTTAATATACAAAGCGTGACAGATATTATCTATCTTTACCATTCAGTGTCACTGTCTCAGTCTGCACATTCGGTACCTTCATCTCCCTCACAGTAGCTCCTAACTTTCCGATCTTCTTCACTGCCATTCCAAATCATATCACCATCAATCAGTCCCATCGAACGCATTGTACATACAACACTTTAAAAACCCTTCACTGTCACTTCTGGTGAGATGCGCAGCCATGTTTTTATGATTCACATTGACTAACTAATACATTTATATTTCTTGGTTTATAAACTTACTTGAATACATGAAATTTCACAATTTTTCCCAAAGACGGTGTTAATGGTGTTAATAATTGAAACAAATGTGTTCTGGATCTTCGTGTCATGTCTGTGGTCTGAACAGTCTGAGTTCATGGCTCTTTAATGGTTTTTAATTTGTGGATTGGCTCAGCTTTTATTTTTGGTCTTTGTAGTTAATGTGTACTTTTTTGATAGCCATTTTCCTGTTACTACCCTTCAACTAGATCTGTTCGCAGGTACGTATCTTAATAAGCCACTGTCTCTGTCGTGAACAATGGTTGAGAAAACTCAATCTAAGGGGTCCATCAGTTTAGGAACTTCTTTCCCTGAAAATGGAAACAGAGAGGACTTCCGAAAAGTCGTGTTTTTTTTTTAAATTAGACGATGGAGAAAGTCCCCAAAGAATAAGACTGTCTCATTTAACTTCGCTGGTGCTCTGTTCTCTATTTTGGATTTCTTGGCCCTTGAATTTGGGACCGTAAGGTTGCCCCGAAACGTCGATAACGAACTACCAGTCTACGCTGAGTAAAATCTAAGAAGAGCGGAGATCTCAAATGATTTCGCAGCAGGCCTTGGTTTAACTCCGCTTAGTCTCGGTTCAGGACGATCTTGGTTTGGCGCGGTCCGGTTCGGTGCTTCTTACACGAATTTAAGATGACATCATATATTTAGGCGCCAAATTTAAAGAAAAACCCTAGACTTGCATTTGAGTAAATACGGTACATCACGGAGGACCAAAGCTAATAAGTGGACCCTGAGATGTGTATGGCTGTTCTTAGTGTACAGAAATAAAGTTAGGTATTTGGATAAAAAGTAAATACTGGCAAAGGGAAAGAAAAAAGAAAGGAAGAGAGTAGGACGCTGCAGATTTTACGTGGCATCGGTTAGGATGGGAACATGTACAAGAATAGTAGACTTATAAGGGGTCGGTCATGGCGTATTTGAAAGAAATGCCCGCCTAGAGGAAGTCAATAAACTCTCATCCAGAATATCAGACAAGAGGCTCCGATTCCAACTGGATGCCCTGAATAAATCTGAAAGTCTGTGTTGCACAACACAGTTCGGTTATAACCAATCTACAGTTCGTAGAGAGTATTGAAACTGACATAATGCCAATGTGGATCCTGAATTCTGCCAGCCACTTCTTTTAGTCTTCCTCTCTTCTTCACTTACGAGTAGGTTATGTTATGTTATTTCGCATGTAGCAGCTGTTTAAAAAATGACTAACATCTAATGGCCGAGTCAGTGGTTGCGTGTAAGGCCTACTAGAATCGACACTGACATCTCTATAACCAGCTCCATGGGAAAGAGTCCTTACTTGTGAAGATGACAGTAATTCACTTATTAAAAAAACACTCCGTGCCTTAAAAGCCGGGGTAACGTTGTCAGTACAGTAGGACGGGCCGGGATTACATTCCAGGCAGTGGCACGACATTTTTCTCTTCTCGGAAACGTCCACACTGGCTCTGAGGCCCAACCAACCCCCTTTTCAATTCATATCGGCGGGTTCTTTTTCCGTTGATAAAGCGGACAGGAAGTGAAACTGACTTCTCACTTCTGCCTAGTCCCAAGACTAAGAATGAATGGAGCAACATTTCTATTCCCCTTACATGCCTTAACGGTGTGCAGTGACAAAAATTTACCTTACCACTATGGTGTTTACACGGCGCCTGGAACTTATCCTGAGCTAATCGGAAGAAAGAAGTGGGAGGGTAGCTCAGTCGGTATAGCGACTGACTACAGGCTGGACGGTCCGGGATCGAATTCAGTCTGCCTTGAGTCGTTGATCGGGGCAGCTGTGTCGTGTACATGGCTGGAGCGTTCAGTGCGAGTCAACAGCAGGCGAACTGTTTGAAGAAAGTGTAGTGCTACGTTCCACTTAAACTATTGAGGAAATAGCGAGGAACGACCGACAGAATACCGTCGTCTGTGTGTTTGACGCACAAAGCTCTCGCATTACAGTTTTCCAAATTCATGAATGGATACATGAAAGGTCTCATCTACCAGAGCAGGATGTCCGAATAATCCAGACTGATGGGCCACGACGACGTGTCTACATTAAACTCGCCACTAGCGAGCAGTCGTTCGCCGTTGTCCAGAAAACATCAGGTAACGTAGAATACCGACATGATAATGGCGAGCTCTTCACAGTACAAATCGAACTGGCAGGCTTGGGTACCAGGCGTATTAGGATTGCTAATCTACCACCAGAGGTGCCGGACCGCGCAATCCGTAACAAACTATCCATATATGATGGTGTAAAGGAAATAAGAGAAGAAACATTGCCGAGGGCCTATAGGTACCCAGTCTCTAATGGGACACGTATAGCTGTGACCCGCCTCAAATAACACATCCCGTCCCATCTGTCCATAGCAGGGAATAGAGTGCTTGTATCTTACGAGGGGCAACCGCCAAAGTGTTATGCTGTAATGAGGCGGACCACCAATATCACGAATGCCCCCGAAGCAGACACAGGATTGCCCAACAGCTCCAACCATCCAAATTATCTTGGGTGGACATTGTGCAACAGGGAACGACATGCTCACATCCCGAATTGATGCGGCACTCGAACAAGGAGATGCGAGAAGTGAACGATGGCAACACTCATGACGTACAACACAAAACTCCCTGCGGGAACGAGCGAACTACTGTGCATCAGTCGTCAACCGACAGCACTTCAGCCGGGGAAGCACAATCCTTGGAAAGCAGCGCAGATGGAATGCATATTGACAACAACCCCCCGAGTATGGTGCTGGCATCAGTGACCAACAATGGGGCCAAGCCGATGAGAGGGAAAGTGATGTGCCGATGGAGACTCCCTCGTCTCTACTAAGCACACCAGACATCGAGATGGATTCCACAGACGGGACACTGGGATGCGAGCGAGATAATGAGGACCTGGCTGTTTCTTTAGCACCAGTCACTCGTGACCCCCCTACAGATGATGAGACATTAATGGCACCACCCATCCTCAGTCCCAAACGGAACAAGAAACTTAATTCCGACCGTGATACGCCCCCATTACAAGGGCGAACGCGCAGTAAAGCGCGCACCTCAAAACCCCCTGCCAATACTTCTTCTGCATGACGTTTGTTTACAAAGTTGCAACCCTAAACATTAATGGACTTGCACAGCGTACGCGTATTAGTATTTTAGAGGACTTTTTGTGGAACATGATGTTGATATAGCGCTATTACAAGAATTCACAAGTTCATAGATCGACACAATACGCCGAGGCACAAAATATACAAACACAGGGACAGAACAGCGAGCGACGGCAATTATAGTTAAAGACGGGCTCACTCTTACAAACGTCAGGAGATTTCCATTGGGTAGAGGAATGGCTGGAACGTTTAACGGGACATGCATTGTCAACGTATACGCGCCCTCCGGGGCGAAGAAGAAACATGAAAGGGTAACTTTCTATAATTCTGATCTTCCTTATTTATTACCTACTGCACAGACTGAGTTGATACTAGCTGGGGACTTTAATTGTGTATTATCGCTGTCCGACACCACGGGCCAGAAAAACTATAGTCGAGCCCTCGAAAACATATTTCGAGACATCAGCCTTAATGATGTATCGGACACGAAGACGACAACACGAAATATGTTCACGCACTACACGCCAGAGGGGGCAACGTGTTTAGACAGAAGACACATCAGCCACAACCTAACACCGCGAAAACAGGAAGTCGAAAAAGTGGTGGCTGTGGCTGCGTTCACTGATCACCTCGCGCTACTACTACGACTCTCATTAGACACCCCCTTGCCGACAAATGGAAGAGGTTGCTGAAGGATGAACACATCCCTACTACGAGAAATTTCCTTTCAACATCTAATACAGAACCTTTGGAAGAGATGGCAGGCCCATAAGAAATACTATTCTAACTCTGTGTTGTGGTGGGAGCGTTATGTAAAACGAACATTGTTCACACGAGAAGCGACGGACCGTCGGCGCGACCGGGTGCCCCTAGAAAAATTTTACTACGAGGCCATCTCCAACATACTGCATACCACGACGAAGAACCGTGCTGCGAAAGCCATTCCCTTGAAACACCTGAACGCAAAAATCACTCGCCTACACCATTATGAGCTTAAGAGAATAGTTCTCAACAATGATGAACGTGATATGATAGATGGAGAAGAACCGACCCTATATCACTTCAAAAAAGCAAAGACACGACGAGATTCACGAATAGTGAGTGCAATACAAGACAGTGTAGGTGTTACGAACACAACGACGATGAAAATTTTGCTTACATTTTCCTCCTTCCTGCGGACGAAATACGATAATATTCCTGTAGACGACGAGAGTATCAGAGCATTGATTGGGAACATAAACAACACGCTCCCACCCGCAGCAAGCCTAGCCCTAGATGCACCCTTAACAATAGATAAACACCAACGTGCGTTAAAGAAAGGGAAACACAACAATGCCCCTGGCAGCGATGGGATAAGTCAAGAGTATTTTAAGACCACTTGAGAAACAACCAAAAATGGCATGCTTGAAATAGTTCACCAATGTATGTAGAGGGAAACATTACGGATAAACAGAAACACGGAATGATCGTATGAACACCGAAGAAACCCAAGCCCATCCATCCTGAAGACTACCGGCCACTGACCCTCCTCAACGCTGATTACAAACTGATGTCCCGGATACTTGCGGACCGATTAAACCCCTGGCTAACTACCCTCCTCTATCCAAGTCAACATTGCGGAATACGTGGTCAGACAGTTTTTGAAGCCTTGGCAACTGTACGCGATGCAATAGCATATGCTGAATACTCGAGGTCGAAACTGTGTCTGTTGTCCTTAGATTTTAAGGAAGCATTTGATTATATAACCCATTCATATTTATTCAACCTACTGAAGACATACGGCTTCAGTCCGCGGTTCCAGCAACGCATCCGAGATATGTGCAAGAACGCTATGTCGTGTATTAAGATAAACGGTCATATATCGAACCCAGTCCCATTTAAGTGCTCCATACGACAAGGGTGTCCCTTGAGCATGCAGCTCTTTGCGCTATGCCAGATCCACTACTCACTCACCACCCTTGAAAACATGTTGACAGGAATACACATATTTCGTCGCCCTGCCAAGACAGCTGTTCTCGCATACGCAGATGACGTCACACTTCACGTGACGTCCCCTCAAGACACACCCAGAATAAAATATGCAATAGAACAATATGAAGCTGCGTCCGGCGCGAGGATCAATATCAGGAAATCTAGGGCCATGGAAGTCAGTTTCGGTGACCGCTCTATAAATATTAAGGACATCCCATATCATACGGAAATGAAAATATTAGGCATAAATTTCACAAATAGTCCGCCAGTCCTCCCTTAATAGTTGGTACACAGTGACGGGAAAGATTCGCTCCCTGGCACGTGACGCGTACTACAAGGAACTATGCTTGGACAGACGGGTGCTCTATGTCCATAATTATTTGGTAGCAACAGCATGGTACACAGCACAGATTCTTCCGATGCCTGAAGCCTGCACGCGACAAGTGAATTCGTCAATTGCATGGTACTTGTGGCGCGGAGACATTTTCAGACTACCATTGTCCACCCTCCAACGCAGGAAGCGGCAAGAATGCGACCTTCTCGATGTCGCTAAGAGCCGCGCTTTATTCTTCTTCCGCCTCCGAGCACAAAGTCAAGATACAGGATCGCTCACATCTGAAGGGCACCGAAAATGGGATCTCCTTATGCCATACACTAATGCAATCCACATCTACAGAATCCGGTAACTTGGAATACCTGCGTCATTTTGCTACGCACACTGCCTATATCCCGCCGTGAGAACACTCGGAGTCCTGCCTAGTATACAAACGCCGCATACACAACACTATGCACTTCCTCCTTATTGCGATTACTGAAACACCTGAGTTGCGCATTGCGCGACCTTGGCCCAATACTGACTGGGAGACAGTATGGCAGAAAGTACATGAAACGCCAGTTTCTATGACATAGTTCCGACACACGAACGCCTACGTAAAATCTGACTTGTCCCCTCAGACCTCTGCAGCCACTGCAATAGGACAGACACCCTACATCTTCTAACGGAATGTGGCGAAGGACCGCAGATGTGGGAGTGGACGAGACAGCGCTTAGCGTCGATACTACGAACAGAGTGGAGAAGAATACCACCAGACTGGTTGCTACGTCCCACCTTCAAGATGTAGCCTCCACAACGTCGCCGCGCTGTTTTGTGGATACTTGCCACTTTGTAGTATTCCACCTGCAAACGAGACGAACCCCGACCATGGATGACTATTATGGCTTATTACGCAGAGCCAGATGGAAGATATATGATATGGGAAACCAGGCAGCATGTGGGAAACTATCGCCGTAATAAAGAAGTGGACCATAAATAGAATTCTGACAACGGTGCAAATCTGAACGTGAGCTTATGACAACCCCCCTGGATGCATTTGGAAGATTTTGCTTCAGAAAACGAACACTGTTCCCCTCCCCTACCCCTGCTGAGTGCCTATGTAAATAGATAGCAATGTAAAGGATTTATGGAATAAATGCACATCAAATAAAAAAATACCGGTGGGGACGAGATTTTCCGCCCGTCCAGACCGGCCCTGGGGCCCACACAGCCTCCTGTAAAATGGGTACCGATTCTTTCCCGGGGGTAAACTGCGACCGGGGCGTGCTGCTGACAACTCACCCACTTCTAGTGCCGCCGTCATGGAAGAGTAGAGCTATATCTCTACCCACCATCTGGGCCACACCGGGCCTGTAACGAGAAAACTTTACCTTTTAATCGGAAGAAAGAAAACACTTAGAGTTACCGCGAATGAAGTTCTTGAAGAGCTCAGATGGATTATTAGCGACGATATGAGCCTGAAAGTGTGACGATGTGCATTAGATAAAACTGGCTTAGGATCGTAGACAGTGCTTGGCTGTATTGTAACTTCGGGTGGAGCTGTCTGTGAAATGTAAACTTAGTAAAGAACAACTACAAAAGTATGTGAGATGAATTAAAATTGGTCACACAGCATGATGGTCATAACAGTGGTGTCGGAATTTCACGTTTTTGAAACGAGTATATAATTTTGTGAACGTATCCACGCTGCTTCGATTGACCTCTGAGTGGACACAGCAGTCAGAGCGGTGTCTCCAAATAAATAATATCATTGGAAATTAACAATTTTACTTTTTTGTTTGAAAGAAGGTCTGTGTAAAATTTTCACTTCTCTGGACATTCGGTGGCACCTAACTTCCGTCTGCTACACGTAGTTTAAGACAGTACTTTAATGGGGTTACACAGGATTCTGACGACGGTATAGGCCTATCAAGTTTGGAATCATTCAATCTTGAGACTCTGTTAGTAGTCCCGTGTTTAGAGTAACAAATTAAAACAAGTTTCATGGATAGAATTCCCCCTACCCCCTTCCTGAAGCAAAAACGTAATAGAAACCAACTCTGTTCAGCTTGACAGGAGAAGTTATTTTAAACCTCCAGATCCAGAAATTAAGACTAGCCTTACCCATCGGGCCTAAATGAGTGGGTGCTTACATTATTCTTGTGCCTGAGGTTTATTTATGATTTTTAACATGGGGCGATGGATAATGCACAACTAGTAAATGACTAACTGTACTTTAGTGTTCATAAGTGCTCTTAAAACTTTGCGTCGTCAAATTTCTTTCGTCGAATCTTGTCGAGCTCTTATGCCAATATCATCGTCAGTGGCAATTCACTGACGACAAACTGCAAGTGTCTTTTGGAGAGTGAAGATTGTCAACAATGAAAACTTAATTTTTAATATGCTCTTGTGACTACTGTAATTTCAAATTAATATAAACCAGTCGGTGTATATTAATTCGTCTTTCCGAGACAGAAATTAATACTCTAATGAATGATTGATGTAATGGAATTTTTTGGTATTATTTGGTAAATTTTTGTAAATTATTGTACATAGATTTCTCGCCCTTGGCAACGTACAGGAAGTTGCGGATGCGATCAGCAGTTTCAGGTAGCTCGACGAATCATGCGATACGTCACGGCGCGCGGTTTTTTTTCTGGCCTATTTGGAGGATGGTGATAAGGGACTCGATCAGGCCATGGGACAAAGGAAGAGCGTCGTAGGAATTTATACAGACCTGCGTTGTAACGCTACACCGTCTTACGATTCCAGCTATCGGCGTGATAACATTTTTTTTATGCACGTCTGCGTCTAAGTGGACGCTGGTTGAAATTATTTTTCAAGTAATTTTATTTGGTGTGACGATGCTGTTGCTGTACATCATACCAGGTAGGTGTTGATGTGAATTGTGGAAATTTATAACTCGATTTTTATTAATGACGAAACGTGAGTAAATTCGGACTTGATTAGATATCACTGTGTAAACGCTGAATGTATTACAGAAATGTTTTACGACTATTTTAAATGCCTGTGCGTTGTTGGGGCGGGGGACGTGTATTTGTATATTTGGGAAGCATGGTTATTATGTAGCAGTGTTGTTAGTAGAAAGGTATAAACATTTTTAAATTTGGGATGCTTGAGCTGAGCACCAGGAACGTTGGGTGTTAGTAAGCCACACTCCTGTTAGTAAAGTGAATAGTTTCCGAGCCGGTGTAGTGCTGTACCTAGTACATTGCAACCCTATTATTATCACCGCTCCCTGGTATCTGTATCGTCTTCAGCGGCTGTCCAACTAGATAACTAAACTGGTGGCAGCAAGACTTATTCGAAATCCCAAAATCCTCTCAGGTCAAATCAGGCTACTCCCAAATTATAGTGGATAGAATCCACTGGCCATTACAATATCAAAAAGAACAATGAAAGCATTGCAATTCAAAATAGGGTTGTTATGCGTAAAGGTCAATGGAAAGCTTTCCTTGTGCTTAATCACTACAATACCACTCCTATGAAATATTCGTATAAAGGTTTATAAAAAATACTTGGACTCTGGTGATAAGTGTTAAGTTTAAAATATATCGGAGTGCGGTACGTTACTATCAATATTCATGTTATCCTCCTCTATCATTCTCGGTCCCTCAACTGCTTGCTCTCTTCAGTCAAGTAAAACAGTAGGCAATTAATCGATTCCAACTTAAGATGGAGTGACCCATGGTCTTTCTCAACGCTCCCTTACGAACTTCGGTGGCTACAGCAGGAAAACAACCCTGATTGTGAATGACAAATTAGACAGAATGTAAACACAAGGAGTTGTGGTCTACTGTGAGGTGCGTTCTATTACTTCGCAAAGGGATACCGAGGAAAATCACGAAAAAAATCTCCGCCAGCACAGACAGTTGTCGGCCTGAGATTCGAGAACCGGGCGTCCGTGATACAAAGTGAGAATGAAACCCGTTGGTCCGGAACGTCCCGTATATCCTACATAAGCGTCCCTTGGCTAATAACAATAGGGATGCAAAATCGACCATGTGTATCAGGAACTTTAATTTACGAAGAAGCCAACTTAAGAAAGGTGGTAAGATTGGTTTGCTTAATTTTTTCTGCATGACGCGACTCAAATAATCGTTTCTAAAATATGTTTATATTTTATTTGCCAGACAAAAATATTCTTAGGTAGAAAAAATATTACGGGCACATGTACCCCCGAATTACGCCTACGTCTATAAAACTGATTAACGAAATAAAGAACTCCATGAAGCACAGTCATTGTCGCACAGTTCCGCTTATTCGAGAAATTTCCATTCCTTTTTATGGAGATGGGAGAATGGACGGCTCATTATCACGCTGACAGGAAAAATTGTATGATTTAACAGAATTGCTTTTGAATTCATTCCAAGTCCATTTCGTGCTGCCTGCAAATAGAAGCACGTCGTGTAATTCTGGACGTTTTATCACGGAAATTCTACAAGTACTCCACATTTCTAGTCATATAAAGAACTGGTTAATGTAATCAGGGATTGAGGAATGAACGTTGTGGAAGCATTGATACAAACTGTTTCCCTTCCCATCGTGCAGAGACTTTATGTTAACAGACGCGCTCCTGTAAAACTACCCTCTGGGGTAATGCATAATATGCAAATGTCATGTGGCGTTTAATTAGATGATTGTGATAAGGGCGGTGGGATAGGGGAGTAGGTGACAGCTACAAGATGGTAAGAGGTATAGTGGGAAAACAGGGGTAGTGCAGGGTAGTGGTGATGGAGGAACGATTCTCACTGGAAAATGGTAAACCTGGGACCTTATTCCACTATCCCAACTTTAAACCCCAACAATTTACCCTCAAGCTTCGAATAATTTTATAAGGGGTTTATTTAACATGAAAACAGAGGGAAGACGGGCTGTTCTTTATCTTTTTCCCCAGGAAACTGTAAAATTAAAATTGCGTTCCATTCTCAGATGAGCAAGGTGTGTTGTGCACACAAAGTTTATTGCAATACTTCGTGTACTAAACCTGTTACAGAACGCCAAACGGGCAAACGATAAAACCCTAATCAACCACGATCGAACGTTATCAGTACTAGCATGAAACACGTGGGCCCTGTTGAAATAGTTTTCTTATATTATTACATTACGTTAGAATGACATAGATTAGATTAGATTAACATTTGGGTTTCTAGCCCTTACGGTCCCAATGCACCTAGGTTAGATATACATAACGCGGGATCTTTCCACGAAAAGTAATGAAAAAGTAATAAGGATACCAGCATCAAGAAAAAATCTGTCTGAAACGCAAAATAAGTTCACATGCTCGTGAATGCCTTCCACACAGAGTGCACGGAGTTTCGTATCACAACACGTATCACACTGCTGAAGACGACGCGTCAAATTCACCACTGGAGGAAGAGTTCGGGTGCTCTAAATCTCACTGCAAAGGATGCTAACATTCCTACTAGTTGTAAATGATTTAAGATAATTTCCAGATATCTAGCATTGGTGTTAACCTGCACGTCTGTTCCTCCCTTACCATAATCCGTACCAAAAGTGACTAACTTCTGGTAAACGTCTGTCCTACAGAAAAATCCACAACACGTACAATGCAACAAAGCAATGAAACTGAGCCCCTCTTGAAAGCTAATAGTTGGGCAAGAAGGTTCCAAGCCTTCTACGGAAGCAGTATGTGCATTACTGTGTTCACAAAAGCCCCACCGATCATTTCCACTAATATAACATATAGTACTGTTGTTGGTCATTCCAGCGTAAATTTAATTGAAAATACATCAACTCGAGGTATTTACTTACTTTCTCACGTATTATTCAAAGTTCATCAATTGAAGAAACTGTAGAGCCTACGAAGCAACAATATGAGGACAAAATGTATATTCACGTGGAAGATATAAGAAAAACCACAGTAACGTCGTAACAAATTTCGAAAGTAACAGTGTTAAAATCGTGAGTTACTTTTTCATACAGACTTTGGTTAAGACACCCTTAGTTTTACTTTTGCTACTGTATACTGTACAGGCCTATATAGCTTCTCGTTTAATCCAAAGATAAGAAAATTACCGACGCATGATGCAACGGCGAGACAAAATGGCACAATGTGCCGGTTTTACTGCGCAGCAGTTGGACTGAACACGATTTTAAATCTTGGTACGTATTCCAGCTGGTACTTAATTTAAGTCCCCCGGAACAGACGTCAGTCTGTTCGGCCTGAATGCATAAACGACACAGATACATAAAGGTTTGAAACAATTCAAAAGAGCAATGAAACAGCAGGGCCATACTAACGCTCTCAGCTTCTTTCAGTTTTCTTGTCAGTTGTGTGTCGCCTTTCTGCCCTTTTTAAGGTTCTTTCTTTATAAAAGCTTGTTGCCATTCCGAAGGTGTTTTTCTATTTCAATTTATTTTCGAGTGTCACACTAAACATTCCTTCTTCAAAACAGTGGAGCTCTGCCTCTAATCCTCTATACGCCTCCATGGCGCGGAAACGGGCAACCGTACCTTCTGTTTTACCTTTTATAAGTGTCGGCACTTGAAGAATTTGAGGGTGAGAGGGTTAACATACACTAATCCAACAGAAACACCTAAAGCCACACAACCCTTCTTAAGTCCATGCCAATTACCACACAATTTCATACAATACAGGGCCCACAAATGATAAACTCGTGCTGAAGCCATGCGCAGTAGGCAAGGAAGAAAGTATTTGCTGATGCAGCTGCTTCGAAATCAAAGACAGCTTTGATACATCCTTTTCCGTATCGAATCACGAATCTAGATCCAAACAAGTAGCAAGCGTCCACATTACCATCGGCGTCGCAAGTGGTTCCACCGATAAACAGGTGGTACTGTAGTATGATAATGACGCTAATTCACTGAACAGCCGTGCGTCTACATGAGCAGAGGTAAAAAAAAAAAACAATATTAGCTAACACATAAAAGTTCAGTTCCTACCTCACAGTAAACACGTAGTCTCCATTACAAGCACCAATCGGTGAACACCGCATTGCAAAATTAACGCACTTTACTGTGAGAAACAAACCAAAAATAGGACTACACTTTACAAAATGAACTTCTTAATTTTAAAGCAGTTGGAACATACAGTACCTAATGTGCCTAAACGATTAAAGCTCAATCGTAGCTCTACTATGAATGTTAACACCTGCCGGAACATTAAGAAAATCTTCTATTCTCTTTTATTAACAACACTGATTGTTCTTTATAACAGACATGAATTGTGTTTTCTGTAACGAAAGGAATGAATTTTTGTATGTAATTCAGACCAATGTCAGCCTTCAAAGTATTTAACAGTTGATATGACAAATCAAACTAAATCTAACGTAGCCTAAACATTAGAACGCCCCCCTGACTGGGTACGTGCGAAAAACAGAACGAAAAGTAAAACAGCTCACAAACGAAAGGATGAATGAGCAGATTAATTCTGGAGCGAATGTCGTAAGTACATATCCATGAAAACAATAGGATAACGACAGTTTAGTGATGTAGACGCTTCGGAATCCAGGGACTCAATACTGAATGCGTTTGAGATTAAAATGAACGACACAAAATCATATCGAACCAAAATAAGGCGCAGATGCCTGAACGAAGTACAGCATGAATGTTCGCTCGGACGATGATTATCCGACATATTACGAGGAAAATAAAGACAATATTCTGGCTGGTACAAAAACGCATACCCACATGGAAACTACGTGAATTCAAGACTTATTACTCTCACTTCAACATTATATATATTTACAGATACCCGCTCCAATAAACACTGGAGAGAATGCCTTTATCACCAGATTTTTTTATAATCTTACGTAATATTAATAATTCCCTTGTGTTATAGTTTTATTACGACTTTAATAACAATGCATATTCACAGACTGACACTAATATCTACAAATATTGTACATTTATATTTGCAACTTGTACACACGTTGCACGCGGCTTCAAATGTAGCTTCCTGAAGATGGCTGCGGTTGGCAACCGAAACATGTAGGAGCATTAAAACAAATTATTGCGCAATTAGTTGAAACTAACTTGTGTGTATAAAAAACTGCGCGGAAAGTGTACAATATTAAATTTATCTTCGCAAGCTCAATCACTCACTTTCTCCTAAGGCTTATTACTACTACTACCACCACCACCACCATCACCACTACCACTACCACTATGATATTACCGTTACCACCACTACTCCAGCAATATTACTACCGACAATGCTCCTAGTAATACCCTCCTCCTCCTCCTCCTCCTTCTTCTTCTTCTTCTTCTTCTTCTTCCTCTTCTTCTCCTTCTTCTTCTTTTTCTTCTCCTCCTCCTTCTTCTCCATCTTCTTCTTCTTCTC
>Ga0123352_10011251_pt1 | contig 14092 bp, 3 predicted proteins | sample TergutLab28metaG_FD_89700 | JGI IMG/M metagenome (GOLD analysis project Ga0123352, IMG submission 89700) | Labiotermes labralis P1 segment gut microbial communities from Petit-Saut dam, French Guiana - Lab288 P1 | ecosystem: Host-associated > Arthropoda: Insects > Digestive system > Gut ...
AGAAGCTAACTGGTTTGCAGCTAGTCAAGAAATTCCCCGCATTTCACGGAACCCGAAGGTTCATTACCACACTCACAAGCGTCCGCCAACTATCCCTATCCTGGGCCAACCCAATCCAGTCCATATACCCACATCCCACCTCCTGGAGATCCATCCTAATATTATTCACCCATCTACTCCTAGGTCTCCCCAGTGGTTCTTTCCCTCCGGCTTCCCCACCAAGACCCTATACACCCCCCTCTCCTCACCCATACGCGCCACATGCCCAGCCCATCTCATTCTTCTCGATTTTATAACCCGCACAATATTGGTTGAGGAGTACAGATCATTTAGCTCCTCGTTATGCAGTCTCCTCCATTCCCCCGTTAACTCGTCCCTCCTAGGTCCAAATATTCTCCTAAACACCATGTTATCAAACACCCTACTTTATTTACCGGTAGAAAGTAGCAGTGGTTGAAGCAACGCGTCTTTCTGTTACACTCATGTAAAATATATCGTGAGCTACAAGCTGGGAGGAGTGTCCTGTATGAGGCTATGTGAAGCAGGCCTCAGCATTGTACTAGTCCAGACCGGCTGCATAAACAGACCTTCTAGGCAACGGTTCGGCTTTTTTTCTGTAAGAAGGATTAGTCAACTGCAAATCTTTACCCACAGAAAATACAAAACACGGAACTAAAGTCAAATTCGTGTTCCCATTTCGAGCAGTCCAGACCAATTGGCGCCTTAGACCATAAGCTTTTTTGTTTGTTTATTTATTCAGTCACACATAATGATTCATGTTCATTATAATCCTTGCATTCAGCTTTCATCTGTACCTTAGCCTTCATTTTCTTACCTTACTCTCTCTGACACCTTTATTTGCTTCTCTCTTTTGGTGTCTCAGTTAGCATTTCCGCCATTAGCATGAAGTTTGGTTTCGTACGTGAAGAGCCGTAAAACACGATATTAACTTCTGAGTGCGACATGCGTACAGTTCCCCTTGTCAGAGTGGTTCAAGAGGCACTTAATTCCATTCCTTCCAGTAATTTTTAAAATTCTGAATTTAAAGACTATAAAATCGCTAAGTTGTACTACCCTTACAATTACACAGATTATGTTTAAAATCGGTCATGGTTTTAAAGAAATACTGACCACACTCAATACCCAGTGCTAAGTTTCCGTTCAATCAATGCAAACGAGAAGAGGACGAAGCCGGTACAAATTACAGGAGCCCGCGGTCCGTAAGGGGGTGAGACTATGCTTCCTCTGCCAGAAAATGCGATTTTTCTCAAGTTACGGACCTATTTTCAAATCGCAAGGCTCGTACAGCTCCACTGCTGTAAATATTGTACAGTAAATTTCGCAAAATAAACTTTCCTGAATCTATTGTTTTAAGATGTAGTTCTTTTAAAAAAGTTGTACTTTTTCTTAGTTTTCAAATACGTAAAGTTTCATGTCAAAATTGTAAACACGTAAAAGGTTAACATTTATGTAAAAAAAAAAAACAAAACATTTACATTTTGCGAGTAGTTAATTTAAATATGTTGTATTTTGCTGGTGTTGCAATTTGCAAAAATTTTAAATTTGTAAGTTTCGATTTTGCAAGTATTTACTTACTTACTTACTCCATGGTGCAGAGTCCTTCTTGAGAAGCTAACTGGTTTGCAGCTAGTCAAGAAATTCCCCACATTTCACGGAACCAGAAGGTTCTTTACCGCACTCACAAGCGTCCGCCACCTGTCTCTATCCTAGGCCAGCCCAATCCAGTCCATATACCCACATCCCACCTCCTGGAGATCCATCCTAATATTATCCACCCATCTAAGCCTAGGTCTCCCCAGTAGTCTCCTTCCCTCCGGTTTCCCCAGCAAGACCCTATACACCCCCCTCTCCTCACCCATACGCGCCACATGCTCAGCCCATCTCATTCTTCTCGATTTTATAACCCGCACAATGTTGGGTGAGGAGTACAGATCATTTAGCTCCTCGTTATGCATTCTCCTCCATTCTCCCGTTACCTCGCCCCTCCTAGGTCCAAATATTCTCCTCAACACCATGTTCTCAAACACCCTCAGCTTCCTTTCCTCCCGCAAGTATTTACTGCCATCTTGATTATAACAACGCGATGTATGTAATTTTTACTTAAGCTTCTTGTATATGTTGTTGAAATATTTTATATGGTCTTCAAGCATAAGCGTTTTTCTCTCACACGTATAAATTGTACACCTGGCAGGGGTTTCTATTGCATATAATACAAAGCTTGTGTAAAGATTTTAGCCGGTTTGCCCTTGTTGCGGGGCCCGAAAACGTTTAGGCAGGGGGGCCCGAACCTGCTCTTGGCGGCCCTGTATTCAATTATTACAGCCAATTAACAGACGAACAGTACAGGTATACAGTCCTATCTCCAACCGTGTTTGACTTCATTCATCTTTATTTACGTTACGGTTTTCCTATGAGTAAACAACATGTAATGTAAGAGTCATTTTTACCTACATAGTCCGCAGTCTTGAAGAGAGCAGTCCGTTAAAAGCGTGTGTACACACCCGCAGGTGACATGAATGCACGAGCAATGTAGCTTTGTTTGATGATCCGTGCTACTGGTATACACGCTTACTGCAGTGAAATGTACCGTAAATGTTGGAATGATTGCACGGGCTAAAACAACAGCCTGCACTCGACGAGTGTTAGGTGCAAAGAACAGATACTGCAAATACTGGCTGGGTCTCGAAAGGAATGTGCAAAGGTACCAGCTGAGAAATGTTATACGGTGAATGGAACAGAAAGTGACACTCCAACTGGGAAATGATTCACAACAATGGCAGAGCCTCAAATAGTAACAGGGCAGTAACATAGAATGTTAAACAGTAACCACACAGTAGCATATAAATTTTAAACAATGGCAAGGCAGTAGCACAGAATGGTAAACAGTAAACAGGTAGTAGCATAAAAATGGTAAACAGTGACAAAACGGTTGCATAGAAATGGTGAAGAGTGGCCAGGCAGTAGTATAAAATGGCAAACAGTGACCGGATTTTTAATAATAGCCGGGCAGTAGCACAGAATTTGTGAATATTAACCAGAACTAAACTTCAGCCCTGTAATATTGCGCTTTGATGCCGATAACTGTTAACATCTGAGCGGATTTTTATTTTACGAAGATAGATTATAAATACTCCTAAATATTATGTAAGAAGTATGTGTTTGTAAGTCAATAATCACAAAACTGGAGTCGATGAGAAAATATCAGGGCCTCCGAGAGCGGGATGGGGGCACGGTAAAAAAAATGTTCGCCGCCCCCCCCCCCCACCCAAAGCAAGGAGGCTAAACATATTTGTACTAAATTGGAAAGACTGAATCTCATTTCCAGGAAGACTTTGGCTTGTTCTGAAAGGGTTAAATTGTAAATCGACAAACAGTTATACTACCGTGAAAAGTATAAGCAACATAGTCAGGCCTGGGGCCCCCTTCCGGACCACCAGGCCCCGATAATTTGTACCGGCTTCCCCCTCCCCCTTTTGCCACCACTGGAATCTATGAGTTTGTATCTGACAAGCTGAAGCCACACAGAACGTGCAACTGACGTGCGTCACCAATCTCCTAGTTCTCCAGTACCTGTGTTCAATATATTTTACAAGGATTCGCCATTACAGTGGTTTAATATGACTTTGTTCCCGTGTTCTATAGAGTAGCCTAATGCAAAACAACTTCCGGCGGAGGACAGATGTGTAGCGCATTACTCTCCTTACCCATGAAGAACGCCCGAGGCCGATGCGTCGCGTTTCTCTGAAAGCATGCGTTCTAACAAATCAACCAGAGTTAGAACTATGTTCTGCTATAATGTCGACTTTTACTTCCTATGTCGGATGTAAATTTACATCACACCATTCTAACATCTCATCACATAAACCCAATCATTTTTCTTTTGTCGACAGCTCCGTTCTTATACACAAAACGACGGTTTCTCGTATGTGGGTAAATGTTCCTTAGCATAGAAATTCTACAGTTTTCGTTAATTTGATTTCGACTGTGAAGTTAATGAACGCATGGCCAGTAGTGCGGGCCAGCTGCGAACGTTATTCATACTTAGAAACATTATGAAAACGTTTCACATACCCGTTATCAGTTCTAGGGCTAGTTTCAACAAGATACCGAGAAGAAAAAAACAACTTTGTTAATTTAGACCCACCGCTTACATCTGTTTTCACCTAAATAGAGCCCTATTATTTGCTGTAACTGACATCGAATGGTGAGTCATTCAGCATAAACCATGCTTCTAGCAACTTACGTATGCACGCACGCACGCACGCACGCACGTACGTACGTACGTACTTACTTACTTACTTACTTACTCTATTGAGCACAGTCCTTTTTGAGAAGCTACCCGGTTTTCACCTAGTCAAAAATGCCCCGCATTTTATGGAACCCAAACGTTCATTACCACATTCACAAGTGACGGCCATCTGTCTCTATCCTGAGCCAGCTCGACCCAGTTCATACCCCCACATCCCACTTCCTTAAGATCCATCTTAATATTATTCTCCCATCTACGCCTGGGTCTTTCAAGTCGTCTCTTTTCCTCAGGTTTCTCCACCCAAAACCTGTATACACCTCTCCACTCCCCCATACTTGCTACATGGCCCCCCATCTCATTATTTTCGATTTTATCACCCGAACAATATTTGGTGAGGAGTATAGATCATTAAGCTCCTCAGTATGTACCTTCTAGTAACTAGGTACTGTACATATTTATATCAATCCTGAAACGAGTTTTCCGTATAAGGATTTTGTTTCGATTTCTATTTGTTACTTCCAGGAACATTACTCCGTCCTCCATGGTGCTACGAACACAACATGTGGTTTTATATAAACACTATCTGACGAAGAAATCCAAGCCTAACAGAAAGTTTTACTTTTCTTCTTGTTAAGGAAAAAAGACAATGTCGGGCTGTAATGTGCCATCTTACTTCATATGCGAAACTCCGCCTTCATCAGTGTTTAATATTGGAAGTTAAATTTAAAACAGAACACCTTAACCTTTTAATATGGCAACCTTAACACGTTTTAATTCTACAGGAATTCTCATTCATCTGGAAATTCAGCGGTTTCCTTACTCTTTCCGATTATGCTAGAGATGCCACCGCAGAGACCTTCCAAGTACGGTGATTGAGGTTTTCGTAATAGGAAAAATTCCACGTATGGAAAAACATCAAATTCCCTGGAAAGAAAACAATTAACATTTTCTGTTGCATTTTATACGTTAAACAGCTGGGTCGAAACTTTTCTCGTGCCTGTGTCACAATTGTCGTTCACTGTTCCTTCTTTCTCTTGAAGATACTTTATTCAAAATCGTTTCTTAAACAAACTGTTTCTCTTCGCAACACTCGTCACCAAAAGCTCCACAAGAAAGAAACTGTAGTCTCAGTAAGTAAGGTAAAGGTAAATTTGTCCCTGTGCAAACCATGAAGACAGATAAGGGAGAGAAGAGGCAGCGCTTTGCACACTCTTAGCCTTGGCTATAGGAGCAATTTTAAGCCTCGGCCAATGTACTGCAGGTGAAATAACCCCCGGTACCATAAGAAGAGGTGACCGGATGGGCCCCAAAACTGGGCTGAATTTCGACGCCGTCTTTCAAAAGTTCCCTTTTCGGTAGGGTTCCCCAGAAACTCAGAGAAAGAATCTTCCAAAAAAAGATGTCTTAACCTTCTTTTGTGATTGCCACGTCTAGTTGCCGTGAATGGGAAGCATGCACTTATATCACAATGGAGTAACATTACCTTCCACAAAAATGACGTCAAGTTAAGTTTCCATATAAATACGTAGACTTGTTCATTGACGGTTTATATGACGAAGTGCTAATGATTAGGCCTACAAAGCTTAGAATGACAAAATAATTCGCAAATGAAACAAAAGGGATATTAATGGAGTCGGTCGTGGGCTAATTTGAGGTACAATCGTAAGAAATACTTGAACTGAAGGCACACAAAAAATGTCATTCAGGACATCCAGTCTCTGACGCAAGATTTGAAACAAAATTCTCCCAAACATTTTGCGACCGTGACGTTCGGTAGGGCATCTAAATTTTGTTTCCTGTATAAATATCAAAGGTAAAAATAGATTTAAAATCACAAAGAACGTATTTCGAAAATGCTTTCCCCATTTTCAAATCTGTTTTTCACGATGTATTTTAAATTCTGACCATCATTATGAAATCTCTCTCTCGCTCTCCACCCCAGTCACTCCCCACCCCACTCTTCCCCTCCCTTACATCGTGTAAGCGCTGTAAATGAGTTTGTGTGTGAGTGCTTGTTTTGTTGCCTTTTCGCGGTGTTTGAAAGTAGTGAGACGAGATGAACCGGTTGCCGCAAAGATGTGAAGTCACTACACTCACTCACGACTTGCCACTGCCGCTGTTTGTCACTAACCCGATCTGCCCGCTTTCGATGGCTTCATGCTCAGTTACCAAATCGCTTCTTTGTTTTCGGTTTAACATCCCATTTCATACTGCTTGCTCCGTAAACCGCAGACTAAATTTTTCTTCTTAGTAACTTGGGAGTTCAGTCCCCTGTTGGCTGAGACTTGCCGTCTATAGGCAAGTCTGTACGTCGAATATTGGACTAAATTCCGATAAAATTCCGTACTTCAACATACTGCTTGTGAAAATGTTTTCAGCTAGGCCGACATGCTCCGATAAACGCGATATAACAGGCTGATACAGCGGTAACAAATCCGACTCCCACTCAGGAAGCACACATTTCGAACTGGGCCCGTAAATGATAAGATCTGTCAGATGTATGTCACGCTTCTTTACCTGCCCCCAATCAAGTTCAGAAACAGTACCCTAAACCTTTAAAATCTACGACTAACCCGAATTATATTTAAATATGCCGTTCGTATAGCACAGTAAACACATTCCAGCTCGGTTAGAAAAATCAGTAAGTTAATGGCGTATAGAATAACGTTCGTTGTTTGAGAATCGTAAAAAAGCTCAAATACACTCTGAAGACACAACCTTTGAATGTTAAGCATGGTGGTACATAAATCAACGACTAGGCATTGGGATTAACCGCTTAACAACATAAGCAATGGCTGATTCCTGCCACTTCCTGTGAGCGTTATCATTCATAATTGCCCTCTCGTTATGCGCCGTATAAAACTGTGATATATTTGTAATAGCTTCACGAGGGGAACAACGGCTCCTGTTACCTGTGACCTTTCAAACATTATGCAAAAAATAAAATTCTAAACTTAAAAACACATAACACTTATATACAGCCTCAATACACTGAATTATCCTATGTCGAACATTTAAACAAGGGCTTGTAGATACATTCCGAAATACATTAAAGTACTGGCCATACACGGAATAAATGAATATGTGAAGATATCCGTATAGTCGTATATGACATTTTTACACGTTTAGCTATCCAAGACCATGGAGCACAGTCCTTCATGAGAATCTAATAGGTCCTCATCTAGTCAAGAAATTCCCCGCATTATATGGAACCTGAAGGTTATTACCGCATTCACATCAGCCGCCACCTGTCACTATTCTGAGCCAGATTAATCCAGTCAATTACCCCCCTCCCACTTCATGAAAAACTATTTTATTTTTATTCTCCTATCTCGCTTAAGTCTTCGAAGTAGTCTCTTTTCCTCAGGTCTTACCACTAAAATCCTGTATGCACCTTTCCTGTCTCCCAAGTGTTACATGCTCCCCCCATCTCGTGCTTCTTGATTTGATGAACTGAATAATATTTGGTGAGAAGCGCGTAGCATAAAACTATTATATAGCTTTCTTCGCTACCCAGTTTTCCCGTCCCTCGTAAGGCCAAAATAACTTTCTCAGCACCGTCTTCTCGAACACCATCAAACTATGTTCCTCCCTCAGTGTGAGTGACCAAACTGACACCCATACAAAATAACAGCCATATTACAATTCTCTATATCATAGCCTTTACATGTTTTGATAGAAAACTAAAAGTCAAAAGATTCTGCAGCCAATGTTAGTAAGAATTCCCTGACTTCAGTCTACCCTTAATTTCTTCATGAATGGAATTTTTATTTGCCAACAATTTAGCAACTATTCGAAATAACAGAATTTCATCTTCGTTTCTTTTAAAATTTTTTAGGTACATTTTACGGGTATTTAAAGCAGCGTACAAAACGTTTTAGGGTGAATAATAGGTCACAAAATTCAGCATGCAGATACACCGCACACGTTCCGCCTGATATATTTCCACGGTGTTTCAAAATTAATTAAATTTTTCGTTTGAAAGTAAAGGGAGCGAAAATTGTTACGTGCCTAAACCACTCAAATTTAGGTACAAGACATGATATTTTTCTGGAGAACTAGCTCTGCAAAATGATGCATACTTCCTAATGTAAAGAAACACTTTTCTGTGTCCAAAGTACTAATAGTTTATTTTAAAAGAACAACATTCAGGCCTATTTACTGCGGAGTAAATTTTTTTAACTCTCATTCTTTGCACAGGTGAATACTGTAGAGACAAATCTCGCGCTGTGAGACTGGCCTTCTCAGAGCGGCGTCGATAAAATTTTAATTGTTCTGGGATTAAACGCTGTGTCGATCGGCTAATAGTAACCGACGTTTCGCAGGCTCTTACTGCCTTCATTTCCAGTTAGCCAACTGTACCTACAGTCCATTGTTAGAATGTGCAGTATGACTGACGAGATACCACTCTTCTGAGAACCGAACACAACGAGGAAGTGCAGACTGAGGTTACTTCGTATTCTAGAGGTTCACTAGAGCGACCAGTTCCATTAATAGGTTTATAGCAAGTTTCTTCGGTTGGTGAAGGTCATTGCTAGGATGTCATTCCTTCCATTATTACCATCATGAACGTCGCCGGTTTAACACTACAAATGCTGCATTTTTACCGCATACTGCGTTTATTTGGTCCGAATAATTCTTACAACAAACAACGATTTGTCTTTTACCGCATCACCAATATATCTATTGACGCACACTGTGTTCTCCGTTCTCTGCAAGATAAAAATTAGGACAGGATCTTCTCCGAGTATTTTGGCTTTCCCCTGTCAATAATATTCCACAAATGCTACATAATACATTTATTTAAATACTAGGTCTTCACACAAAGCAGTGCTGTTACAGATATACGATATAACTGGACAGAAGGGTTCTTCACCTTGTCCTAGTCTTAAAGGGATCAATTATCTGTACACCTAGGTGCATTAATTGTTCTCTAAATCACTACTTCACGTGTCCAGAAACGTCTCTCCTTCCATCCACAATTTATATTCAAGAAACTGCTTTGATATTACAATTAGTGTAACTGTGTATTTGTATTGTACCCAATGTTTTCGGTTTTCCTCATTTGTGGAAAAGATTTGGAACCTTTAACTTCCCTGTACTGTTGTTATTTGTCGACGACGCCTGTAGAAGTAATATAAAAACGTTTTGCTGTTTCGAGTGTTAAAAAGACCTACCAGGGTGTATTTTCGCATCAACAAGAAAGACGACAATGACAGAAAGCAGTCTTATAATGAAACCAATTTCGTTTGCAGTGATGAATAAATTACGAGGAGTGCAGCGTTGGAGCTTTCACAGAAATGACATTTATACGTTGGCAGACAAGTGCTCTATCTGTCGAATGAAATAACTTGAATCTGAATTGAATTATTTATTAAAATATTCAATTAACTCAGCGCCTGTCTGGAATATCTTGTTTAAACCTACGGAAAATGAAGAAGGTTCGGATTGTGGTGTCCGTCCCGACGCCAAAATCTTCACTTGCCATTATATTCCGAAATTTGTTCTGACGACACGCCGACACAAAGACAGTATTCATCACTTCATAAGCGCAGTTTATTTCGTTCTCAGATGTATCTAGTTTGGACACTGAATACAGAAAAAGACAGAGATTAATGCATCTGTCCTTACAGGATCATGAATCAAACTCGAATGCACTGTGACACACCAAATCTCGATACGAAGCGGTGATAATGGCTCGTGTATTATGGTCAGCCGTATCACCACTGATGACGCACTGCATTACTTACAAAGCAACAGCCGGTACAACTACAATGCATCATTAGCAGCTAAGAATTGAAAGTGTTATAGATAGCACAGAGAAGTAATACACTGGGGCTATTTAATGCAGTGATACACTAAGGGATTCGCTTCATCTGTACGTCTTTTATGGATGGAACAGTGAAGCTCTACTTGACCATTTGAATGCCGTTTGAAAGTTCACTTATGACGAACAATCTAACAAATTAATCAAATTATACAACGGTGTAGAATCTTTCCTAAAACACCGGCACCTACTCGGCTAGTGACAATATTCTCCACGTAAGAACTGGTAGTTTCTCTGTCTTGTCTACAAAATTCTGTTACTGGATCCAAACGTAAACAAGGTTAATTCAACTAACAACCTCATATGTTTAGTTATGACCCATTTTATTTTAATATTATCTTCCTACATATGCCTAGGTAATGGTTTCCTACTTCATTATTCACCGACCCACAATTTTATATGAAATTCTTATTTCCCCATAGGTGTTACATACCCCTTCCACCACTTCCAGTTCCCTCGTCAGATCTCTTTGGATGTTTAGTAAGCAGTATGCAACTTTTCCTCGTGTAATATCACCCATTCATGTGTTAACGCCCTATTTCTTCGGTCGAAATATTACTTTCACCTAGACAAGTCGAAAAGTAACTGTAAACAAATCTGGATTGAGAGAAACAAGAACATATGAGAAGACCTGACGGCAACCATATTCGTTTAAATTACTGGTTAACAAGAAATTGACAGCCAAACCGTTCGCCGCAGATTGGGGAAATATTACACAAAACAAAAGCCATAAATTTTGAGAGTCTGTCTCAATACACTTTACACAGCTACGGACGTTGTGGAAATGACTCATGCCAGCGTGTTCAAGAGGCTCTTTTCTAAGCCAAACAAATATTTAAATGCGCATTCAGTGAATAACAAAACTGCATTAATAAAACAAGTGTTGATTTACGAAACTGAACAAGCCAACAATGTGTGTTCAGACCTTTCCTGTTATTAGATGGAAATATGTGAAGTATTAAGATGTGACAGGCTAGTTGGGTTCGGGTGAATGGGGACGAGGTTCAATGGCTTTCTTTAAAAAGGTAACGATCCGTCCAGTTTGATCAGCTGAGGTGTTTATCCTCGACAACAAGAAGTACAGTCCATTCGTGGTGAACACAACTTTGACTTCAATTAAAATTAGACCGAATATTAACAGATTTAAATTCCCAGATGAAATTAATCTATGGTACAAGTTTGTCATGATAGCGCATAATTGAATATATTTTGATATAAAGACACGATGATACAAAAAAAACTTTATAAAAATTTTGATATGCAATGAATTCCTACATTTTCTAAATAAAACATGCGTTAATAATAAAATATGAGATCATTTACATATACGGATTCAAGGACTTTTAATTTAGAGTCGTTAACTCACTTTCATTGCATTATTTGCTTGTCACATTTGTATCACAAAAAAAAAAGACTGCAAATGTGTTATCTTGCTTTGCTGTTAACTAACTAAATAGCTCTCACCTTAAGAAATACGAGGATGTAGCTTCTTTCGCACGTTGAAAGGAAATATGCTACGCGTTCGTAGACTAGGCTGTCCTGGCTCGGGACAAAATTGTGCATTGGATTATTGTTTCACTTCCAATGTTTACTCACGTTCCACGACGTTCTGAAGACCAGGTAATTAGTTCCACTTGAATAATCATATTAATGTTCAAAAGAGCTTAATATAAGTGGCGAAAATGATTTGGAAAAAAGCTGCACTTTCTAAATAAGTGCTTATGGAAATATTTGGAACAGATGGACGCAATGTAGAATGCAGCATAAGAATCACACAAAAGGATACTATAAGTACAACGGAAAATTACGGCCCGTACACAAAACTCGGAAGAAGAGAAAAAATGCATACAGATTTTGTGGAAAGTCGTAACTGAGAACAAAATGCAACAGGGAGGATAATATTAGGAAGGATTATAGAGACAAGAATCTGCGGACTCTGGGGGGGGGGGGTTGATATTATTCGTTTAAAATATTCCATAATACCGGACTAATATGAGCGACGAATGTTACCACAGAATGGTATGTTTAGTTACTTACTGGTGCCGAACATGAAGCACGCACAGGGAACTAAGAAATATATAAAATGTTTGGTCGAAGAACATCAAAGGAATATATTTAAAAATCAAGAAAAGAGACTGCTGTTTAATCCCAGGCGTACGTGGCAGGAAAATAAGAAAAGAGAACATAACTAACCGAAGATAATATCCAATTGCAGGATCTTGTGAACACGGCGCCAAAACTTCGTTTTCCACAAAATCACGGGATTCCTCCGCAATCTTATAACTGAACTATAGCTGACTTAGAAACGACCCTACAGGTGATTTCTTTTTTATCAACATTTAGCAGCCTGACGAAGAGTAACTTTCCTCTTTTTATGTCTATAGAAGAAGCGACAAATGAAGATATTTTAACTCTTCGGATATTCATTCGTGTATATATCTAGTATGTAAAACAATCCATCTCAGGCCTCAAAGAGAAAAGAGTCTGTTTCCACCCCAAAGACCAGACAGTTGACGGTAAACGTTTATTGTCAGATTCATAAGCAGCACTGGATAAAATGGAGAGCTTCTTAATGTTATGTCAGGTGGTACATGAAGTTACCACTGGGCTCTAAACTCTTAAAAGTTTTTTAAATCGTCAGTTCCATCAAGAGGTTGCATCTTCTCAATAACAGCCACATTAAGACAAAGTCTACAGCCGTGTATCTCACCGCAAGGCCTTCAAATGCCATAAATCAAACAAGTTCAAACCGCATGTTTCCAAGTAACCATAAAACACGCGTACGGTGACGGACATGTGGTGGCATTGCATTGTACGGTTTTATTTTATGGTCATACATCGTAAGAGAAGTGTACAAGTATCATTACGTTTAAATGAACAAACAGAACGTGTGATATCATTTCCTATAAACTGCTGCTAACAAACTGGTGGTAGCCAACCCCGTTTAGGCGGACGAGAAATATTTCATGGTGTTCGCTGAAGAGAATACGTAAAGGCTGGATATTTTGTGTGCGAATACAGCTACTGTTAGGGGAATCGTACAATAAAGTACAGTGGTGTGTTTCCATAACTCTCTCGTTTTAAATAAAAATAATATTTTTAGTCATTCCACATGCGTATCCGACGGCACATGGTGATATTAACTCGCAGGCAAATCCCAGATTTTTTCTCGCTTTAATAAGCTATACATAAAGTTCGTAGTTGCACCGTGCATGTTGATAGTATCAAGTCCTTTATTTGTCCAACTAATGCACACAAATTATTATAAAATTGTTAAACAGTTAAAATCATTTAAAATTATAATAGTTGTTCCAACATGTTTAGGTTTACATAAACCATCATCAGGGAGCTCTCAGGCTGTGCTTCGCTAAAGTTATCGGTATTGTGGCTGCATATGCAGCCACATGCAGCCACATGCAGCCACAATACCGATAACTTCAAATAACGGTATGTAACCGAAGTCAACATTGAAACTTTAGCGAAGCACAGGCTGAGAGCTCCCTGATGATGTTTTATGTAAACCGAAACATGTTGGAACAACTATTACAATTTTAAATGATTTTAACTGTTTAACAATTTTATAATAATTTGTGTGCATTAGTTGGACAAATATAGGACTTATGCATAAAGTGTTTGAAACAAGTGTTAAGAGATCAACTTGTTTTAATTCTTCGAGAAAGGGATGCATGGATTGGAGTTTGGGGCCTTCTACTATAATGAAATTCCACATTAACCGTATTTTAGTTTATGACTTTAAATAATCATAATCACAATCCTGTTCCAAAGCCGTATACACTAAGCAGTCGAGAGTGTCTTTAATTAATCTTGGCAGCTTCGTGAGCAGATCGTTTGAAAGCAGAATAGGCACAGATGTTTTAAACGTTGCCATCAGCGGGTTTAGTTAGCCGGTGATCTTGTGTTAAGTTCATTTCACACCAGTGCATTGTAAATGGGGTGCAGCAGCTTTTCTGTGCTCAAGGGTCATGCGGAAGTCT
>Ga0123352_10011252_pt1 | contig 14091 bp, 9 predicted proteins | sample TergutLab28metaG_FD_89700 | JGI IMG/M metagenome (GOLD analysis project Ga0123352, IMG submission 89700) | Labiotermes labralis P1 segment gut microbial communities from Petit-Saut dam, French Guiana - Lab288 P1 | ecosystem: Host-associated > Arthropoda: Insects > Digestive system > Gut ...
AGCAGTAAAGAATATTGATGCACCCATGTTGACGCATGTGTGTGGCAAGAACTTGAATATCGTATCGATGTGTGCCGTGTCACCCGTGGTGCACACATCGAACCTCTCTAGTTGTAAAAAAAAAAAAAAACTTTTTCAGTTTTCCTACGGTTGTGAACAATTCCATTACAGTAGGTCCTTTGGTTTTCTTGTTATAAATGTTTGTAATTACGGAGAATATTATGAAACGCCCTGTATAAGATAATTATTCTTACACTTCTAGCTCTTGTTAATGTCTGATATACTTCCCTCTCAAACAGCAATTACCCTTTAATTTCTTGTTAATGTCTGATGTACTTCTCTCTCATACAGCAATTACCCTTCGAGACGAGTCACAAGCGACACAGATGGCAATGAAATGGGAATTATAGGAACAACCAACTTGCTTCAGAATACAACACTTTGTACACAACCGATCTCAAGCCTTGACTGGAGTCCCGATAAACAAGGTATAGCCGTGTGCACATCATTTGATCAGACTATTCGTGTCATTATAGTCACAAAGCTGAACACCTTGTAATATTTTGTTATCACATCTTACTCAGGACTGCATTCAAGTTTCTTCATTGCCACATCAGATGGCATTCTGCAGTGTCTGGTGTTACTGCACTTCAGACATATAATTTGTCTTATATTCATTCTGTTGGCACAAATAGGGATCAGTCAGCATGAAGTTTGTTAGGGTCTGTGAACCGAGCAGTTAAAATATAAAATACAGCTGGTAGAGGCACCAATGCTAAAACTGCCTTATCTAATACTGGGTCTTGTAGTTGGGTTATTGCAATAATTCCATATGCATGTAGTATCCAGTGACCAAGCAGGATGACGATATTCCGTGTGTCTGATAGAGTACTTACAATCAAGTACCGCATGGACTGAAAAATAAAGGTAATGAATTATGTAATTATTTCATGTCATTCCCAGTTTAAAGGCATGTTTATCAGAGGTTACACACAAATTCTGTTTGGAGTTACTTCATACTCTTGAAACTGTAAAGATTTTACGAAAAGTAAGAATACTGCAGTATTGTTGGCACTGACGTGGACCGGGATAGCTCAGTTAGTATAGCAACTTGCTATGGGCTGGACAGTCTGTGGATCGAATCCTGGTGGGGGTAAGATTTTCTGCACCCTTCCAGACTGACCCTGGGGCCCACCTGTTTTATACAACGGGTACTGGGGCAATCCCAAGGGTAAAGTGGCTGGGGCATGGTGCTGACCACACACCCCCATCTAGTGCCAAGGTAAAAGAAACAGTACAGCTATACCTGTACTCCCCCCTCCGGGCCTTTGTTACCTATTCTAGGGTGAACTTTACCTTTACCTTTACTGTCAGCACTAAAATGTAAAATCCTTCTCACATTAAGTGTATTATAATCCCATTGGTAGCAGGAAATATAATTTCAGTACCAAACAATTCAGATGTAGAAAAATGCAATTTTCAACTTCTACACACACACACACACACACACAGTGTATCAAATTTCACATTCTCTGGACCATGACTCGTGATATACCTGCATAATAAAGACCAACATGATGCACTTTTCTTTCTTAATTTATTTCAAAAATCTGAACCCTACATGTTTCAAGTACAGTAACTATTCATCATCAGCAGGCAGTTACTGTATAGGCAGCATATTCAGTAACTGCATGCTGATGAGTAGTTACTGTATTCAAAACATGTACAGGGTAGATTATTGAAATAAATTAAGAAAGAAAAGTGCATCTTGTTGGTCTTTATTACATAATTATTACGCAACACACAATATCTTACGAGGCTGACAGTGAAAGGATTACAGTACACAATATACTGCCAAATACGTGCAACTTCTGCACACAATACTCTGCACTGATGTGTTTCATTTGTGTGCTTTGTGCTTCGTTATACTGCAGTCTGTGACAAATGTACAAATTAATACTGAATGTTACTTTAAATGAAAATATGATCTGTAATATTTTGTATAAGTTCCTACAAAAATGAGGATCAAATACACATGTGCGAGCTGGACGAAGATTGCTCCTGCTCTCAGATTCATTCACTGAAATGTAGGTTTCCTCTACTGACCATGACTCTATCACTGGGGATCCACCCACCTCTGAGACACATTCATTCTATGCATCGCCTAGGTGGGCTGAGGCCATAAAGGTCAACCCAGATGATATATTCTAAATTGCGGGTTTTCCATCCCGTTGTGCCAATATAACAATTTGTTATTTATTGTCCGTCGTACACAACACTGTGGTGCAAAGTTAAGTTATACAACAATTAACAAAGCTACATGTTTCAACCCCTTGGGGTCATCTTCAGGCTTATAGGTAGTAACAACAGACGTACCTTGTATGATACCATATTTTATAAGCCTGAAGATATATGATGACACTAGACAAATTATAATAACAACAGCTTTCAGCAACTGGATACAGTTACAAAATGGGGTGCTTCACTATTTGTAACTCCCTAACAAATATTATTCTGGTGAACAATCAAGGATGAGATGGGCAGATGGGTAGGGTAGGTGACAAATATGGGGGAGAAGAAAAATGCACATAGATTTGGGGGAAAGAGACCACTTGGAAAATAAAGGCATAGATAGGATAATAAAAATTAGAATGGATCTTACAAAAGTAGAATGGAAGGGTGCTGGCTGGATTCATCTGGCTCGGGCTGAAGATAGGTAGCAGGCTCTTGTGAACAAGCTAATGAACCTCTGGGTTTCCTTAGAATATGGGGATTTCCTTGACTGGCTGAGAAACTATTTAGCTTCTCAAGACTTATTCTGTCCCGTGGTTTCTGAGTGCTTACCTGATCCAATTTGAATGCAAAATGGGCTGCATTTGATATGACAGACAGAATGATAACGACATATGGGAAGGAATAATCTGAAACAGAACGGCATTTTCAATTAATCTGCAACCTCTATAGTCGAATCTTACATTTCTATGCATTTGTAGATGCAATGACATATAATGTGGAAACTTAAAAACCATGCATATATACAGGGGTGCTGATAAGTCCTTAGCCTGACCAGGAAGGAAACAAGCTAATGTTTCTGTCAGAATGGTGTGAATTTCCTTCGGCACCTTGCCTTGCAGGAAAAAAATTTGATGACAGCTCGCATCTCGATGCTGCTGAAATCGCGCGTGTCCCTGACATTCTTCCGGGCTTGTTTCCTTCCTGGTCGGGCTAAGGACTTATCAGCACCCCGATACTAGGTATTTACAGAAGCAGATGACCCATGTACAAGGAAATGTGGACAGTATTCTTTTCATTGTACAAAATATTTTACAGCATTTCTTCTATTGACAGTAATTAGACAATCTGATAATGACCACTGCTGATAGCTTTACACAGGAATGTTGTGTAACAAACCCACTATTATGGTTAGAGCACAAACCTACACACAGACTTCCAGCGACTTATGTTTTCATTATTGTTTACAGTAAAGAATTGCTATGGACTTGTCATAAAACTGAATTTACTTTAACACACCTTATTAAAGTATGATTTTACTGGTGATGAAGTTGAAGTGTGGGAAGGCAGTTGCCTAATTAGCTATCCTCTCAGCAAGTCCTAATAACTATCAGCTTGTGAAATTACACGGATTCCAACAATGGCATTAGGCTAAGTTACTGAAAGGAACCATGTGAAAATTAACAGTACAGTTTACTGGGGGAACCAATTATAAAGGTAGCCAAGTTAACAAGTTCCTATTATTGTATGCTTTCTTCTGGGTGTCTGAATTTTATATGCCAACGTTTCAGAACAATGTCTGTTCCACCTACCCGCCTATGAAGATAGAACAGACAGAGTGTTCTGAAACGTTGGCATATAAAATTCAGACACATACCTACCCACCTATGAAGATGGAAGACAGTGTGTTCAGAAACGTTGGTTATATAAAATTCAGACGCATACCTACCCGCCTACGAAGATGGAACAGACAGAGTGTTCCAAAACGTCGGCATATAAAATTCAGACACCAGGGAATTACCCAGAAGAAAGCACACAACATTCAGAACACGGCAAAAGCTTGATATCAAAGAAGTTCCCATTAATCAATCTGCAGAATCAATTTTAATTACTTACAGATGAGACCTCCAACAACTGCATGAATAAGTGCCAGGGTTGGGAAGAAATAAAGAGCTGCATAAATTGACATCTTGCCATGGTTTGGTAGGAAACGTTTCACTAACCAGGGTCTCACAAGCAGCATTAGCATGACAGATAAAGCGTAAAATATGAACACCATCGTGTATCTGCAAGAGTCAAAAGACAGGATCAGGTTATATTATACTGTTCATTTATGTGCCATTCCAAAATGTCACGTGTTTATTTGGCTCTCATATTCTAGTGAAATGAAACAAAATAAAGATGGTCAAAGAACAGGCATACCTGCGACAAGGAACCACCACAAATTTTAAGCATTTGCTGGTACATCTCTATTTAAAATAAAATCATCATATCATTGTTTTATGTAGGACACTGTCGATGCAAGGGTTTATCATTTGATTCCATAAAACTAACTTAAAAGTCTGTTATGTATGGCGGCATTACCATATGGCAGCAATAAACAACACTAGAGTGAATGACAAATGTGACGTTGTCTAGACCCGGGATTCTCAAACCCAGAGCCGTGACCCCACGTCTGGTCGTGACAACTTCTCGATGGGTTGTGAATTTCCAAAATAATCATGCCTGCAGGTTTCTCTTTTCAGCAATTTAAAGTTTATTCAGAAAAAATAAAACTAAAAGCAGGTGAGAAACTGTGTCTAAGTTCTGTTGTAAAAGTTCTTTTTAGGCATGCTCGCAACATCGCGAAAAGTCGACTATAAGCTTTGTTATGCACATCCATCCACATGGCACAATTCGGCTCCCATTGGACGGATTTTAATTAAATTTTATATTTGACAGTTTTTTGAAAGTCTGTCAAGAAAATTCACTTTTGATTAAAATCTGACAAGAATAATGGGTACTTTGATGACAATACACAGAGTATGTAAATTTGTGACAATATCTTGCTGAATTATACTTAGAATGAGAAAAGTTTCAGACAATAGTTGTTGGGGAAAATCAAAACACACATTTTGATTTTTTCAAAAAATCGTACCATTTATGAAACAGCGTGAAAAAATACGGCACAGCCAGAGAGGCCACAAGGAGCGCTAGAATATGGCGTAGAAAAGGTTTGATTTGCATGCGTGATAAGTTAGGCAAGTATACAGCACAAATTCACAATATTCAATACTTACTGCTCCATAGTTTATTAATTCCACCTGATATTATAAAATGCTTTACAGCATCACTTGCAAAAACTGAGAAACTGTGCTGCCACTTGTCTCTCAGTAAGATCTGTGTAGCCAAACTGCATGTCTCAAGAAGACCATGAGCAAATTAACATTCTTGTATTTCAATACAAGCAGTGGTCACTGTACGTGAAGACGTATGTGCCTTTTATTGTGGGCAATAACATAAATTTGCCATAAAAATACTGTGCAACACTCAATATTTTTATATACTTCGTAGTGGCATACAGCTCAAAAGCACAGAATGCACTGTCGAGCATTTCCACTACAACAGTTGTTACACTAACATGCTGCAATGTTATGTCGTATGTACAATGCCTACAGTGTTTAATGTTGTGCTAAAAATATGAGGCAGACTGCTGGAGTGGTCAGTGCTGGTACTTACTGAATCACAAGTTCAAGTGATTTATGATTTTGGGTTGTGTACAAAAACAACTTAGAACCATCAGGTTAGACCAGTGGTTCCTAACCCTTTTCCACTTGTGTGTCCCTTGGCAGCCTATTTCCATAAATTGTATGGGGCTTTTCTCGAGGTTGAATAACGAAGAAAACCCGCTCTGCCACTCGTCGTAACATTAAATTAATTTCACAACTTTCGACTTGTATTTGTCTTACACTATTGACGCTTGTGACTTTTTCCACCATTATTCAATTTTTTTGTGTACCCCTAAATGTCCTGGAGGTGTGCATACCCCAGGTTAGGAATCACTGATTTAGATCACTGCTGGAGAAAAATCACTTGTAGGTCACACAGAAACAAGCAGACTTTACAGTTTTTGAAGAAGGCCATTTTCAATGTCACGAATGTTTAGTGTAAACAGAAGAGCGATGTTTTTTACCATGATGGTAACCTGTAACAGTCTAAAACTTCTGATCCTGTATGAAAGGTGTAATGTTTAACAACTGGTAACACAGAATGTAACGTACAGTGGATATACGGCCTCTTGCGTGCAGTGTAGCGTCTTGTCATAGTTTGGGCTGGGGTTGTAAAGCAGTGTATACCAGTCGGACAGTTTCTGCGTTCGACAAGACCGCACAGCCAAGCTTCCTGTCGGATCTGACAACAGCAGTGTTAGAATTGCTGCCATCACAATCTCAAGCAGAGCTGAGATATGCAACACCAGCACTTCTTTACAGAAACTGAAAACAGACAAAAATGAAGTCGTAATTTCACATTTACATTTCAAAGTAAAGTTTCATCTTCAAGCTGTGTTAGCGATCTGCTTGACGTAACAGTAACATTTAAGACCTATTTTTAAATGATTCATTATTTAACATGCACAAACTCACATCTCTGTGGAAATAAGTATATTATAATGGGCGTTTTGACTTTCATCTTTGACTTAATTTTTCTGGACTCACACACAACAGCATATTTAAGGAAATAAATTTTTAACTAAGATTTAGACCCAGTCAAAAAACTGAGAAGAGCAACTGTTAGCTTCATGATGTCTGTCTACCCATCTACATGGCACAACCCAGCTCTCACTTGATGGATATTCATGAAATTTTATATTTGGATATTTAACAAAAAGTAAAACAAAAAGCCATCGCATGACAGACCTGGACAGTCCCTTAGGGTTCCAGGAGGTTGAGGCTACAAGATTTCAAGACAGTCAGCACATGAAGGTGGTAAGGCTGTCAGCCCTACACACCAGCTGCCTTTACCACCCAGGAAATATTCCTGGTACTCATTTCTGTTAAGAGGCTGAGCCAACCCCAGGGCCATAGTGCAGCAGGAAGGATTGTGTCAATGAAAAATTCCGATGACACCATCGGGAAATTTGTAGTGCAGTGCCTCAATCAACTGCGCCACCATGTGCCCGCCCCCCTCAAAAAAAAAAGAGTCAAGGAAATGAAAATTTCATTAGAATCTGACAAGAGTAATGGGTACTTTACATGAAATGTAAGTAAATTTATGAAAAATCTCACTCAGTTCTTCTCTTAGAATGAGAAATATTTCAGACAAAAGTTGTACAGAAAATCAAAACAAACATTTTATTTACAATACCTTTCTCCAAAAATTGTGCCATTTATGAGAGAATGTGGGAAAATACGGTACAGCCAGAAAGGTTACAGATTATAATACAGTGCATGTGCTTCGCATGCTGGATAAATAAGGCTACAGACGCATACTCAGAATATTCCATGGCAACAATGATTATGTGAAGGCACCTCAATGTTATGTTATACGTACATTGCATCTTTTCTAACAGTTTTCATTCTGGGAAAGTTTTTACTTCTGAATAAAGAGCTTCAAATACTGACATATTTAATTGATCACATAAATTGAATTTTGTAAACACTGTATATATATATATATATATACACACTATATAAATGGTAGAGTCCATGTGACCACCATGATGATGTATGGGGAGTTACATTTTTTACTCTAGCCACTTGACTGCAGGGGAAGGACACCTGGTACCAATTGAACAGAGGGGCTCATTAGGCCCCACATATAAAAAGGTAAACTGCACCCTTGTACAGGCACTGAGGCTCTGTACAGGCCATACAGCCCATAGGGGGAGTAGAGGTATAGCTCACTCTTTCTTGACCACGGCACTAGAAGGGAGTGAGGGGTCAGTGTCACGCCCCAGCTGCTCTTTACCCTCGGGAAAGACCCGGTACCTATTGTACAGGAGGCTGGGTGGGCCCCAGGGCTGGTCTGGACAGGTGCAGAAAATCTCGCCCCCACCGGGATTCGATCGCTGGACCGTCCAGCCCGCAGCCAGTCGCTATACCAACTACGCTACCCAGCCCACCCCATATGTAAAACCCTAGTAATTTGTTGTGTTAATTTTGCATGGTTTTTCTCTGATGTAAGCTGTTCAGAGGCTGAAACCTGCTGGAAGTAACACATTGGTAACTGAGGCACTCATACGCTCTTGTGTATAATTATGGTCTTCTGCAAGCTGCTATTTAAGATTTACTTGAGATGTATTTGGTTCATATCTCAGTGATCCTGACAGGTTTCTCAATGTTTACTTCAGTCTGTCCAATAATTCATCTTCCCTTCTCATTCAGTGTTGTGTAAGAGAATGCTAAATAACCACAATCGGATATTGTGTTAAAGTTAGCTGCCTACATCCATGATAGCAGGACGGCCTTTCTTGCACAGGGTATATTCACCTGAACAAGAAGTTACATTTTTATTGTAAGCATATCTCATCATCATCATCACAAAAGCCTGCCTACAGACTCTGTCCTGAGCCAGTCCAGTTCACATCTCTGCAACCTATTGGTATGATTCATTTCCACATTATCCTCCCATTGGCACTTAGGACTGCCATCAAATTTTTCCATTTTGTGTTAATTTCATAGAAAATGATTGCAGGTTGTGAGCAGTGGCGATCTGAAGTTTGCATTATGGCTGCAGAAATATTTGGAAAACAAAAGAAAAAAGATCTCATGTAGACCCAAAGAGCAGAGTTTACATATGAAATGAGAGAAATTTTAATTGTAGTTTATATATTGCTCATTTGTGACAAGTGTCACAACTCAAAATATGTGATTTTTCAGGACAGACTTTTAAAGGTTTTAAAGTGCTATAATTTTCTATGAGTGCAACGATGACACAACTGCTCTCCAGTGGCGAGTTTTGCAAACTGGGTTATGACACTATACCTGTTAAAAGTTTCTTTTTATACCGATAACTCAAAAATGCCAAATTTTCAGTTGTGACACTCTTGCCACAAATGAGTGATATGTAACAGGATGTGACTGCGTTTCCTGACGTCACTGGCAATTGTACATTAGTACACTGTCATATCTGAGGTTCTCACAGCTGTACCACAGAGGACTTAGTCTTCTGCGATGTGGCACCATATTGTTCGGTCAGTAGTCCCCAACATTTTGAATGATCTTAATGATTTCATCTTAGAGGGTCAAGCAGTCCAAATCCAGTCTGCTTGGACTGTTTGACTCTGAAGATGAAGACACTACAAACCTCTGAAACATCAGGAAGAACTCATCATATCCCTGATGACTCAAATCCCGAGTTTTAGCTCTGGTTAGTATTGCTTTAGCCAGTTGGTATAGCGACTGACTACGGGCTGGACGGTCCAGGATCGAATCCCAGTGGGGACGAGATTTTCCGCACCTGTCCAGACTGGTCCTGGGGCCCACCCAGCCTCCTGTACAATGGGTACTGGGTTGGGGGTAGAGGTGGCCGGGGCATGGGGCTGACACCCCCCACATCTAGAGTAATGAGGTCCTAGAAAGAGTAGAGCTATACCTCTACTCACCCTAAGGGCCTTCGTGGCTTATAAAAAGGGTGAAAACCTACCAAGTATTGCTTTAATCACCTGCAGTGGCTAAGGGCAAAATGCTGCATATCAACATCCCTCATTTCCTAAGTGCTGTCTCAATTGGAAGTGACTCACAATTTAACGTTTATGAGACTCCATGCGGATTTTCACTTTACGTCCGTCTTGCTAAAAGTAGATAGTGGGTGGTCTCACACAATCACACAATTCTCTTTCAGTACATTGACTTCATTTCACTGTTAACTCCAATAGTTCTGCTCATGGGGGTGGGAACATTTGTTTATTTATATAACACCAATTTCATGATGAAGTCATTTTCTGGGGCTAAACATCGGGGTATGAAAAATTTTCTTCGAATCTAGGAGCGAGTTGAAAAATTTTGAAACAAGACCTTTCTTCTGTGGATTTGTTGCAATGACTAACAACCTTCAACCTTCCATTGCCACTCTTCCAGGCCTTGTCTGACAATGGAAGTGAACACACACAGCCACCTAATCCCACAAGTCTTGCTATCATTTGCCCTCTCTTCTGTGCCATTCATGGAGAAGACATTTAACATTCCCTCTGTGCATTTTCATATTATGCTAAACTGATTCTGATAGTTTAAAAACTATCTGTTGGTGGCGAGCTGTTTAGTAATGAAGTGTCTGTTGAACTGAGATTTTCAAACAGAACAAGATAGGCAACGTACAGATAATGAAACATTCGGGCACGGTTGTGTAACCATTGTTGCTGTGGAAAAGCAATAAGTATTACATTTTTTGGAGCATGTTTGTAGCCTTAGCTGTCCATCATACAATGTGCACGTGCTATATTATGTCATTTGTGGCCCACATGGCTCTGCCATATTTTTCCACTATCTCATAAACAGCACATTTTTTTCAGAAAAATGATATTATTGAACATAAAATGTGTGTTCCCAAAAGGGTATAATATATGAATTTGGGAAGAACAAGACTGAAATGTAGACCAAGAAATAGATGGGAAGATGAGGTGAGAGAGGATGGAAGAATAGTTGATGGAGAAGGGTGGCTGGAAAAAGTACATAACAGAGAGGAATGGAAGAAACTCCTGAGAATGGCAAGGAATCATCGCATTCTGCACATGCCAATGGAATGAATGAATGAATAAAATGTGTGTACACTGTACAATTTTGTCTAAAACATTTCTCATTCGAAGAAAAATTCATTGAGATCATAAATGTCCATAGGTCATTATGTAAAGTACAAATTATTATTGTCAAATATTAATCACACTTGAATTTTGACAGAGTTCCAAAAAATGCTCAAATATCAAATTTCACGAAAATCCATCCAGTAGGAGCCGAGCTCTTTCATGCAGATGTAATGAATCTAATAGTCGCAATTTTGCATGTGTGCCCCAAAACATTAATATACGATACACACTTTAAAATTTGTGGTTATCGCAACAAATTTGGTGTTGTAATGACCTGCCACCTGGGATTTGTCAAGCCCTGCTAAACAGTGTCAAAGGGCAGGGTGATTCATGGATGATGCTTTGTAAACGACTGGATGGAAGTGGTCATGTCCAAAACAGGGTATTATTCTGGCACTTATGGGTCCGAGGAAAACCTCCAAACTTAGTTATGACAGGTCAGAACTGAACTAGGCACCACTTGAATATGTGTCTAGTTTTGGCACTATATCAATCTGATTGGCTGCATGAAATTTTATTTTATTTCCATTCCCCCGTTTGCACACCCACATGAACCATTCATCTTCATGTCTGTAAAGAGCTGGAATTACTTATGTTGTACAATGTCTATACCACAAGGTGGATGACTGAGGAATCAGGGTGTCATCCTTAAAGAGGGAACATATCTTTGTCTTCCCAAGTGTCCAGCAGACAAGGTCCTGAGCTCTCCCAGCTCCTCAGCCCATGGATAACAGGCTCTGGATGCAAGCCAACAGGTGTGAACTTGGTCTCTCACCTTAATCTAGCATTGAGGTACATTGTATGTGAATTTCTGTTGTGCTGGCTTATTTAGCAATGCTGTCAGTATCCAAGTTACAGCACTGGTGACTGATAAATGAAACTAAATACAGAGCAAGAGCATTGGCATGGGAAAACTAGAGTACTTAGAGGAAAACTGCCTCACTGCTATATTGTGAACTGTAACTCCCACGTGGACTGCCTTGTGACTGAACCTGGCCCTCTGCATTAAGAAGCCAATGACCAACTGCCTCAGCTATATTCAGATATACTTCTGCTCTCCCATACATCTTTATGGCACAGTGCTTGATTAAGTTGAGGTGACTACTTTTCATCTTACCTGTATCCATATCTATCAGAATTCAGTAGCTTTCTTCTTTGAAGAATATATGTCTTGTTACAGACTCAGTGTGACAGAATATGGTTTTTGCAGACTATGTTATGACATTTTATGCATATATCAAAACCACTCCATACCTTCTCCTTCCACTCTTACCAGTTTCAGGCATAGATTAAGTTTTACCTTCATCTTCCTTTAGTCACATTTAGGATAGTAAAAACATTACTGTTATTGTGAAAGTACCTTCTTCTCTTAGAAGCTGTATCTATAGAGAACCAATGCAAGACAAGTGCGAGTAATGCCATAAAACCAAGATACAACCAATCATAGATTTCAGGACTGTTGTTGCATTCAATGCATTTTGATAAACCATCTGCCCTGTATCCACGTGGGCATGCACCACAACTACTCCAGCTATCATTTGGTAATAATTCTCGCCCACAGTACAATCCAGGACATCGAGTTGGTTTGTTTACTGGACCTGCAAATAAACCGTGTTCTATTATATTTTATCGTTTCGAAGCAAATGTCGGCGCCCAAAATCTGCCAAACATTTGATAAAAATAGATGAAAAGGGGGGGTATCCTATATCGCTGGGCTTTCACTCCTCTGGTAAAGGATTTTCTGTGAGTAGAATGTGATATAATTCCTCACTGTACGTCTGATACTAAATACCTCATCTACCTGCTACGTATAATGTTAGTCACCTAATTCAATGACGTACGATGAAGCCGAAATTCCTGAACTGTAGAAAATCATGAACATTAATATTAAAGAGAAAGCGTGTTCCCTCACAAACATGCTTTAAGCTTTCGTTACAAATCTCTTCATATACAAGAGTTCACATTCGCTACATTTATATCAAGTAGGATCAGAATAAGCAGATGCTGAAATACGGAAACATAAATGGTGACCAGAAGTATACGGCACTAGCTGAGCATAACCTATAAAACAATTCACACAGATGTACGATACGTCCCCTGGCACCACAGTACATCTAGTTCCTGGCACCATTCTATACGTGAGACGGACACCAGAGCTAATTCACGCAGATGAACGCGGATCATCAGGTACCGGTTCTTATCACGGATTACAGCGTTCCGTATGTCTCTGTGGCTCGGGTAATCTGTCCTCTTTACCAATCTACACGGCGTCATAGCGCTGACAAAGGAAAACTTCATATACCGAATGTCTACACGGTATCAATCTGTGCTGAATGCAACGAACTGTGCAGTCATTGATGAACGAAAGCGAAGAATGGAAATGCACATGTTCGTATCGTTTCATTTCAGTTTCCATTTCTAACCACGTCTGTAAACAATGAGAGTATGATTGTAATGCATCATGTTAAGGTATTAGTCGTGATATAGGCGTGCATAAGTGGTGAAAAGGCAGTTATAATGGCTGTAGTTAAGAGAATGGAGGAGTAACGTATAGCCTGTTCTTAACGCTGAACGAGATTGCTTCAACGTTATGGTTAGTCTCAGTAGGGACTTGAATACATCGAGTGGGGTAAGTAGGTTTCTTATTTATGCTTTTTTCGCTTTTATTTAAATATATGGAGTGGTTAAAGGCTCTATGTTAATAAAATTAACACATGAGTCATTTGATGTCGTTTGCTGGAAACGCCGCCTTAGGTTTTCTCCAGAATACGGTGACCAATCATTTACCTTGTATAACCAACTGTATACTAGTGCACGTGCACGAACATCTCAACAATTTTTTTTGTTTAACGTAAACATTTACAATTGAGCATGATAATATAATATACGTTATTTATGGCACTGAAGCAGCCTTAAAAGGATGGGCGGAAAGTCAAGGATGCAAACATTGAAATCGACCCATCGCAGGTGGTGGTTGCGACTGTATAGACGTATGTGCAACCAAGGTGTCAAGCAGACATAGGCAGTGTTAATAAAAAAAAAAAGAGAGAGAGAGTAAATGTTTAACGTATGCAATGCCGTCATGTGTCAACGTAGTGTAGCATTGATGGTAGATGCATGAAAAGTTGAGTGTGGAACACTGATGGAATTGTTGAGTGAGAGAGAAAACCAACGAGATGCATTTCACAAATCTGGAAGGCTCGTTTCCGAACAAAACCCCGGCGAACCCAACCCTCTGCTCCAGATGGCCATCAACACCTCCCACCCTCCTACATGACCCTGCTAGTCGAACAGTAACC
>Ga0123352_10011255_pt1 | contig 14089 bp, 10 predicted proteins | sample TergutLab28metaG_FD_89700 | JGI IMG/M metagenome (GOLD analysis project Ga0123352, IMG submission 89700) | Labiotermes labralis P1 segment gut microbial communities from Petit-Saut dam, French Guiana - Lab288 P1 | ecosystem: Host-associated > Arthropoda: Insects > Digestive system > Gut ...
AAAATGTGAATAATACAGGAACCAAATACGTTAGAATTATGAAAAAAACTGCATTTTGAAGAGAAAGAAACGGAGAATATACACCATGTTTAAAATATTCAGTACCTATATTTGTTGAATAAATATATAAAATTCAACTTTAGAGGTTAGCGGTGCAGTACGACCACTGTAGTTGACATTAGGCATCAAAAGGTTAAAGAAATGGGAAGTCACTTATCTGGTCAGCCAATTATGCATTCTGAATGTTTGTTTTCATGTCCCCAAGAGCCCACCAATGGATTCTATCATGAGAAAATTGAATGCAGTTTGCACTTTCAGATATTTTCATTTACAAATTATTTTAATATATTCTTACCATCTGTGCCTAAGTATCATAAATCACCTCTTCAGTTGCCGCAGAAACATTTGATTAGCATATCTCATGTACCCAATGCATACACATGTGCTGCCCATTACAACTTACTGGGATTAATCACCCTGTTAAGATGAAGGGAAGAGTTTACTTGGAAGATCTGGGTGTAGATGGAGGGATAATACCTGTAGTATACTTTGCATTAATAAAATAAGATGTGAATGTGGATTAATCTGCTTCAGGGTGTGGTCCACTGACAGGTTGTTGGAAAAACAGGTATGTTCAGTTTCAGTAAGAGACAGGCAGTTTCTTGAAAATAGCTGAGGAACTATCAGGTTATCAGGGACTCCTCTGCATGGAGTACCTGAGTGGTTGGCTGGTTCATTGGTTAGTCAGTCAGATGGGTAGACAGACTGAAAGACATAGGTAGACAGACAGTTAGTGAGTGAGTTGAGTGAGTCAGTCACTTAATTAGTGCAAAGGGCTCTTGTCTGAAATGTAGACTGCAACTTATCTATATTTCAGAAGTCATTCACCAAAGAAGAAGTTTGCTGGCAAAATTTCTGGTGAAACAAAGGAAACCGCCTTTACTTTCCCAGTAGCAACACCAAATCAAACTCCTACTCGAACACCACCTAGACAGCGAGAAGAACTGAGTGAAGCGGAGTGTGATCGTGGTTCCTTTAGGACTCCCATGCATTACAGGGTATAAGGCCCCTCTGTATTATATTGTGTACACTGCCCCTAATTATACAGGGGTGATGACAGCATTGCAGCCTCACAAATGTGTGTGTTATACTCAAGATGTTGTAGAACTATAGACATGTATTGATAGAACAGGAATATAGCCTGTGGGTTCTTATAGTCATCACATACTTCATATAAAAGTTCAATAGAATGCACAAATATTTTATATTTTTATATATGTCTTGTTTGTCATTAGACTCATTTTCTGAATTCGATATTGTGTCCTTGACAACAATGAGCATCCCTGAGGTTAGCAAATTTGATGTTCAGGTGACCATGCATCATGATAAATTCTATAATAAAAATAACTGGATGCACTAATTTCTCAAATTTATTTTAGGAATAAAACTCTACATGTTTTGGACAGATCCTCTGTCCACCATCAGGAGTTATTCACTGTACACACAACAGTGGTATATGTCATACAGGTTTGCTGACAGCTTGCGAGCAGGATCAGGACGGAACTGGTTTGGTTCTGCTGATCCTGCTCGCAAAATGTCAGAAAATCTGTGTCATACACCATTGCATTGTGTACAGTGAAAAACTCCTGATGATGGACAGAGGAACTGTCTGAAACATGTGGAGTTTTATTCCAAAAATAAATTTGAAAAGTTAGTGCATCTAGTTGGTTTTATTATAAGAGGTTAGCAAAATTAAAATAAAACTAGTTACCCTGCATTTACTTAGCATTGTAATTTTAGTTATGGTAATTGGTTGTCAGTAATACTGACAGTATGTGTGGTGCAGAGACAATCTTCCAGATGAATATACATGCAACATGAGCTTAACTTTCAAGTGTATGAATGACATTACTTATTACAACTCAGAGTGATTATATATCTTTGTACTATGGGACAGGGACCTTTTTCAGTTCTTAATAACTCAGATTAAAAAAATGCATTACTCATTATGGAACATGAAGTTGTATTACATTTTTCACAAGAAATCACCATTAGAGCATACAGTAAAAGTATATGATTATTTCTGCACTATAGGAAAGTGAGCTAGAGCATAAAATAATATTAAAATGTAACCTTCAGCCTTATGAAGTGGTTACCAAAATGGAAAAATCTAAGAGTATAAGATGACATTACACACACATACACACACAGAGTCGAACCTGGTTATAACGACATTGGTTGATATGACATCTTGACTATACAGTCAGATGTTCTGTGGTACAAATTAATTTATCACTGTTAACCATAATATTATACTCCTCGGTTATTACGACACTTGTTTGTAACAACACAAAACATTCAGTCCCTTTCATGATGTTATAACCAAGTTGACTGCATACATATGTCACATACTGTTTGAATGTGGCAATTTGTAGCCAATTCATTATTTGTATTGGCCAAGTCTTCTCGTAAGGCCATACTTGTGTCTGATGCTTGTGTGACAAATCATATTTGTGTGATAACATGTGTGCCTTCTGGCTTGTGCATGCTGACTGTGTGAGCAGTATGTGATATGTCAAAAGAGAAATGTGGAGACGGTTAGAAGGAAAATACACAGTGATGTGTTGTGCTTACAACTGTACTGGAGAACACTTCTTTTTCTCCGTTTGTTGTCACGAGCACTCGTGCTGGGCTGCATGACAACATTTTGATCAGCCAATTCCATTTAATCAGAGGATACTACCCATTTTTCAGTGATATTTCCGGCAGTAATATTTATTTGTACTGCAATTTGGAAATAATGCAATTAATATTTTTTTAAAACAGCTGAAAGGTACTGTCTTCCTAATTAAAGTACAGCAAAGTGCATAACATCACATACAAATCTTGTATATCACGTATTTTAAATCTGGTATTTTTCCTGTTGAAATCTAAATTAATCTAATATATGTGTTGTTAGGGACAGATATCTTGTATAATTTTGTAAAGAACTGAGAGTTTGCCCTCACACAGTGTATGCAAATAAGGTAACAGCATCATATTTGAGGAAATAGTGGGAAGTACAATGAAAAACATGTTAAAACATACACAACACTGCTTATGAACCTAACTAACTCCATGCAGCAGAGGCCTTCTTGAGAAGCTAATAGTTCCTGAAAAAAATCTCCAGTACTTCATGAGACCTAAGATTCTTAACACACCAAACAGCCTACCACTTGCCCCTATCCTCAGCTACATGAATCCAGTCCACAGCCTCCAGTATTACTTTAATATCCATTTTAATACTACCATTGTCTCTAACTCTAGGCCTTCCAAGGGGTGTCTTCCCTTCAGTTTTCTCTGCCAGAATCTTGCATGCCTTTCTTTTCTCCTGAATCATTCCTCCTAACACAGTGTTCAGTATGTTGCTAAATTACCCAACCAGAGGGTTTAAATGTAGGCCCCATGTGTAGGATATCTGTGGTAGAGTGATGACAATAATCTTGACATACAGCTGTTAGTCACTTGCATTTGCAGCACTTCATAATGAATGTAACGTAAGTTGTTGGGGTGTTCTAAGTGAATGCAATACTTTACAGCTGGTAATGTTGATGAGTGTAGCATTACATTAGAAAATAATTGGCATTTTACATTTCTCAGTTCTCCTTTGCACTTGATTGAATTACATGTATTAATGACTCTAAGAATAAAACTATATGAAAACCAACATAATAACTCAAAAAATACTCATAACAAAACAAATATGAATATGTATTTGTCAGTTATAGTGGGTTACCGCAGGAATACAATATAAATAATGTGCAAACAGAAAGAGAAATGTAATTATTGCTGGTCGTCTCTAAAGGAGATCTGTTCAGGTACAATTTACACAAACACTCTTTATTGCTGGACTGAGCACTGCAGAGTGGGCCGCCTTGTAAGTGGCTATGCAGTGACAATGTTGCCCATTTTAAAATAGCAGCCAGCAGCAAAAATTTCTGTGTGCGCTAAAACTGATGAAATTTACAGAAACTTTTTGGGACGTTTCTTCAGAACTGAGGCTGTCACAGTTAATTGATTAATTTGTTTAATTACTGCTCTCTCTCTCTCTCTACTTGATTAATTGATTTCAGATAAATCTTCCATAAATTTCTTTACGTCATATTTCAAAATTTAGTATACTACCAACATTTCTTGCATCTTCATGCTATATGCATTTGTTATTCTAATTTTATGTACAGTTTTATCTCAGACACTTACTTTAGTCCTGTCATCTCTGTACTTCGTAACTGGAAAGCATCATGAACAAATACTTTTACATATGTATAGCAGATAACATTTTCTGTGATCTTACAGAAAAATTAAGAGGTATTTTTATGTCATAATACATTCCTATGGTACACCAGACTACTCAGTTGATCCTAAATAATTAAACTAATACTATACTTTATTGATAACCCAAATTTGGGTGACAACTAAAGACATTTTGTTCTTTAGTAACTGATTACCAAATGACAAAAGGTTAACATCCCAGAAGAGTCAGACCTTCACTGACACTACTGTGAGAACCTCAAATGTAAAAAGTTCAACCTCTATTTGTAGTAAACATAAGTGAAAAAACATTGCACAGGTTATGTTTTGTTTCATGTAATGGAAATATTGCATGATGCAATTCTTATAATATGGCTGTAAGAGTTCCAGAAACTTTACAGCTATGCAACTTCAATTTGTAAGAGGAGTTCATGGTGAAATATGCATGCATTATATGTATAGTGCAGCTGCTTATTAGATACATTTGGAACAAATCCTAAACTATCTGTTTTGCTTGTTCTATTCCTCTGTCAATGAGAGTTACAAATTTGTAATTCTCAAATTCTCATCCCAGTTTAAAATTTCCTTTCAAGTGGGATATCATTGTATTCACAGACATAGTTTTCAGCTTTATAACAAATACTTCATGTGCAAATAATATAAAACTGTACTGTTACATAATCCTCTGTAAAATGTTCAATGTTATAATCCTTGACAAAGTATCTTCCTGGAGCAACATCCCCAAGTTTCATTAATGATAAATGTCTGAGTGACAGACAGAGCAAATCAATTCTGAATTACAAATGAAACTTTTCTCTTATGGAATGTCTGAATTTTATACATTTTGATTGGTTCAGGGGCCCCACATGTGAAGAAATAATATTTGAATTGTTACTGCTGAAGGCACCACTGATGATGTGCACATTTAAGATATTTCAAAGGTAACTGAAATCAATATCAAGTGTCATTTTGTAGGCTCTGTATATTTGTCTGCAGAATTTGGTTTCCTTGCATATCTGAACAAAAGTGGTTATGGTATAATGTATGTCTGATTAATGATTGCATGATAAACCAAATAAGCAGTTGAATGTACAGAGCAGACATGTTCATTTCATACATCTGATAAAATCCAGTTGAGATGAATAAGTAACGTGTGCGAATGTTTCAGAAGGTTGAAGTAGACTTGCAATATTGCAATGGATTGAGAATGTTGATACAAAACACATTCACAGAATGTCAGAAAAATATAGAATGTTGTTTATATATTTATTTTGTATAGTTAAGAGACTGAAAATATTATATTTAAAAGAATTAATTTAAAAAGAATTAAAGTATAGGATATAGTTACAACAGAATATTTTAAAATTTCAACAAGCATTTGTTATATATGATAACATATTTAGATACATAAACCAACACAAGGCACACCGTGTCAGGAAACAAGAAAAAGAAAGAAGAATTAAAACTTCTGTTGTGTATTTATGGCCTGAAGTTTCTGATTCATGGTACAAAATACCACAGTAATTTACAAACTTGTAACTATGCAATTTAAAACAAAGGACTTCCATTGATTTGTAGTTTGCAGATTTTGTAACATTTTCCCTGATGTTTTCAGATAACTTCTTTAATAGAAAGGCAATGAGCTGTAAGGTTTTGTATTGAATCAAAATCGCATGAACACACACACACACACACATGCATGTGCACCCAGTTTACTTTAATTTTGTTTTAAATTATTTAACTCAGTTTGCATGAAACAAGTAAGCATGGTTATAAATTGTGTGATATATTTTATAAAGGGAAGATTATAACAAATACATTGGTACTGTAGACAACATATCCAGGTGCAGTGTTATATTCATTCATGCCATGTTACCCTAACCTCTGATTTTGTTTCCCTCCTGCTCCCAATTTTCTGTTTTCATGAATGCACCCCATCCACTACTTTCCTGTCTGGCCTCATATCCTAACCCCCCAAACCCCTTGAGTTATTTGATCAAGTTGCTCATGGTCATTACCTTGAGAGTTGTAATGAGGTCAATATATATGGCATCAAAAAGGGGTTTGTAACAATTCTTGATATTGAAATTATGAACTTCTTTGCTGGTCCTACATGATATTGTTACTTCTATATTGTGGTTTCACCTTTTTACTGCATTTCCACCCCTCACTGAATTGCAACTTGGGAGTTACACAACACTAAGGTGAACCTGGAAATTTAAATTTGTATCATCTCAAGATTAAAATAAATTCTCAGTAATGCGGTGTATGAAAACATGGTCTAGTACAGTATGAACTGACAAAGCTTAAGACAAAAACAGAATGACTAAATAAATTACCCTTGCCACTTAAGAAATGCCAAGAAAGAGAAAAAGAAGAAATGACAGAGAAGGCAAGAAAATGACAATTCTAAACTCAAGATGGTAAAACATTTTATGGTACTGACTGATGCATTAGCTAAGAGGGCATTCATGTCCATGTAGGCACATGAGGAAAAAACTGTGCGTTTGAAGTATGGCAGAGAATCGTGGATGACAATGACGAACAACCAATTACAAGACTCCATCAGCAAGTCGTGTCTCCCTTTTCACTCGTAGGTCCTTAATGAGCAACTCTTGTAACCATACTAGCTGCAGACAGAGCCCAAAAGTTACAAAACAGACTAATATTTTTAAGAAAGACAGCGCACGTAGAAACTAGAAGCTTACTCCGTGCGTCATGAACGATGAGCGCCGTATTGGTTACTGCGGGATTTCTACACCGTGTTTGGTCATCTGCCATTTTTTCTATCATCTGTGCTTTATCAGTAGGTTAGGTTTGTCCATAACGTCATACAGATTCTGTGGTCCATACCAGTGATCGGTCGTTAAGGTCCCGCGATAAGCGAGTTAAGATTGTGGTGTAATTTTTGGTTTTCGAATTACAGTTAAAATTTTTGGGTCGTTTGGTTGAGTATGTAGTCCTTGGTTGTCAGTGTATGTGTAATTGCGTACACTGCTAGTTCTGAAACATCTATCGGAGAATTTTGTGCGAATGTTGTAGTTGGGAAAGACGATGGAGGGCGATGAATATGTTGATAGTAGTTCCGCTTCAGGTATTAGACTGTTTTGTTGAAATTTTAAACTGTATTTTTGTGTATCAGTATTTGGTTGGTCTTGTAATTTGTATGTAAGAACTGTGCACGAAGATGGGAACATTCTGGAGTAACGCCAGAGGACAAATGGCCAGATTTTTACGTGGAAATCGAAGTACGAATCACGACGTTGTGATTATCATTGTTAATTTTGTTTTAACAACTCAGACGATTTGAAGTTACCATGCACATAATAGATTTGCTGTGTTTTTTTTTTATTATTCTAAGTAATGTCTTTAGGTGTAAGAAAGAATTGTTTCTTTGACCCTGGAAATAGTATTGGACATTGCAGTTTGCGACAGTGTATACCTGTAGCTGTGTTTTCGTTTGAGTTATAGGTTAAGACAATAAAGTAGTCCAATCAGTAGACCACCAAAACTGGTAAAGATGTTTGGTTTTACTTGATGGTTGGTTTTAGCCTTGACACAAACCCTATATTGTGAAGTTACACCAGAATATGAAGTAAATGTTTAAGTAAACTTTTCTTGATGATTTTTAGTATAATGAAATGTAGTATTTAAAAACAAATGTGTATAAAGTCATCTGATCATGCTGTAACAGGGCATGTTTGGCTATAATGCAATGTATTTTGCATATTTTCACTCTGTGATAAAGTATGAAATAATATGTTTGGATTAATTCGTCAAACAGTGGAAAGTATTTAGTTTAAAAAAATGAGAATTGTCAGATTTATGGTTGATGCACAACCTAGCATAGAAGTCTATTTAAAAAATTACAGCATTTACCTATTCTATGCCAATACATGTGTCCATTATTGAATTTATTTGTAAATAATTAAGAAAATTTTGAAACATGTTTGTCTGTCCACAGTATTAATACAAGGAATAAGCATCACAGACCAAATGCCAACTTTCCATGTTTTCAGAAAAGTGCATACTATGCTGGCATCAGAATTTTCAGCAGTGTACCGTGTAGCCTCAAAAGTCTTAAGAATGAAAAGGCACAATTTAAAGTAGCATTCAGAAGAGACTTAAAGACACATTCCCTTTAATCTGTAGATGGACTCTTTACGTATAAAGTTTCCCCATAACACTGTATATACAGTTTTTATAATATTTTGTACTGTAATAATTGTATATACTCTGCTAACTTTGTATATTTTGTATGTTTATGACTTAGTCCTTATCCTATGCCCACTTTGATAATTTTATGGATCCATGGAATATATGTGTGTATGTATTTACAGTTGCACAGTTTAAAACAGTGACATTTCATTGCATGTGACCATTGATGAGGCAGTTATGTGCTTTATTTCATTAATTAATCTGCTGTTTGAAACCAAATCAGTCAACGTTTTGTAAGATGTTGTGAATAGCAGTGAACATTTTTTGTTTTGCAGTAGAATAATTGTGAAATTTTAGGCTCTTACAGTGGTGGTAATTCAAGCTATTTTCTTCTAGGATGTGTTGGCATAGAGTCCAGTCCATATTTGCTGATGTTTCAAAGGAAACTGCTGCCTGCCATTTCACTGAATATGAAGGCAGTAGGTTTCTCCAAAACTACAGTGAATAACTACCAGACTCTGAGTTTTAAGGTTGTTGTGGCAGTGAAGTTGAGGCCTCAGGTCTTCTAGGATGTGGCACTGCATAACTGGGTGTCTGCACTCTTTTGAAACACTGGACATAGGTCACCAAGTGATGCAGTACGACATCCCCAAAGAATAGAGATATCAAGTACCAGACTTTATGGAACCACATTCTAGAAGGTGGCACTCTTCTGGAATAATTGTATTTAGAGTAAAATGTAAGAATGGTGGCAGATCACTGCAAATACGCTATAGTAAATGTGTGATCATGGGGACCGCGGTGGCACAGTGGTTAAAGTGCCATGCTACAAATTGGAAGGTCACTGGTTTGATCCCAGCTGGTGTCATTGGATTTTTCATTGACATAAAATCCTCCGATCGCACTATGGCCCTGGGGTCGACTCAGCCTCTAACAGAAATGAGTACCAGGATCATTTCCTGGGGGTAAAGGCGGCTGGTGCGTAAGGCTGACAACCTACCACCATCCTGTGCCGTTGTCACAAAATCTGGGAACCTTAACTTCCCAGAACCCTCTGGGCCACTCTGGGCCTGTAACGGGACTGCTTTACCTTTAAAATGTGTGATCATATACTTCCTGGCAAGTCAGCATCACCTGGCTGAAATGCTTGTCTATGTATGGAAGTTCTTGCAGTTGTCAGTGTTGCCAAGTGTAAGGAACAAAATAGACTGTGTACTTGACACACTTCTTACAGCAAAAGTCTTGCAATGCTGCAGATGTATCTCTCTTCCTCTTCCTGCATAAAGTGTGTTGGTTGCCTACCTTCGTACTTACGCTTTAGACTAGTAGAAATTTTGGTCCACTCAACTGACATTCCCCAGTTAATATAAACTCTTCTTGGTAACAGATCCTGAAGATGGATCAAGTTCATCACCCAGCAGTAGCATTGACAGTGCCAATCTTGAGGGAGAAGCCCATCCGGTTGAATTTGACACTGCTCTGCCTGTCGAGCATAAAGTGAGTATACATGGTGCATCCAGAGAAGGTGAGACTTGTGGGCAGGAAGCACATTAGGTAGTAGTACTTTACAGTGTATTTTGTACATTGCATAGGCCTTTTACTAAGAGGTTTAAAGCAAATTATTTATGGATTATTTCCTTGTATCTGTAAATTCAGGATATTTGTGAATGTATTGCTGAAAAAAGTATTTGGACGTAACAAAAAGAAAGTGATAGGAGGATAAGGTATGGTACTTAATGAGGAACTTGATAATTTATTCTGTTTATCCAGTAGAGTGGGGAGGTGGCATAACATAATTGGTATTGTGACTGACATGGCAAAGTGATTTTTCTCTTTCGAAAACGTCCACGCTGTCTCTCGGTCCCTCCCAGCCTTTTGTTCATTGAGTACTGGAGTTCTTCCTGTTTGGGTAAAGTGGCTAGAGTAAGAAGTTTATTGCAGATCTCCTTCTAGTGCCTAGGTTAAGAACAAGAAATGCTGTATTCTTAGTTACGTATGAAGCACGCAAATTCATCAGTCTTAGTTTTGTGACCCTTAAAATAAAAAGGAAGCATTTTTTTTACGTTAAGTGAAATATGGTGGTAGATCAAAATGTGCTAAAGGTTTTATTTATATTATTTGGGTGAAAACCTGGTGAGCTGAGAGGAAGCACAGTTCTTGATGATGGCTCCTTACAGCGTCTCCCGTTGCTGCCTCAGCTCGGTGTAGTTTTAGTGCCCAGACAGACCCTTCCACTTATGATATTTGTTTGTCTTTCTTTCAGTATTTGGGTGAAAACCTGGTGGAACTGAGAGGACGCACAGTTCTTGATGACGGCTCCTTACAGCGTCTCCCGTTGCTGACTCAGCCTGGTGTAGTTTTAGTGCCCGGACAGACCCTTCCACTTACGGTGCTTTATCCGCCTACAGTCAGTATGCTTCGTAACATCATCACAACAAATGGAACTTTTGGAGTGATATGTGTGAGGTACGAGTGAAACTCCGAATGCCCTGTTACTTAGTTTACTTTCTGTCCTGCAGTTTATGCAAAGGGACTGGAAGGTACAGTGACTGTGGTTATCCAGTGATGTTTTGGGTTTTATGTCTCTTAGATACCTTACTCTCTATTTAAAATTGTAGAAACAAAGAACTAGATATTCATGTGGTTTTGACACTGAATTGGTGTAGAAGTTTATGATGTGTGTCGCTTTGAAACAGAGTGAACTTAAACTGTGCTGATGAAGGTATACGGGTGTAAGATAGTGGAAGTAACATGAATTTGGAGAAAACTGCACTACCAGAAGCTTCATGATGTGTGTTCCTTACCAAATATCATTAGGGTGATCAAAGCAAGGTTGAGGTGTACTGGGTGTGTGGAACACACTGGGGAGAGGAGAAATCTACACAAGATTTTGGTGAGAAATGCTTAAGGAAAGCGACCACTTAGAAGACCTAGGAGATCAAAGGATAATGTAATGGATCTTAAATAAATAGGGTGATAGAATGTGGGGTCGATTAATCTGGCGCAAGATAGGTGCAAGTGTTGAGCTTTTGTGAACACAGTACTGAACCTTCCAGATCCATAAAGTGTGGGGAATTTCTTGACTAGCTAAGAAACAACTAGCTTCTCAAGAAGTACTGCTGTATGTAGTTAGTTAATTAGTTTCTGTACAATTTCTCTTTGTTACGAAACAACACACTTCACTCAAGGAAATAAAATGATCTTGTCCAAAAACATTGCTGTGCAAACTTAATGAAATCAGCACAAATTTTGTTTTGATTTCTTATTCATTTAAGGTTGCATGAGGCATCTAACCCTAGAATGGTTAACATTGGTACGACGGCGGAAATTTTTGAGTATCGAGACGAAGAAGAGGTTGCTGGCTTTTGTATCAAAGCCAAAGGACGCCAGAGATTCCGCATAGTGGAGTTGCAGCGACAAGTTGATGGGTAAGTCAGTTATATAAACTGCTGTTTTTTTTGTTGTTGTAACAACTTGAAATGTCTGTATCTAGTGTTCTTCATGTTTGATACAACAGTTTACTCCGTCTTAACACATCAGTACATTATTTTGACGTTTTGCTGACCGTGCATCTCAGTATATTTATCTCAGTATTTAATCAACTTGATGCACAAAATTTGTTTCACAATAAGTTTTATTTCATGCCTCTACATGTTTCGAGCACATGAGCTCATCATCAGGAGGTCAAAATTGCATTACACAGCCTTTGGTATCATCACACCTGTAGGTGGACTGCATTAGTGAGTCTAAGGTTAGGGATGAGTGGCTGGGAGTGTGTGGACTGTGTTAGTGAGGCTAAGGTTAGGGACGAATGGCTGGAAGTGTGTGGACTGCATTAGTGAGGCTAAGGTTAGGGATGAGTGGCTGGGAGTGTGTGGACTGCATTAGTGAGGCTAAGGTTAGGGACGAGTGGCTGGGAGTGTGTGGACTGTGTTAGTGAGCCCAAGGTTAGGGACGAGTGGCTGGCGCCTGTGAACGTGGTAATGAACCTGCAGGGAGTTCTTTGACCAGCTGAGGAACTGTTAGCTTCTCAAGAAGGACACTGCTTCATGGATTCAGATAGTGACTGAGGTTTTCCCATAATTTATCTTGATTATGGAAACTGAGCAGATCTCTGAAATATTTTTTCCCCAACTCTGAAGCAGCCAATAACGTGATAGGATTTTGGCAGAAACTTTAATTACTCATGGGGATGTAGGATGTGATTGTATTAGTTGTGCTCCTGTGGCTACTTAATAAATTGCATGTATTACAGAAATGTATGTGCTACAGTCAAGATATTACCAGAAGTTATCCTTCCTGATTCACTGCATGAAGTTCGGGCTAGATCTTTGGATCGCTACAGGAGTGAACCAGTTGGCTTATGCAGACCAGTCTCATCGGCTAATAGAAGGCGTCTACAAAGGCAGCAGGCCATATCACGAAGAGATGCCATGATGACAGTATGGCCTCAATGGGTGCACAACCAATATAATGCTACCATCCTTATGCAGCGGGTCAGATCACAGCTTTCCTATTTGAAACTTGGTGAGTTGTCGTATTGAAGGCATTTGTGGGATAAGGAACAAACGTGTTTTAAGGTGAATCATTATTCTGTGTGCTTTGTATTGTGATGTGGAGGTGGGGTAACCTAGTTGCTGTAGTGACCGTGCTAGAGGCGGTGTGATCTGGGTGAGAAGTTTTTCTGTTCGCCAAAACATCCAGACTGATTTCGAGGCCCACTCCAGCCTCCCATTCTGTGGATGCTGAGGGTTCTTTCCCTCGGGATAATGTAGCCAAGGCATGGAGCTGACCACTTCCCTGCATATATGAATTAAAACCAAAAATAAAATTTCAGAGATTATAAAAAGTGTACGAGTAAGACATGTTGTCGCCATATATGGGCCTTGGTGCACGTCATGGGTGTCACCTATGTTCCCACAGCGGGTTAAATGAATGGGATATGATTTGGTTTGGTTTCGTCTGGTTCACGGTGGACTATAATGTAAGGTTGTTAAATACTTAGGTTCCATAGAAGGTGCAGAATTTGACATCTGAGCAGTTGTCAGCTTGTTAGGAAGTAAATAAGTATGACCTGAAGTAAAAGTGAATTAAGTATTCAGGTCCTCTGGGTTGTGTTGATACGCCATTGTGTGATTCCTTACCTTTTGAAGAAACGTGGTGCGTAACGCTGCCTCACGCAATAAACACCGAACAAACTAGACGAACCTGCATAAATACGACACGTTAAACTAGTGAATACAAGTGACACACATGGGACCACACCAGACTACGGATATATAACCAACAGCGATATAACTAACAGTGAAATATCAGAGTGCCAAGTGACAATTACCAACACAGTACCAAGCGACAATTACTAAACAGTTTTGGACCCTGGTAACCGAACTGCCAAAGACGATGCTAATGAAGTAGAATGCACACATCCCCCCTAGATGTAAGTCAAGTACATGAGCACAACAAAACGGACTGGACACAGAGATCACCACAGATACAAAGGATAGAGAGCACACACAACCCATAGCAAAAGCCCACCAGCAGTAGACATTGGATATGGACAAACAGTAGCTGGAGACCCACATAGGACAGCAGCGAGCGGACATACTTGAGCTGTACACCCCAGGATAGCGCACATCACAGA
>Ga0123352_10011257_pt1 | contig 14087 bp, 7 predicted proteins | sample TergutLab28metaG_FD_89700 | JGI IMG/M metagenome (GOLD analysis project Ga0123352, IMG submission 89700) | Labiotermes labralis P1 segment gut microbial communities from Petit-Saut dam, French Guiana - Lab288 P1 | ecosystem: Host-associated > Arthropoda: Insects > Digestive system > Gut ...
CCAGGCCTGGAATTTTAGTAGCTATCTGAAAGCATAAGAAGGCTTTCCCTCTTAAGGTTGAGGAGATAGTAGAATTCTCAAAACAGCCTGTTTCTTGGAAAATTATATTGCCAGTGATCAGTTCCAATATAATTTTCCAAGAAACAGGCTGTTTTGAGAATTCTACTATCTCCTCAACCTTAAGAGGGCAAGCCTTCTTATGCTTTCAGATAGCTACTAAAATTCCAGGCCTGGAAAATGACTAGAGGAAAGGTAATTCACTCTGTGCATAAAGTGACTGTTGCATTTCTGCTCCTGCAATTAACAGGAAACTGGTAACATGATAACATGGCTACAGTCACGAATAAAAGGAGGAAGTTTTTGAGCATTAAAGAAAGAGTTAAAAGTGATTAGAGCAATATAAAATGGAAAAAAGAAAGCTGACATGTTTCAGGAATCTGGTCTCATATATTCTACAATCCAAATGATTTGGAAAAAAAGAGTACCAAAATTGTTGGTGTGTTTGATCAGAAAGGATCGAGAATAAAGCTATTTTAAGAGCCTGAACAAAGTGATGTCATGAGAAGCTGTTTAAAGTGGTTGAAGCAGGAGAGAAGTGACAATGTACTAGTGAGTGGTGGTCTTCTCAGAATAACTTTTGTTCTTCCTACATTTTAATTTTAAGTTATTGTATTTTTTAGTACAAACATATATGGAATTTCAAAATTATAAACAAGTAATTTTTATTATCTCTAATTTGTGATTGTAATTTAAATTTTATATAGATCATAGTGTTCACATTAAGTAATATGCTGGCAGGTCTGTATTTTGTCTTAAAATATTTTTTCCGCCAATTTACTGTACACACCACTTATGATGACACTCATTTATAACGACACAATTTATGCGATCCCTTCTACAGCTGCTTATTCAGCATGCATGCAGAACCATATATTCTGGACTGTAAATAGCTGGAGGTGCTGTTGCTTACTTCATTATTTACTAATTTACTAAAACTAAAAAACTAAACTCCGTGGCCTTAGTCCACACGCGAACTATACCGACAGAGCGGCCGCCGCAGGGCGGCGAAGTTAGTGCCAACTTTTGTGGATAGAGGGGTGTCACGTGGTCAGCACAACGGGTCCCCACAGCCGTTAATCTCCGTTTTCTAGACCTGGAGCCGCTACTTTTTTCATTCAAGTAGCTCCTCAATTGACCTCACAAGGCTGAGTGGACCCCGTTCCAGAACCACTACTACTCAGAAAATCTGGTAGCGCCAGGGATCGAACCCGGGACCTCTGTATCTGTAGCCAGAAACTCTGACCACTAGACCACAGAGGCGGTCATTTACTAATTTACTAAAAAAGCTAAACATTTTTCACCAAACCATGGTTTATGCTGCTTCAATTCGTGCAGACCTAGACCTTCTTTAGCTGAAGTTTTGATATTCTCTTTAATATTCTCCCAAGCCCTATTTATGTCCTTGCCATCACTTAAGTTATCCAAAGCTGCAAACCTGTTTGTAATCTCAATCTGATACTATTTTCTAACTTCCAGCTCATTTTGCTTTCAGAAATTAAATCTTTCTACATCAAACTTCTGTGGTGCTTGTTTATTTACTGCCAACCCCTCCCTAACTTTTGTAACCACCAGATAGTGATCAGTATCACAGTCAGCTCCCCTAAAACTTCATACATCTAGTATACTCAAATGCCATCTCCTGTCTATCAATATGTGATCTTTCTGGTTGTGAGTCTTTCCATCAGAAGAGGTCGTGTACTTATGAATGTTTCAGTGCAGGAACGTCATGCTCTTAACAATGAGATTTTTTGATGTGGCAAAGTTTACTATTCTACCACCATTATCATTACTATCCTGATGTAGACTGTCATTCCCAATTGTCAGTTTCAATATATTCTCTCTCCCCACTTTTGCATTAAAATCTCCTAATAAAATTTTCATATGGTACTTAGGAAAATGGTAAAAAACCCTGTTCTAATTCCTCATAAAAACTGTCCTTTTGAATCACTACTTTTCTCCTCACTTGAAGCATGCACATTCAGAACAATAATATTACACCAGCGACCTTGCAGAATTATATATGACATCCTCTCACTAACACACACTAATCTCTTACCTGCTGATACTATTCTATGGTGCACAAAAAATCCTGTTCCCAATTGATGATTTTTGTTTCCTATTCAATAGAAAAAAATATAATTCTCTGCTCTTACAGTGCCCCTTTTCTCCCACCTAACCTCCTGTACATCCAATAAATCTAATTTATACCTTGCTATCTTCCTGGCTACTGTTGAAAATGACCCGAACTGTACAGGCTCCTTATATTCCATATACCATATCTCATGTCCCTTTTCCATTGCTTGGGTCATAACAAAGGATCAGTCCAGTCCCAAGGCACATGTATCCATTTTGTAATAAGGCCAGTTTTTATGGTGAGGAGTTGTTAGCTCTGTAAGGAGCTAACAACCCCCAAGCTGGAGGACCACCCCTTGTCGGCTTTCTGCGACTGCGTATTCAATATATTCCCAAATACCCTCCATATTGGAGGCTGTTCCTCCATCTGCGACCTAAGGATACGCCATGCCGTAGCAACAGGGACCCACTTATCATGGAGCTGGAGGATCTGTTACCTGAAATATATCAGAGGACAAGAAAACAGCTTCTTTCTAGGAGTGTTTCTTTACAAATACATTATTTACTAAAGGGATGAAACATGTACATCAGAAGCATGGGTTGTGTATTAATATGTGTCTTAAAAATAACGTGTTCATTCATTGGTCCTTAAAACACTACTAGAAAGAGATCTGTGATGTACTGAGTACTGAAAGTGTTAATAGCGCTAAATTCATAATTCAAACAAACATGAAACAAAATAAATCAGATCACTGGGTTAATATTAGACAAAGCTGTCCAACAACCATTCATTTCCCATTAAAAAAAAAAGTTCACAAAATTTTTAATAATGTATTTATTATCATAAACCTTATTTACATTTTATAACATGGGTAAAAGCAAGTGAAGTATTACTCTTATAATAACTGTTGTTATTACTGGCAGATGTGTAATAATTACAAAAAGTGTCAAACATTTCTTGAAAGGCAAAATGTGAGAAATGTTCGTTGGTCATAGAAAAGCTTTTAAGGCATCGTGCTTAAAGACTAAAGCTGATGCAGGTAATTTGTAATGCCATGACAGATGTCATCTGGTTTGTACTTAGCCCATCATAGCACAGTGGTTACTGATTGTACCACTTGCTTTAACATTAGAAATAGTTCTTCTTTTTCCTTGTTGAATGCATTTGAGTTTTATATGATTGAATGAATAGCCATTATTTCCACAAGAGCAGTAACCAGTAGTCTTTATTGGAGTAATAGAGTTCTCTGTGAGTTATGAGCTAAATTTTTTATTTTTTACAAGCACTTCAGGCTTCAGAAATAACAGTATATCACAGCTGAGAAAAACAGCTTGATGAATGGAAATCTCCATTAAATGTATTTCTCCATAACAGAATAAACTATATCATACCTGATGTGGAGATCATCAAGAGGGTAAATTCATAGCTGTACAACATTGGGCCCCAAAGGCACTCATGTCTGCAATCATCATCACTCACAGGTCAAAAAGTGTTAAACTTACCATCAGCAAACTCTAAGATTCACAATAAGGTTAATTGACAACTGTGTGCATGATTGGTGTGCATGGTCTAGCGTTCATTGAAGGTATATAAGAAGGGCCTTTACAGTGTAATTAATAGCACCATTTTTAACATAACCTGAATTTGTAACTTGATCTGCACATTAAGTATGTACAATACCTTGAAGATTTGAAATCAATCTCAGAATTCCAAACAAAATATATTTAAGACTACCTGGTCATTCATGCTGCTTTGTTGTTTCTTTTACCATATCTGTCACAGTGTAAAAATTATATTTATTTGTGTGCAATTGAGGAAAGAGAAAGGTAGAGTGTTTCCTTCGTTTCAAATATTTATGCTCTGATTTAAAGTGTTATACCAGAACTCTCAGTACTTAATGAATTAATCTAGAACTGTACACTGAATTATATACAACAATGGAAGTTTTGTTAAGTCAGTAGACTTCCACTGATATTGACTAACTTTCTGAACATAACATGGAACTATCAGTTGTGTAGTAATTATTTTCATTATTTCTTCAGATTCACAGCAAGGGTACCCAAGCAAAGCTTTCCTATAACTGCGTGTGAAAGTTAGAAGCTTCTCCTGTGGCCATGTATAAATTTACAATTTGAAGTAAACCATAAGGAAAGTTTTCTGTGTGTAATATGTGTTCAGCAGTGAAGCATTGCAACTGTATTGTTCACACCAAAAATATGCATAAAAATGGTCAGTAAAGTTATGGTAGATATGAAGAAATTGTGTCTCAAGACTGGGAAAAAATTTTCAACAGGAAACTTGTGAGATTTGAGGTTCTCACAGGGATAAAGATGAAGATTCAAGTCTCTAGGATGTAATGCTATGTCAAATGGTAAATGAATTCTATAGTTTTTTAAGAAACACCTGCTTAATATAAATTCGATTCAGTTATATAAAACATTCCTACTGTTGTCTTGCTGGTATTTCTTACTTTGTGCTAATTTAAACACTGTTGCACTGTTTCTTTAGATGAGAACTTTCAGAACTTGAACAACTGCACAAGTACTTAATACAGATTTCATTATATGTGAAAGTTAACAGACCTTTGACATCAGAGGCTCAGACTGCTGAGAGAGTTTGATAAATTTCTACCCACATCAGATTAATTTAGTGATTCCGTTATACAAGAGACATTGGTTCATCAAGTAGCCAAAAATCAGCAGATCTCCCACATGCTGTTTTGGCTGCATAACTTGCAGTGGAGTTTATGTCTAACAAAAGCGTGATGTAGAAATGTTGCTAAAGATGTTATTAGGATTTCCTAGAAGCATTTTATTGAAGCTGCCAGCCTGCAGTACATCCCTCAACACCTTTGTGCATTACACACATACTTGTAAGGAGACCATGACACCAATAAGATCTTAAATTTCAGCATTGTAGCACTTGACATTCAGCATCCAATACACACTGCATACTCCCTTAACATAATAATGTCACACCAACTGCGAAATAAAGCTTTGAAGGATAACATTTTCCTTGTATAATTACTATGCACTTAAATGATCACAACTTTTTAATGTGTACAAAAGGCATAGAACTGCACACATCAATCAAGCAGCAAGTCTTGGGATGTGGACAATTCAGGCACAGAGATTTTTGAAGCTATGACTGGGCAGAAATAGTAATGGAGACACGTTACATTTAGAATGTGAGTGGAAGTACAAATATTATCTTTACACATGAGTATCTGTTAATGTTGTTATGAATCCAGCTACAGTAGAATTCTGTATGTTCAGGCAAATGAAGGCAAGAAGTGTCATGCATAATCCACAAGATATTTTGTTTGGTGCACATTTGTAAAATATCTCAGTCTAATTTATATTTTCATTTTGCACAACTGACATCCCACCCACCCACATGTATTTATATGTTTAATATGATTCTCACAATAAATACTGATACTTCTCTATATGCCATTAACTGATAGGTCTTTCTAGTGGCCATGGATTGATCTTTCACTAGATACAGCGAGCATTCTATAAATAAATAATCATGGAATGTGTCTCTATTAAGACCATAGTACCTACTAAAAACATTGGACCCCAAAATATAGGCACTCCCCAACTTACATACTTTTGATTTATGCAGTTTTTTTTTTTAAAAAGTATAAAAAATAATAATAACATTTTTTAAATGCATGCCAAATTTTCCCTTGCTGGAAGGAGACTGCAGTTATATCAATGTGGCAGAAGAATATTGCTGGGAGATAACACAGGCAGTGGGCAGTCATACTGTAGCCAATGAGGTTGCATTGTGTTACAGTTTGGATTTCAACTAGACTTTCTTGTATATACATATATAGTTGACTGTATGCATGCTGAGATGTGACTTGTGCAAAATTTCAATTGTGCCAGATCTTCTGGAATGTAACTATGACATAAGTCTCTAGTGTTATTCTGGTGTTCACACCCAAAAGGAAATTAGAGTTGACATTTTCACTAAAGTAGAGAATCGTACAGTGTAATTTTCATATCTTCACTGAAAAAGTTTTAGTTCTCTGCAAATATAGGAATTAAATTCAGGCCTTTTATCAAGAGAAGAAATTTCCAGTCAGGCAAGAAATCACTTTCAAAATAATGTACTCACTATCTGACCCACACATGAGTAAAGTTGCCAGCTGTCAACCAGATCTGCTGGAACAGTCCCAAATGTCACAATGTGATGTACTAACATGCTTTAAGTTTCTACTTATTAGTTGCTAAAAGTGACAAGTTTTGCCACAAGAAGGCTTTTTTTCTTGCCATATTTTGTAAATAAGATTAGTGACTTTTCATGTGTACCCTTAAGGCAATTTTTATTAGGACACGTTTCTTTGTTACTAAAATTCAACACTCATTGCTTTTCTGTGTTTTATATTGTCAGTGAACATTTATAACTTCCATTAACTGTAAGTTTCCCAGAAGCATTGCAGGTTGTAACATACAGAGTGTCACAAAATATGTATACTCACTCTAATAGAGGGTATCTACAGACTTTGTGGAACCAAAATGTAATTTACTTGATGCAGTGTGACATTCATTCAAAAGATAGTGCCAGTCACAGGAACATCAGCATTACTTCGTGAGTTTAAAGTTGGAAACAAAATGGTAGCAAAGTGCTTTACCTTGGTGCAATGCAAGGTAATTTTGAAGTTGTACTGAAAATTTGAGAATGTGTGCGGAGACCAAGGAAGCTGGTGCATGGATTTGCAACAGAATCTCCAACACAACTTACGATTAAATGCTCTCATGACCGATTTGAGGCTGAGGGTTTCTTGCATGTCTTGGCCAAGCAACAATCTAGGAGACCTGACACATCAGTCAGTCCAGTCTTTTCTGCTCTGGTGCAAATATTTTCATGATAATCAAAAAACCCAGACATTGCTCGTAAGACAGGTTAGCACAGCAAGTGTACACCTTAGTTTGAAAACAGCTAGGTAGAAAGTTTACATTCCTAGGCTGTTAAATGCCATGAATGAATATGATAATGATCAAAAAGTACAGTTTTGTGAATGGTTTCACAAAAGTGAGCTCAAAGACGCAGAGTTTGTCAACAAGGCAGTTTGGTCTGATGAAGCCTCATTTAATCTCAATGGCACAATTACTTGTCCCTCAAAAATTTGCACATTTATGAGGACAAGGTAGTGAATTTACCAGGACCCACAGCCTGGTGTGGAATGTCATCCAGGAGTTTCAATGGATCATTCTTTTTTTTAAGGAACACTTTATTACTCCAGGTACCTCAACATGCATCGGACATCCCTTGTGCCTACCACTTGTCAAGTGTATGGGAATGAGGGAGTTTACTTTCAACATTACCATAGAGATGTTACGAGCTCCCTCAATGAGCCTTCCCTAGGCCAATGGATAAAACGAAGAGTGAAGGGTTGAGTACCCTCTGCACTCAGCTGATTTTAACCCTCTTGACTTGCATTTGTAGGTGTATCTGATGGATGAAGTATATCACATAAAGCCAGAAACACTGGAAGACACTGAAAGGTCATGTGCAGCCACCCCAGTGTGTGCATTGCAAGTCATGCACCAAATTCAGGAGTGCCTAGATGTTATCGGTGAACACTCTGAACATGTGTCACAAGCCCTCCTGCTTCCTGTGTACACCAAAGATCTCCAATAAATTATACAAGGAGTATTATTTATATATTATAGTGTGTATACATTTTTTAGACACTTTGTATTTGTCTCCACTTAGGATATTTAGAGTTCATAACTGTTTCTGTGCATTTTTAAGTACCCTTCATTACTTTACCAAAATATAACTGGAAATAGTATGGATTATAAAATATATATATACATATATATGATGAATAAGAAGTGATTGATTACTGGCTATTATGTACAAGTGGCATAATTTATTCCCATTGCACTTTTCCTTCAAGTAAATAAATCATGAACCATGTCCAACACCACATACAAAGTTATAAATATTGTAACATCTTTCTTGTAAATTCTTAATGTTAAGTTGTATTATGAAGTCAGAATTTAATGACTCGTGCCTGTACTTGCATGAACAACATTTATCAACTGGCAGGAGTATAACCAATGTACAAAGTGAGTGAATTCAGAGAAACAAACAAATGACCATAGAACACAAACAAACAAACAAATGACCATTGAACACAACAACTTTTTAAAAATAGCTGTGTGTGAGTAAAATTGCTTCAATGGTCAGTATATGACACTCCAAAGCATACCTCCAGAACTGATAGGTCCCTGTCTGCAGCATATTAAGGCATACTTAGGAAGCAGAAGATTTCATACCAGCAGGATGACTTCTCAGTGATATCTTTTGATGCAGGGGAATAAACAGTGTGTGTGTGTGGCATTATATCCTGGGTGAGATGATTAGTTTACAAAATGTCTTTTGCTTGTGACATGGTCTTGCAGGGGCAAAGTTGGAGTGACGCAGAATCAGCAATCCAGACCCAGTTTTCTGCAAACACACAAATAAATTCATTATAGTATAGGAAATATTGCATGAAAAAAAAAAATGTAATAAATCTTTTATCAGTATAACTGACCAAATGGATACAAAATTTATACTTCTAAATAACACTGAGGCTTAAGTTTTGATGTTTTGCTGACCGTGCATCTCAGTATAATCTTTGCAATAGACCAACTTAATGCACAAATTCTTATTTTATAATAAGTTTATTATATTCCTGTACACGTTTCAGGCACTGTTGTGCTCATCAGGAGGTCAAATTGTATTATACAGCGTCTGGTAATGTCACACCATGTAGGTGGCCGTCCAGTGCGCACCAGTTGACTGAAGTGCTTACCTGTAAGTTTCTTTGTTCACTGTAACAGCCATAGCACCTTCATCAGCACAACAGTCAAGCTCTATGCAGTGCAGCCTACTGCCCCACTCACAGTGCTGTGTATCATGCTGCTTGTACAGCTTTATCTGTAGACATGTTGACAGTTCCCCAGAACCCTGCACCTGTTGTAAATGATATAGCACTCTTGTAACTAATTTATTATGGCATTTCACATAAAGTTAAGAGGCAGAATAATATAATTAATATAATGTCTGTGCTACGAGCAGTACGATCCGGAGTTCAGTACCCAGCAGTGGGCAAGATACACCTTCTTTTTAAAAACCCCAGACCATCTCGGGGATCATCCAGCCACCTTTTTAAAAGCGTTAGGAGTTCCTGTCTTGGAGGTAAAGCAGCCGGAGTGTGAGGCTGACAACTCACTTCCATTTAGTGCCAGAGTTAAGAATGATAGGTGCCATATCTCCAGTCTCCTTATATGCCTTTCATGGCATGTGTACGGACAACTCTAGCCTCATCATATGATGGCATAGTCGAATGTACAAATTCAGCACAGCGAAAGATGGCCCTGAGACAAAGCAGCATATCATGAAAGCATATGTGAACTGCACCTGGGCACTGGTTGGAGGAAAGTCATTTGGTTCATACCATGACCATGTTTTTCCTCCAAGGAAAAGCCCCTGTCTGACAATGGATAATGGGATGGCTGCAAAGTGGATGCTGGTTTGGTGTAAAAGAAAAGATCTGTGTTCTGGCCAGAAATCTGTTCTAGTTTCTACTGTTGACAATCTTTGTATTAATGGAGCTCTACAAGCTCACACAAAGCACGCAAGTCACATCTCGAGGAATGTTTTGGGTACACAAGTAGCACAGAGGTCAATGCGCTACCTGAGTACCCACAACCAAGCCGAGACCTCTGATACCCTCCACAAAATAACGACACGTCCATCAGAAAATGTCTAACTATAAAATATGACACTCATGATAGGGCAGATATACGAAAAATTAAACAACATTTATGCAGTTCTACGTATATGTCACTAAACGTCTATATTTTATACCGCTTATCTACCATTTCGGCGTGATACTTCATAAGATTCCACCAGTTTCTACATCACCTTCTACACCTGCGATTTCGATTTTTATATACACAAGTTTGACTTTTTATTTGTAATGATTTTTAGTTACACTTGATATTTTTAATATTATCTATATACAATTTGAAGACTGGCGCTTAACAAGCACCGGCTAGGACACAACAAAATCTTCGAGAGTTTTATATAATGTTACATTGTAATAAATATTCTAACACGTGAGATATACCATTTTGTAAATTATAATTGCACTGTACTGTACCTTATTTTGAAAGTTTTTGTACTGTGGCCTGATGTTGGTCTGTGTGGGCCGAAACATAAAGTCCTGCTTAAGTAAAAATAAACGTGTTTGTGTTTGACGGATTTATGACAATTGCTTTGAAGGTCGCATAAACACAGCGGGATGTCCTCTAAGAATTACCAACAGTTCGCCGAAAACTTCTTCCAGGGCAGGCACTGAGAAATTTTCTGTGTGAGTCGTGGCACTTTCCTGCATGAAATAGCCGTACATTTTTACCGTTAATTCTAGAAAAATGATGCCAGAATTAGCTGAAGAATTAACAGAACGTATAGGTAAAAATTTATTATTCCTTTGAAAAACGTGAGTCATATGATTTTGCGGAAACACAGAGCGCACCAAACTCTGACTTTCAAGTCATGCACAGGAACTTCATGTGTAGCACAGTGATTTGGAACACCAACACCAGTTATTCTGGCGGCTAACTTTCCCGTATTATGTAACCTCGCCTTAGCTAAGCAAACCACGTTTTCTGGTTCAATAAATCTATTGGCTGTTGGTTCTTGTAACCACATATACTACCGGCTTCTTGCATGCCAGTCTAGAGGAAATAGTTTTCGTGTGGCTTGATTGTATATAAGTGTATTTTCACTGTTTTTTTGACACGTGACCCGAAGCTTTTGACACACCACACTGAATAGCCAGCCGGGACAACGATCTTTTGGGTTTCTTTCCATTCAACCGCCAATATTTTCCAATTTCTCCTTAGTTAAAACATAACATTCAGTACTTCTCTTTTTTTTTTTTAGCATTGAACCTGCCGGAAACATTTTCACCCTTGCGTATTTTTTTTACGCAGCGATACTAAGGGGGATATTCTTTTACGGAACTCCCGGCGATATTTCCTCCACGTCGCACATTTCATAAAACCGTTGCAAACGAACATTCTTTACTCAAAAGGCCACATTTAACACAAACAATAACCTCTCGCTACGAAATATTCAACACCACTGGGGGTGTTTCCTATTGCTGTTTACATTGGTATAAAGGATTATGCATCTCTACGCTGACTAATCTTACCCTACTGAGTTCGTTTTTCCCTGTCCTCAAACTAGCGATTAGGAACATGTGCTGCAGTATAAAAATAGAGACTGTAATAAATTTCAAATGGTAAACATTTTTATATGCGGCATATACTTGATTAAAAATTGTCTGGGATAGACTAATGAGCATTATTAGCTAATTAACTTCAGTTATGCAGGAGGATGTTAGGTTTTTGACAACCAAAAACGAACAAGAAAGAAGAAAATATTATTAAGCATTTGCCTTGAAGGGTTGGCGTGATATTCTCATAGCCTTGCTCTGGTCCATCCTGTTCTATACGTGTATTGTCTTTTCCTCCAGCTATTTATTTACTTACCCCAATTATGGAAACGGTGGGTCCTTTTGAAATTTCGGTATATACCTACAAGACCATACAGTGTTACGCTCCAGAAGACAGTACTGTGTCTGTCTTTGCTTGACTGCTGAAGTAATTTCTTTGACGTTATGTTGTCCCTATTCAGTGAAGTGTCAAAATGTACCTTCATGACGATGATAAGGTCTTGTCTTTGTCCCTTCTTGCTGGGCATCAAACCGTTGGTATTATAATACGACGAATAGGCACAGGCTGTGCTGTCCCTCGACTTCTCACACGGCTCCATCTCTTGACCAAATATCACAAGGCTTCTGTAAACAGAAGCATAAATAATAGAAAACATAACAAACATAGCATGCTTATTTCTGTTTCGTTAGTCTGACGTTAGCCCGCCTGCCAATTTCACCAGCCCCCGTCTGACGCGAATTAGTAGCGGCGAAGCGGATTTACACGTTTAAGTTTTTCTTGCAAAATTTCTCGTCAAGTACAGATGTCTCGGTGGGCCCGGTAGCTCAGTCGGTATAGCGACTGACTACGGGCTGGACGGTCCGGGGTCGAATCCCGGTGGGGATGAGAATTTCCGCCCGTCCAGACCGGCCCTGGGGCCCACCCAGTCTCTTGTAAAATGGGTACCCGGTCTTTCCCGGGGGTAAAGTGCGGCCGGGGCGTGCTGCTGATCACTGACCCCCTTCTAGTGCCGCGGTCAAGGAAGAGTAGAGCTATACCTCTACCCACCCTCTGGGCCACACCGGGCCTGTAACGGGATCACTTTACCTTTTTAAAGATGTCTCCGTAATTAGTTAAGCAGCATGACGTGCAGACATATGGTGGAATATATATGCTTTTACGCATTCTTAGCCTCGGTATTAGGCGGAGTTAGGGGTCAGTTTCATACCCCAATGCCTTTATTCCCACGAAGAGACATTCCAGTACCATTGCACGGGACACTGAATGACCCATCTACTGCCGGCGCTCTGGATGGAATATACAGAAACTAAGAAAGAAATCACATGTACGATTACTTACGTTTGTCCTGTGTCCCTCGTCTAGTGCTCTGAGAGTCTGTGTTGCTTTGTAACACTATGCGATGGATAAATGTAAAAAACCGGGTATGAGTGTTAACCATATATTAGTGCATCTTTTGGGATAATTCAACTTAAACACGCTCCACGTGTTATAGATATTTGGATGTTCTCGATTTAGGAGAGATTCGTTGTCGCGTACTGAATAATATACTTACATGTATTCTGATGTTAATACAGAGTGAACAAGTGACTCAAACGTAACGCTTCTCACTGTATGTGACAGGTTTATTGTGGCTCTACTGAGTCTTTTTAGGCAAATTCAGGTACAATAACTTCAACTAAGCCAAAACAGCTTCCTTCCACACGATTTGCATTTCATTGTTTACTGTTCTTCAATCAATCGACGCTACTAATTCTTCAATTACTGACAGCAAATATTAACAGTAATGCAGAATCCAACAACACAATTCTAAATTCATAGGTAGATTAAATGTCGGAATTCGTAATAATGAATTTTCGTATAATCTGCATCCAGAGACGTCCATCGTGCTTGAAATTCGAATACCGAAAGAGTCTAGAAAGCTTCTGAAGGAGTAAATGCGTCTTCATATTATTCTTAGCCACAGTCACTGTACTATTGGAGTGTGTTTAAATGAAGGTCTGAGAATTGCGCTCTTCTGGGTTATTACGCAGCGAGTAATTGTAATTTCTTACCGACGTTTCGGGACAATCCATCCGTCGCATCCTCAGAGTTCAAGAATCCCAAAGAAAGCCGGTAGCCCCAGTACATTCTTCCCTACATAAAATCCGTATAGAGGTAAAAGGTTTTCTTTTGAATCCTCGCAGTCTGAGGCTGCAACCGATTGGGTTGTTCTGAAACGTCGGTAATAAATTACCACTACTCGCTGCCTAATAACCCAGAGGAGCGCAATTCTCAGCTACTTCTTGGCGGAAGCCTTAAATCACGCAAAAGAAGGTCTGATTTCTACTAACACGTAAGCGACCTTTGACAACCTTCCACCGCAAAATGTCATGTCACGTCCTTAGACGAAAGGCATTTACATTAGTCGTTTTAAAAATAACCTTCCGCGGGATACTGTCTTGACACACGTGTAGATACGTTCTAAACTCTAAAGGACGTCGTTTCTCTTGTGCAAACCGAATAAAGGAAGGGTCTGTGACTGTTAGTCATGAGGAGATAGACTGCCGGGAGGATGACCGGTTTTGAATACTAGCGATTCCAAACATGACCGCCTCTGTGGTCTAGTGGTCAGAGTTTCTGGCTACAGATACAGAGGTCCCGGGTTCGATCCCCGGCGCTACCAGATTTTCTGAGTAGTAGTGGGTCTGGAACGGGGTCCACTC
>Ga0123352_10011258_pt1 | contig 14087 bp, 13 predicted proteins | sample TergutLab28metaG_FD_89700 | JGI IMG/M metagenome (GOLD analysis project Ga0123352, IMG submission 89700) | Labiotermes labralis P1 segment gut microbial communities from Petit-Saut dam, French Guiana - Lab288 P1 | ecosystem: Host-associated > Arthropoda: Insects > Digestive system > Gut ...
CAAACGCCCTAAACACATTCTCCTCTAACGTCCACCTCCCATAGCATATCACCCGCAAGACGAGACATAACTCATGTAAAATGGTGAATTGGGAACATTTTGTTATTCTTGTATCCAGGTGTATCTCTGTACTACAAACTTCAAAGCAATAAACATTTTCAAAAAATAAAAAAATAAAAAATAAACTGCTTCGCGTAAAGAAATAACAGAATATCGAGGTGCTGGTAAATACAGATGTGTATAGAGTTACATATCAGAAGATTAGTTACGTTCCTGTTCTGCACTGATGCGGATTTCTCATGTGGTAGATGTGTCGCATAAGACAAAATGGATGGAAACAGATAGCCGGTATATCATGCGCTGCGACATTGGAGGTCTTCACAGACGTACTCAATTCTTCGTACTAAGGCCCCCATACATTCTAAGTTAAACTGTGCAGTTTAACTGTCTAAAAGGACTGCACGAAAAACTGAACTGAATGTTCTCTGGCAGAACACAGGTTTTCCATCAGGTTTGTCAATTCTTTTGGTCAGTTCTGTGTGTCTTCTTGTGCGTTCAGGTAACGATATGTACGCTTCAAAGAACACAAGGGCCGCCTCTCTTTTATTGATTTTGGAAGACTGAGGCTTTGAGATGATGCCATCGTGGTGTCGGTAGGTAAACTCAGGAAACTGTGGGATTCCCTGAGTCAACTGCGCAGTTCTCTATGTGAAAGACGACTGGAAAGGACAGTTCTGAGGCCTGCTATTGCCTGTCAAAACTGCGCAGTTTTTCTGTCAGGTATGACGTCACACAGTAAAATCGCTCACTTTAAATGTAAGTGTACAGCGCCCTTTACGCAGCGCTCACAGGAACTGATAGAACCACAAACACGAAGTCCCATATCGAGTGGTTCCCTTTCACTGTGCAAGTTACAATTTAGACAAACAAACAAACAAACTAACTAACTAACTAAATCACTAAATTGACAGGAGTCATAATTGATAACCCAAGGCTTCCTCAGCTAGTCAATACATTCCCCACATTTACAGAACCAAACGGTTCATGGCAGTGTTTACAAACCCCCACCATTTGTCACTATTCTTCTAAGCCAGATCAATCCAGACCACGCCCCCACCCTATTTCTTTACGATTCATTTTAATATCATCCTCCAATCGAAGCCAATGTCTTACGTGTGGTCTCTTTCCCTCAGGATTCCCAGAAGCGAGGTAATATTGTGGGAAAGAAATGTCGATGTACATTTACAGGCTTTGAAACACACGTCGTTGAAAACGAGTATAGATAGTTAATTAAGTTTTCAAGGTCTCTGTACTTAGTGACGTTCATCTACGTAGTTTTATAGGGGATAAAAATTACATTCTTTGCGACAAAGAAACCAAACATTCAATATGGTACGGGCATCAAAGAATGGCAGGCAGCAGAGAGCCCAATGAAGATCTCCATCAAAGAATGTCCGAGGGCACGTAGCACAAACAAATGGTCCGGTGGATAACACCACTGAGGGAAAAGGGAAGAAAAGCGACAGTTAGATGGATGAACGGAATCTGTGAAGCAATGGTACAGAAAGGGTGGAAATGATGGAGGGGGGGGGAGGGAGGAAGAATGGAAATCAGAGAAGTAAACATTGTGACAGGCGTTGCAGGTCACATTTCATATCTGCGCACGTCAAAGAATATTTGCAACCGATTGCTCGGTTCTATTTGAACAACTTTACCGCAAATATTCTCAGGTCACTTCGTCGCTATTGTCAGAGTAAATTACAATGCACTGTCCACGAAGTAATATTAATTAACATACGTGAGGCCAACTTTTGAGCCCACAATCTTATCACAGAAGACCTTCGTATGTAAAAACTTACATTAAATTCCTGCAGCGCAGTTACCATTGCAGCTTCAGGAAAAGAGCAGCGAATGTAGCGCGCAGTTCAGAAACTTACCTGAAACAAAAATAAATAAATACATAAATAAAAAAAACTAGTATAAATTCACACAACAGTCACCTTACAGTACTTTTTTGTACCTCAAAAGTACACGACTGCAACACTAACACTGTACTATCAACGTAATACATCAAACTGAGAATAAAGCACTTCAGGTTCGCATATAATCAAGCCGTTTTGACATACAGATATCCCCCCCCCAAACCAATGTACACAACACTTACGTCCTGAAAGGTCCGGCTTAACCCGTATCCTGCTAACGTGGAGAATATGGTGAGCTCCTAATAATGCCAGCAGATGGCAGATGGGATTTAACTCGGTGTTTAAAGGGTTAAAGTCGAATTTTGTGCAAGCAGGACATGATTAGCTACGGCATGGTCGCCCAGCAGTATTCTTCCGCCACCTTCGTCTGAATGCGCTTTCACTCCCGCAAGTAAAAGTTCGGCGTCGGCTCAAGAAGTTTTATTATTTCAATTTGCTTGCCCTTTTCTTAACCCGTAACCCGCTAACGTGGAAAATATGGCGAGCTCCTAATAATGCCAGCAGATTGCAGATGGGATTTAATTCGGCGTTTAAAGGGTTAAGCTGCTTAAGAATGAAACTGCTTAACCTTAAATTTCGCAAGTCAAGTAGCGCCTCTACGACAGAACCCGCCGCCACTAATAATATCAGACAATATGACAAGATGACGAAACTGTAAATATTATACAGTAATCACCGTAATCAACTTCGACATGAGACAAAATCTCTCTCGTCCTACATCATCCTCAACGTATACATTCTGTATTTTCAATGTTTTTCCTGCAACTTAGGACCAACGTTTCAAACATTCTGCATTCCGAAAAAACATTTATCGAGCTGAACTCGATGTTCGCGAAGAAATATGTCCGATTTCAATCAACACAACAAACTTCGACAAACATTAGAAAGAATTTAATACCAAATATAATGAAAATCCTTTCGCCTATTCTGGAGTTGTTAGAAGCCCATACGGAGGCATATTTTGTGACAACTGAAAAGTCATTTTTGCAAATGCTCGTTGTGAAAGAGCCAGTAACGGAACAGAATATGTCTGCGACTCCTTCTGAAAGAGGTTCATTTGAGAAACCATAAAATCCCAGGGCTAGACTCACACCAGGGTTAATCTTAAATTCCAAATGGAGTCAGCCACCCGATCGCATAATTACTTTTCACAGAATAAAATGACTTGAATAGTATGTGTTCAGAGTTCTAGTTTTATTGAAATATTACTGCGTCGTATGACAGAACAATTAATCAGAGAGTTCCAGTTTTTGACAAGACGCTCACGACAACTCTCCCCCCTCTTATGTGTACAGCGCCAAATAAGTGTAACTAACACTCGACCAGACAACCGGTTAGCACCGAATTATTCGCATCTATCTGCAAATACGCACAAAATTGATGAATGGATACCAAGCAATGTCATACAAAAAAATGTGATAAATGAATAGTTAGTTGAAATGATAGGATGAGATAGGTGTAGAATAGAAGATGAATGTCCCAGGCGGACCATAAACGACTCGAAAGATACGCAAAAACTTGTCCTTCTAAATTTACCACACAAACCTGCAAGTATAATTTATATGTCCATAGCCCATTTTCGGATGCAGTGACCACTCTGCTACAATACACACAGTCGGCGCGATTACCTCACCACACTTCACATAAAGTACGAAACTGTGGCCCACTCTTAACACTTAGCATCCACACGAGAGCATTCAAACACACCAAACCTAGCGGCGATCTTCCTACTACCCAGTACCACCACTACGACGACCTCCACCACCACCGCTACTACTACTACTACCACCACCAACTCTACTACTACTACTACTACTACTACCACTACTAGTAGTACCACCCCTACGACCACCACAACCGCTACTACTACTAGTACCACCATCACCTCTACTACTACTACTAGTACTAGTAGTACAACCCCTAAGACCACCACCACCGCTACTACTACTACTAGTACCACAACTACGACCACAACCACCAACGCTACTACTACTAGTACCACCACCACCTCTACTACTACTACTACTACTACTAGAACTACCACCACCACCATCACCACCACCACCACCACCGCTGCTGCTACTACAACTAGTACTAGTACCAACACGACTACCATCACCGCTACTACTACTACTACTACTAGTAGTACCTACCACTACGACCACCACCACCATCGCTACTGCTACTACGACCACCACCACCGCTACTACTACTAGTAGTAGTAGTACCACCCCTACGACCACCACCACCGCTACTACTACTACTACTACCACCTCTACGACCACCACCACCGCTACTACTACTACTACTACTACCACCACTACGACCACCACCACCGCTAGTACCACCACTACGACCACCACCACCACCGCTACTACTACTACTACTACTACTACTACTACTACCACCACCAGCAGGATTGGCAGTAATCATCTTTACGTTACTGGCCCCGTTGTGTCTGCATGTAAAAACGAATAAATATAACTGGCGAACACAAAATACACTTTACTTAACGAAGAGCTCAATGAAGCCTTCGTCACGCTGTACAAGAAAACAAATATGTAATATATAACATGCTTATACAAACATTCAGGATCGATACCTCAGCTTGTAATAACCCGGTATTCATAAAACACTATTAATATCATATGACCCTAACAACCTTCTGATATGACACATATAACACACATGATGGCTTAACACTGTAGCTGTGCATTACACAGGACTAAAAATGTCAAAATCAAAATCACTAAAATCGGGGCACTAGTTTAACATCGCAAACCTTGCTGTAAAGTCCCGTCAAAGCCCAACCCTCGGGACTTTACAGCCATTAAATGAACTTCAAATAAATAAATCGATACTTCTGGTTGCCAATGTCGCCACATTCTACGCCACATCCCGTTACAAGCTTCATCTTAAGTGCAAATACAGCATTTATCTCAAAAATTCGCAGTATGTATTAAATGAACGTGTGTTACATAATGCCGCTCAATGACCAACGATGGCTATTTAGCGTTCATTTACATGGGAGGATAAACACGTTCGGTGAATTTAAAAAGATTCGAGAAGAAACGGTCATAATCTCCTTCAAAGTACGATCGCAACGAAGCTGAGGAATACCACGAAAGTGCTGGGCCAGAAAAGTTCATGTGCTGGCCAATGCGCGAACGGGGCAACGCCAAAATACAACTCACAAATGTTACAGCTCGGTTTCAGAAGATAGTTTTTTTTTTTACCATGGCGCAACAGCCTCCAGAGGACCAAGGCCTACTCATTATTGAGGATTCATTATCACACTCAATGAGAAACACCATAATCGGTAGGACTGCCCTGGACGAGTGACCAGCCCGACGCAGAGACCTCTACCTGACAGCACACTACACTCACAACAGAGACATCCATGCCCCCGGCGGGATTCGAACCACAATTCCAGGAAGAAAGCGTCCGCAGACCCACGCCTTAGACCGCGCGACCACTGGGACCAGTAAGAAGACAGTTCTTACACTCATTAAACTGTATGCTAAGTAACACAACGAATGAAGTACAGACATCCTGCTCAGGAAATTTCCAATATTTTATGAAATACGACAGGCCATTAAACAAAGGCTGCCACTGATCCGTCTTGTGAGCCAGTGTCTATACTTTGCACAGTTTAATACTTAAATGTCTCGACACAATGCGATGAATATCCTGCTCTAAAGGAAATATTCTCATTTAATCACTAACTATATGTTTCCAGTTAACAATGGTTTATTCAAATTTAATTGTTTGCCTTCTCTTGTACACAATACGCCTACTAGCGCAAAGACAGCGTTAAGATCGGACAAACAAAAAACAAATGGATATTACATTATGCGTCGCCCTTCTGATATAATAATAATATTTATTAACTGCAATTGGGTTGTCACCCTGTGGCAGTGGTTATTTTACATGTACACAAAACATGAAATCGTTCACTACTGAATTTAAGTCGGGAGGGCTACATGAGAAGCATTTAGTGGCAACTTGGAATCTTGGGAACCATCTCAGCATTTGCTTTGAGACACAGGGAAACCAACAAAAACCTGTGTCGTGGTAGCCGGTCGCAGGACCTTCCGAGTACTGACTTCTAGTCAGCAGTCAAGCATCTAAAGTAAAAAAAAAACAGCAATGCACACAGTACAACAAATACACATAAGATAACAAAATCCACACAAGACAACTACAACAATACACACGGCCAAACCAACAACAATTACACAGAAGACACTTTAAAACTAGCGACAATACATGCGAGACAAATTAGAATATATATACAAAAGGGAAAAACACCCAAGCAAGACAGTACTGTGTACAGTTTCTTGTAATTGTTTTTTTCAATCATTAATTCACTCACGCTTTCACCCCAGTCCTTCACTTCTCATCACTTTCGACCCTATAAACCTTTTCCTGAAGCTTTGGGATTCTTAAGAGCAGAAACCGAATTCAGAGAACAGAAAGTGCAATCTGTTAACATATATAAGTATAAATGTATATTGCTCCAAAAACCGATCGACTATACTTTTTTTAAGAAAACAAACAACTCCTAAATGATCTCTTCTCCCCAGACACGTAACAGTGTCGATACTCGAAAGTGACTCCTTCTGTGGACAAACGCACAGTTAATCGACAAAGTTTCCACAATGCTTCCTTCTCAGAGAGTTTGTGGCGGTCTGCTAACGATATTAATGAGGTAAACCGACATAAACGTCCACGTAACTGTAGATTTAGAGAACAGGAAGAGACAGGCCTTATCAAATTCATTCGTAAGCTGCAAGTTGCTGAAAGCTTTGTTCCGCTGTCACAGCCTGCTAGTAGCTTCAGCGGCTGCACCACCATACGGTACAGACAGCAGGTCCAATTACACACTCAGGCATATGCACACTTGGTAACACATTCTAACGGTTAATATCTCTCATATTCAGCAAGCCTTATGCACTTATCGAGCACAACATAACTAATGACTCGGCTTTAAATGTTTCTGATGACGGTACATACACACACGGTGACTAAAGTAATGGACAAAGTCCATTGCCTCGAGCTTTAGAAACCATGAAGTTTCATAGGCTGAATCTGCCTCCGTCTTTACTATAAAGAACACGGAACGAAAAGGTTGTGGTCCACTTCAAGACATGCTACGTGGCATCATCAAGTATCGCCGAAAAAAAAAAAAAAACAGGACAGACAATGACACGGCAAGATTCGAACTTCGTACTTACAGGATACAAGTGACAAAAGTGACAAATTAGATCAAACTGTAGTTCTGAAACTTCAGGTAACAGTCTGGCGGGCTTGTTACAACTTTCAACAACACCGAAAATTATTGAAGTCAAACGCCAAGCCAAAATAACAGGTTGAAATAAGTGTAGTTGAGACACACTTCAGGGCACGAAGCAGAGGCAGCACCACAACTAGGCAAGAGTGAAAATTAAATGTTCTAAAATACGAAACTGCTTCATTGTAATTAAAACCGATAGCAAAAGTACTCTTGAAGAGCAACTTATATACCAAACGTCTCATACCCCACTCACAGACCGCCGAATCGATGGAGCGTGGAGAAGCACGTAACCAATCAAACAGCATTACGCTAAAGGCATCTTCCAGTAACTCGTCACTGCAGCATAGAAAGTCACTTGCTTTTTTTCACAAAAGTTCTCAGATAAACTCAGCACTAAATGATATACCCACCGGGCACCCGTACATACCAGACCGACGGCATTCAACACGGCCATTCCTCAGCGTCTCTACAGATGTTCAGCCGTTTAGAATTCAAATGTTGCTATGGAAACTGGAATGTTCATTGCGAAATGATATCTGAAAGACTTCTCATGAATTTGCATTATCGACAGAGCGTTATTTCACGTCCGAGTGTATGCACACAGGACGGTAGAATAAAACCACATAGTTCAGTCTTCAAACGTATGTGAATGTCTACACGCTTATACGGACACGCTGTCTAAGTACAACTGCACGAACAAACTGCATACATAAAATATATTTACAATTCCATTATCAAGCATATATATTTTTTTTAACTTGAACCTACACTGAGAAGTGACACATCCAACACATCATTGGATTCAATGTATTCCGAAAATTCATATTTTAATTAACTTTTAGACGATTACATTTAACGATTACCTGATATACATACTGCATGGAAGAATTTGAATTCTATGTTGAACCAATGCATTCAATTTTACTTCGACAAGGTAAGATTTCTATGTAGGCGCGCTTGACAAATTGTGAAAAAAATAATATTAACTTCATGTTTTTTCCGTACGTCCGTCTGTCGGTTAGTCTGTCGGTCCGTCCGTCCATCCCCATGGAACAACTCGGCTCCCACTGGAAGGATTTTCACGAAATTACATATGAGTATTTTTCGAAAATTTGCCGAAAAAATTTATGTTTCATTAAAATCTGACAAGAATGACGGGTGCTGTACGTGCAGACCGACACTCATGATCATATACCGCTCAGTTCCTCTTCGAATGAGAAATGTTTCAGACGAAAGTTTTAGAGAAAATTACAACACACATTTTATTAACTAAAAAGTCGTTCAGTCAAAAACACAACAATATACATATTCAATAATGTAAAGTTTGCAGTAAACTTTACATTATTGAATATGTACATTGTTTTGTTTTTGACTGAACGACTTTTTAGTTAGTAGTACAACACAACGGGATGGCTCCTATCAAGTTTTTTAACAATTTATGTTCATGTTTTCCCCCCAAAATCGTTCTGTTTATGAGGTAATGTGGAAAAATATGGTACAGCCGGATAGGCCACAGATGACAATATAGCGAATGCGCATTGCATGCTGGATATCTAAGGCTATAAATACACACCCAGAATATGAAAAAAATTACTTTTCAACTGCAACTATGGTAGCTCGAAAGCGCCTAATTGTTCGCTGTAGTACAACGCCTATCTTGTCTACGTGATGTACAGCTACACTCCAGACACCATTTCTACACACACACACACACACACGTACAGACCTTGTGACTATAATTTTTATACTGTCACGTTTGACCTTAGCAGACGTTGAATTAAATACAAATATAAGACGACCGAGATCCCAACTATGACAGAATATCGACTGTAGACGTGCAATTCGATACTTTTCTCCCCCTATCTACAGCCAGAACAACGGCAGCTAATAGCCGAAATATGTAGCTAGGTTTATATCTTATAAATGTATAATTTGTACTCGACGGACATACAGTTGATTTCAAATATTTGACATTAAAACACATCGAGACGAATGGCCTTAGAAAGGTCTGTCACTTGGTATGGCACGAAGAAGAATTGGTTGATGTGAGTAATGTGGAATATTACTGAGGCACGCTATTCCATTATGCACGCAGCTTAAACCACAAAATCGACTGAAATACAGAAAGTAATGCTGAATGCCTAACGATAACGGCGTGAACAATTCCCAACTCATTTGAAAAGAAATTAATATAAAACATTTTGCATGTGTAACGATAACATCTCTGTTTCATATTTTAGGTTTCACCATTTTTACAGGCCACGAAGGCCCTTAGGGTGAGTAGAGGTATAGCTCTACTCTTTCTAGGACCTCGGCATTAGATAGGGTGGGGGGGGCAGCCCCACGCCCCAGCCGCACTTCACCCCCAGGAAAGACCAAGTATCCATTTTACAGGCGGCTGGGTGGGCCCCAGGGCCGGTCTGGACGGGCGGAAAATCTCGTCCCCACCGGGATTCGATCCCGGAACGTCCAGCCCGTAATCAGTCGCTATACCGACTGAGCTACCCGGCCCACCTGTTTCATATTACCTTCGCCATATATATAAATATATATATATACACACACACATACATACATACGTACATACATGCATACATACTTACACATTCATACAAACATACATACATACATACATACATACACACACACACACACATACATACATACACACACACACATACATACAAACATAATTTGAGAAGCATGCAGTATGTTGCAGTAAATAACACAGGTAAAACAGCATTTTTTTCTTTCACTGACAACAGCCGATAATTAGAAGCTAGTTTTCCGGTACACGAACCTATACGATCACAGAGGAACGCCGACGTTTCGGAGGAACGTCCAACCTCCATCTTCGGAACGAAGTAATTAGGTCCAGATTCACATATACACAAAAGTATGCATATCTGGTCACAATTCCATACATATGTAAAGGCAGGCATATCAGAGCAACGACACAGTAGGCTGTGAGACAAAACTGCACGTCAGTTTAAAGAATTGCCTTCATCTTAATACATTTCAACCTCCATGTGGAAATGAAATAATGAACGGATCCCAGGTATTCTACGGAAAATATACAATAGACATTAATATGAAACGTCAGGGTGATCGGCTTAATGAACCACAATTTTTACCGGTGTGTACTGCACACACATGCATGTAAACAAATGAAGGGGAATTTTTAACCGCCGGTTTAGTCCTACAAGACGTACAGCATCATGGTCATTTTTTTTACGTAAAACGCGCATCTTCTACACACAAAAATACGGTAATTTCCGCCACGTAGCATAGGATTTCGTATCTTACAAGTCTCACAGAAAACAGCTCTTAATGAAATTAAAGAACACCTAATTAAAAATGTCCATTAAGGCATCATAATAAGTGAATTTACTGCACTGTGGTTTAAAAAAAAAAAAAGAAGAAACCTCACAATACAGAAACTGAACATTTCATTAAAAATGGCCTCAGGCATAGGAATAGGATCAAGATGTAAGGCGGTACAGTGCGCACGCATCACTGGGAACGTTGCAGATACTAGACCTGCACATAAGGCACAGCGCAGCTCAGCCCTCTGGTTCATTTCATGTAAGCAAATTGTTGTTATGTCATGAGTGAGCAACCACATACACCACTACCACAGGCCTCATATCGATAAATAGACCAGTTACACGTAACTGATATATTTATCAGCATGTTACTTCTCAGGTTTAGCCTGCAGGCTCTTCACTTGCGGATTACGCAAACAAACGGAGAGACAATTTACTGATCCTGAAATTCGCGGAATACAGCACAGCCTACGGTCCCAGTTTTGTGTTTACCTGAAATCTCGCCATTACTTGCTTCCAGCATCTACACCTGCCCTTCCACAAACTGGCGTATGACCTTTGACGCTAGACGGTAACAACTGCCACAAGGTCACCCAAAACCAACCCGTGTCACGTCCGAAGTAAGGCAAGAGCATGTGGACTGGACTCAAATGCCTCAGGATGGTATACAGTTGCAGACTCCTCTTAACATGTGAATTACTGGGTCGTTTGGTTAGATACAAAATACAGAATTTCTTGACTAGCAGAGTGAAAACACATTCCGCTAGAATAATTCTGTTCGGAACTACAAGGAATACCGGTAAAAGAAGAAACACTAAATCTGATTTAGAGAAATGTATATTGTGTAGGTAACCATTCCAAGTCTACTTTATGACAGGCTAGCAACTTGCAAGCAAATCGGTACAAAATTATTACAGAAGATCAATATGTTATCCTTATCAAAACTGCTTTTTAGAACAACAAAACTGTATAGTACAGAGAAAGTCAGAAGAGACAAATAACAAAACAACAATCTCGATTCACACACTGAGAAATACCTGAACGTCGATTTATTCCATCTCTGTGGCGCACGCACCGCTACGCATATGCCTCAAACCCATCAAATGTGACAGGTCTATAAATTTAAGTCCCAGGATAAATGTCGGGTTGGGGAAGGACTCTTCACGCCCACCTCCGACGATCCCTCTCCTAGTTTTCAATTCTCATAAAATGTAATTTCTCGCATATTCTTGCTTACAGCCTCCAAACAATCGGACGAGAAAGATCATATCGGCTCACGACTCCTGTCCACTGTGGTCGACTAAGCAGCAACGCTTGCCGAACATGCTGGCTGCTGTCTCTTTACTTAACAGGCGGTAGTTCTGAACCACTTCCTTTGTACAGACAACCGGGCTGTGAAACATTCACCGTGTATTAAGTGAAGATGCTCACTTCCAAAATGTCCTCAACGACTGTCGCTGATTTAACTAAGGGAAACTGCGGTATAAACCAGATTTCTGCAGGTAAATTCTAAACGGTTCAGACGAGAGTAATTGCACTTAGGATTACTTGATTTACAGACCATTCCCACTGACTACAATTACAAAAATCCGCATTTTCTATATGAACCAATGGAGCAGGTGTCTCCCTGCCCTTTCATCTGAAGAAGGAAACAGATCTCGTTTCCGAAACGTTTGTGTGATTTTACATACTGCATGATAAACACGTATTTTAACGGGTAACTTGACTTTTTATCATTATGCCACTGAGACACCATGTCTCGGAGTGCGTTATTATTATTGTTATTATTATTATCATCATCATCATCGTCATTACCATCCTTATCCTTGTTACCACCTTTATACAGGCTATTTACACTTATATACTTGAAACAAACCATGTTTCTGGGGTATATAGTGTTGCAGCTGCTCTGTATTTACAATCTATGCTATATGTAATGTTGTTTCGCATGTGAAATATGTTTTGTACTCTTGCGTTATCACTTTCCGCAGTATGTGTGCAGAGCCCAATATGGCTATTTTTGCAGTTCCTTAATTTCGTGCTTTCCAGGTATGTTGCTCAGATACTGTCTGAGTGATTTTAAAATGGTTCCAGTCACCCCTGTTATCACTGGTATCACTTTTGCTTTCACATTCCACATGCACTGAACTTCTATTATGAGTTCGTTATATTTTAAAATTATTATTATTATCATCATCATCATCATCATCATTATTATGTCTCTTTCTTCCCGGTACTTCACCTGTTGAACCAACGGTGATCCCACCGCTCAGGCTTCAAGTTTCAGACGGCACAACTCTGTTTCAAGTGATATTCCGAGTGTGTTTCGTAGTGAATACATAGGTTATTATTATTATTATTATTATTATTATTATTACTAAAAGCGCAGTCCTTGTATGCTTGGCACTACTTGCCGGTTAACACCAGGCTGTTAGTAAGCTCCTATGCATCCAACACATCAAAGCAATTCGCAACGCAATCGTTGATTAAAGGCCAAATTCACTGACAACATCATCATCATAATTTATCGGAATGGTGCAGTTTGTACAATCATGAGTGAGAGCGAAAAAATAAAAATCGTATGATTTTAGTGACGTAACAAAGCACCGACAGACAAGCACATTCGCTTCGAACAGCCCAACCGTTCATCGTAACAGTCCCGGCAGAAGAGATTTCGTGGCATGGGCTGTTGCATACAGTGAGGTACGCAACGATACGTTCTATCTCTTCACTTCAAAATCTACAACCATTCTGATGTGAATGACTCCTATATTTTAAATAGCTGCATAACATGCTATTTTTTTTTTTTTAATATTTGCGTTTATTGATTTCAACCCGTGCTTTACCATCTAGGTATACCACGGGGTATTTACAGAGGTGTTTACAGTGGGTTGTTACAGAGATGCTTACAGTTTAACCCATTTTACCATTTTTTTAAGAGTACAGGTCAGTATTTGGACGGTACTTTAGGAGTGTTGCCGGATTTAATTTCCTTGGGCATCTTCTTGAAGTGGTTGGAAGATACGTCTGAGGAAGCTTGTAATGCTGACGGTGTTTATGTGGTACTGCAGAACGAGAGGTGGGGGGAGAGATTTGAGAACCGATGGGCGGTCTTTTGACCATAAGCTGCATTCCAGCATAAGGTGGTGGGCCGTTTGTACGGTCTTTTCAGGACAGTTGCAATTTGGAGACGGCGTCTTGTTTATTTTGTGAAGGTAAGAGCGGAAGCTGCTGTGATTTGTTAGGAACTGAGTGAGAAGAAAGTTGGGCCATAGAGGAAGGGAAAGTCTGTGGAAAATGGTGGGTATGTATAGTTTTGTGTGGGAGGCATTTGCTGAGTTTACATATGTTACGTTCCAGATTTTTGTGTAGGGGTCTTCCAGTATTTGCTTTCCTCGATTGATAGGGATTTCATCGTAAGCGATGGTAGTATTGTATCTCGCAACTGTTTTGGCCAGGTAGTCTGCCCTCTCGTTACCTTTC
>Ga0123352_10011262_pt1 | contig 14085 bp, 7 predicted proteins | sample TergutLab28metaG_FD_89700 | JGI IMG/M metagenome (GOLD analysis project Ga0123352, IMG submission 89700) | Labiotermes labralis P1 segment gut microbial communities from Petit-Saut dam, French Guiana - Lab288 P1 | ecosystem: Host-associated > Arthropoda: Insects > Digestive system > Gut ...
CGGCACTGGAATGGCGATTTATAACGTGGCCGTATTACCACCTCATAGATGTGGAAGTCGGTACCAATTACTGCGTCAGTGAATAAGGAAACATACATTGTCTAAATATTACTGCATGTTTTCTTTCTCTACTTTCCAGAGGATAAGGGAGGCACATCGAAGTATGCACTCTCCAAAGTTCCGTGAGATGGACGTCTACAGATTTTCTTTGAAATGATAAGGGAACAATAAGAATGATAAACAATGCATTTCCGAATTCCTCTTCAGAGGTTTAGGCAGCCCTAAATACAGCCAAACTCTTATTTACAACATAAAACCAACAAATGCACAATGTATTTAATACTTAATTTTATCTAAAAACTACTACATGTTTCGATTCCTCAATGCATCAGCATCAGGGAGTCCTTCTGTTATACGAAGTTACATGCCAGTTAAAATGCAGTCCATTAGTACATGTACGAGTTTTAGGAACAATTATGTATTAAATGTATTGTGCACTTGTTGGTTATACGTTGTAAATATCTTCAAAATGCACGGCACCAACAGCCGAACTCGTTTATAAGGTGATATAAGAATATTTTTTGCCATTATGGTTAACAGTGACGAATTAAATTGGTAAAGGTTAAGAACTGGACAGGCCTTGAGGGTTCCAGGAATTTGAGGCTCCCAGATTTCAAGACAATCGGCACATGAAGGTGGTAAGTTTGACAACTCTACGCACCGGCCGCCTCTACTCCCCAGGAAATATTCCTGGTACTCATTTCTGTTAGACGCCGAATCATAGTGCGGCCGGAAGGATTATGTCAATGAAAAATTCCAATGACACCATCGGGAATCGAACCCGCGACCTTCCGGCTTGTAGCGCAGTGCCTCAACCAAATGCGCCACCGCGTGCCACAATTAAATTGTTACCACAGAATATCTGACTCTATAATCGAGGTGTCGTATAAACCGATGTCTTTACAACCGGGTTCGGATCTACGTCGCGACAGGCAGTATTTAAGCTTAAGAATGTTTAAGCCTTACCTCCAGCCAGCAGCCACTTCTTTAGGCGTTCTAGGAAAAATGAGAAAAACAAGTATGAGTTTTATCATGTCTGTCCTCCTGCTGTCTGTCTGTCTGTCTGTCCGCATGGAACTCCTCAGTTGTCACTGGATGCATTTTCATGAAATTTTATACATGAGGATTTTTGGAAAACATGTTGGGAAAATTCAAGTTTGGTTAAATTCTGTTAAGAACAATTGGTGCTTTACGGGTAGATCTATGCACATTTATGGCAGTACTTCGTTGAATTCTTCTTAGAATGAGAAATGTTTCAAACAGACTTGTACAGAAAGTCTCAACTCACCTTTTATGTTCAGCAATTTTGTTTTCCGAAAATCGTCTCATTTATGAGATAACTTAAAAAAAATGGTACTGCCAGACTGACCACAGATGACAGTATAACACGGACAAGGAAAATCGTTTGAATGCCGGATAACAAAGGCAAGAATAAGTACACACACATAATATTTAATACCTACCGCTTTTCCGCGGCAAAAATGGTTACTGGAAGGCGCCTTTATGTTATATTATATGTACTTCGTCTGACTTAATTCTATAAATATCTCGTTCGAGAAGTTTCATGTTCGCAGACTTCAAATGCAGATTTATTATTATTATTACGCATAATAGTGGCTCAGTAGAAGACAAATATAAAGAAATAATTGCTAGAGACAGGATATGGCAACTGTTCCCATTGAAATCAGAGGACTTTTCAGTAGAGTTCGTACATTTTGCAGAAAACTTTTAGCGGAGTAATAAAATGTGCGTCTAATTTATGCCATTATGACATACTTTGTACCGACTATGCTGCCTTCCCTTAATGTTCGCACTCTCATTGAATTGCACTGAATTACAAGTATAAACATGGGGCAATGATGGAAACAAGTGCACGTACTCTAAGCCGACAGGTAAAGCAAGAAATTATCAGCAAACATCAGAAACACCGTAACTGATCACGTCACTACCGGTGGCAGAAGGACAGAATGTGTAAATTATTTAATCAACTACGAAATTATTTTAAATAATTTAAGAGTTCTCAGTTTGTAATTGTGGTAATTATAAGTACTTTGGTCTCCTAGTGTGTGATTCCGTTTAATGTGGCAGATAGGTACCAAACTTCTGGAGGAATCGTACTATAGTATGGGCAGCAGAACTGCCTAAAGAATCGTCCCAAACGATGGTTCCTGCCTGTCGAAATACCTAAATATGTATAGGTCTTAATGTAAAGTACCAGGTATTCTTGTCAGATTTTAAGGACAATCGTACTGCCTCGACAGATTTTCGAAAAATACACAGATATCAAATTTCATGAAAATTCACCCAGTGGGAGCCGAGTTGTTCAATGTATACGGGCAGACGGACAGACAGACATGATGAAAGAAGCAGTCGCTTTTCGCAGTTTTGCTAACACGCCTATAAAGAATAATCTTGCCTGTGCTGGAATTCATGTGTACGTCTCCGAAATCTGAATTAACTTCGGACCGTGAGGTGATGGACAAATACTATGAGCTGTCACTCACTGAGGATATGAAGTCCTTCCATGAAATCCGGGATATATTTCTCAACGTGATCTTATCGGTGTGGTCGGGTCTTGAGTAAGTGTTGTAGCTAAGCCAGAGAAAGAAAGTCTGGAACAAAGACGAAAACTTTGCTGAGCGATTCAGTGACACTGTCTATCTGAACACGAAGCGTTTTCCCGTGCATAACAATGGGACAAAGAACTGTGATGTTCCTGGCCAACTTAATCAAAGTCTTGCTACTGATAAAAGTTGCAGCAGTAATATATATAGTGAGAGAGAACTGGGACTCCGCGGGCGAAACCCGTTCTGTTTTGAACACACGCTGCGTTCAAATTCCTTATCACACAGTCTATCAATCCAAAAGGACCCTGGCTTTTCTTGAATTTCTTTATTAATTCTACATTCTCTTTTGTCAATCTGACTCCGACAAAATGTGATATGTCCAACGTTTCTGTCTGATGATTTTAAAAACATTTTCCAGCAGTAAAAAGTGGCATAACAAATTGTTAGTCACGACGCGAGGTTTGATTAAGATGAAACAGTGAAATATGTGCAGCCATAAAATTATCATACGAGTATTTGCGGGCACTGCATGTGGCATATTAATCAAAAGTCGACAGTGTTCATGCAGCATAGAATTCTCATGTTGTCACAAAATGACGAAATCCCGGAAGGGCGTAAGTCAGACATTAAAGGGTTCCTCAGCTCGTTAAGAAATTCTTCCCATTTTATTCAACCTAGCTCTTCACTACAGTGTCCACAGCAGGCTACCATTGGTCCCTAACTTCAGTCACATAAATCCAGTCCACAGTCTGCCACCCTACTCGAAGTGCATTTTTATACTAGTCTCCCATCTACGCCTATGTCTCCCAAGTGCACTTTTTCCTTTAGGTATTACTGTCAAAGCCGTGTAGGTGTTTCGTTTCTTCATCATTCGTGCATCATGCAGTGTATACGTCAAGCGTCTTGTTTTCACCGACCTAATAATAATTCGCGGAAGTGGGATGCGGAGACATGGACTGGATAGATCTGGCTCAGGGTAGGGACAGGTCATGGGCGCTCGTGAATGTGATAATGAACCTTCGGCTTCCGTAAAACGCGAGACGTTACTTGACTAGTTGAAGACCAGTTACATTCTAAAAGAGAACTTACTCGATGGATTTAATATAGTTAGTTAATAATAATTAGCAAGGAGTATAAATCACGTATCTCCTCATAATATTATTTTGTCCAGGCTCCGACTACTTCCTGCGTTTTGGTCTGAATATGCTCCCTACTATCCTATTGTCAAACGCCACCAGTCCGTGTTTTTCCTCAATATGAGAGACCACGTTAGCACGTACATGAAGGCAGGTATACGTAAGGTTCTGTATAGTTTAATGTTCATGGGTTGTTTGATAAAGAAATGAAAGACAGAGGATTCAGGTAGGAATGGTAACGGTGGTGGGCATTCCCAAAATTTAATCATCATTATTGCTTGTTGATTTCGATTTTGATTGGAACTTTAACAAGTTTTCCAGAATTTGTTAGTTTTCTCTTTTATCTTGTAACATTACCCTACATTCTGTTCAAGAAACATCCACATACACTTAGTTTTCTTAATATTTTCTTCTATACCAGCCACAATTTTGCGACCCTCAAAACTTCTGTGTTTCCACCCAGTAAATTAGCATCATCAGCGTCAACCAGACGCCGATGAGTCCAGTTTATTTTCCGTCTTTTCTGATGTACATGGTTTCTAATTTTTAATAAAAATTAAAGAGTTTATCTAAAATTCTAATAACATAATTGATATAGCTCACCGTAAATCACATTTATTAAAACAAATACAAAAACTATTTAGATCGCTAGTTTAATACAGTCAAGAACCAGAGTACCTGCCACTTTACCGTCCAGAAGACGAGCTGCTCGAATAGAAAACATGGACTGGATTCATTTGAAGAAATTGATTTTTCGCTCTAAACAATGTCTATACTTCATCTGGGGCCTGCTCAGCACCATATCCAGTGGGTTCAGAGGTATATTTCCCTCGAAGAGGGGTAGTAAAACTACCAGAGTAAAACTGACAATACGCCTCCATCTAGTTTCGGAGTTAATAATGTGTAAATGTATGCATATTCTGCCCCAGATGTCTTCACAGCTGCTGCTTAGTCATGCACAGCAACAATCTGAATTTTCCTATTCTTTCTTAGTGTGTCAAGTTATTAATGGCAATTAAAAAAGGAAAAGAACTACTTATAGAACTACGAAGAATGAAGACAGAACCAATAAAACAAGAAAAGTGGCTGTAGACAGACGCAAAGTTAAACTCTAATATGAAGAACACTTAAACAACACAGCCTCTAACAGAAATGAGTACCAGGAGTATTTCCTGGGGGTAAAAGTGGTCGGTGCGTCAGGCTGACAACCTTACCACCATCCTGGGCCATTGTCACGTAATCTGGGAACCATAACTTCCTGGAACCCTCGGGCACCTCGGGCCTGTAATGGGACTGATTTACCTTAAACAACAACAACAACAAACAACAGTAAGTATAAGCTGGAAGTAGCAACACAGTTTCAAGCTAATTTAGAAAAAAAGGCAAAACACTGGACAAAAGACTGACATTAACCCTTCAGAGTAGGTGCCCCTCTGCTTTTCATCTCAGGAAGAAAACGGATACAAGTCCCGTAACTTTCGGTTCTAATCAGAAAATTTAAATAATTAGTAACTAGTGTATTTAAAAATGGTCTTGGCGTCTCTTCTGTATTTCTAGGAAGTCAGGAAGCACTAACTGTATGTTCGATATGTAACAGTGACCTGCCCGCAGGCCAAGCTGTTTCAGTCTTGAGAAATCTTCACGTGCCCAAGCGGCCAAAGCACTCCGCTTCTACATTCTTGCATGAAGAAAAAGGAAAATAAAACACAGTAAGAAGCTGTTAATCACTAGATAAACACACAAGCAGCAGAGTGGTGTTTCTGTCTGAACAGAGAGGTGCTGAAGTGAAATTCTACACGGCGGTCTGAAGTCTGTTTCACACGATAGATGAATAATGCATTAATAGTGCCACCGTATATTTGTCTTGTACATACGATTTATTAATAAAACGTGATGGGACTTTCCAGGTAAAAATGTTATTTCAGTTTAACTGTTATACTGCTTGGAGAATAGAATATAGGCTTGTCCTGTGTCTAATGTAGGTTCTGGGAAGCGGTATATTCGGAAGGTTTCAGGTTCGAATCTCAGCCGACCTATGGGTTAAACTTGGTCATTGGGCCTTTAAACCCCAGAGTAAATGCTAATGACATGAGTTTTGTTTTTTTTTTCTTTTTCCTTTTTGAATGTCCATTCCTGCACGTGAGTGGAATATCTTTTCCCCTTCGGCCGTCAATAGCCATTGTGCATTCTACAAATAGGACGGGTGTGCAGCTACACTCCCGATATTGCATTTTGTATATTTTTTAAAAAATACACGTAATTAATTTTTGGAGGCATCCTGCAAAATATTCGTTTTACTCCTCCACAGAATGCCGTGTGTATTATAATGTTTTCTCTTTTTGGGGGGGAGGGGGGGGTTCGTAAAATATTCAAATTTTACATAAAGACGGCCCTAAAATTCCAGTGTCCAAATCCGTCGCCAAAAGTTTAACGGAACACGGTCGACACGTTTGGTCCATGAACTTTACATTGAAATTAATTTTAACTCTTCTCTTTCTCTTCGAAAGAATTTTTAGATTAGACATAGTAACAGAGTTACAAAGACATAAATTTATTTCTTATTCTCTACTTCATGCGAGTATCTAACAACTTATTGTGTTAGAAGCCGTCAGTAGACTTATCGTCAACAACTAAACAATAATATGCGTATTACTTCGAATTTACGAGACCCTCTAACTTTAGAAGCACCCCAATTTTAAACAGGGATTTCTCAGCGCTAGAAGAATTGGCACAAAACACATAGCGATGCCACTTGTTTTCTAGGAAAATTACGTTTTCGAGACTTACGAAGAAGGAAAATAAGACCTAGAATTTAAGAAGTACTCTGATTTTTGCTTCGGAGATATGTAAAAAATGTAGGTCTTATATTCGGAGGAATATGGTGTTTTATCTTTCTCATTACCGCCAAAATGTACGCGATAAAATATTTCTTGTTTTTCGTGTTTTACGTCATCTCATCCTTCTCGATTTTATCACCCGCACAATATTGGGTGAGCAGTACAAATCATTTAGTTCCTCGTTATGCAATCTCCGCCATTCCCCCGTTACCTCGTCCCTCCTAGGTCCAAATATTCTCCTCAACACCATGTTCTCAAACATCCTCAGCTTCCTTTCCTCCCGCAATGTCAGCGACCAAGTTTCACACCCATACAAAAAGGCAAAATTATAGTTCTACATATCTTGATCTTTAATCAACATAGTCTCTTCCGTAATAATTCCAGAAATTGGAGTGCTTCTTCATACTGCACGGCTACAGTGTATTGAGTGTACCATTAATGAAAACATATATCGGAAATATTTTGGGAGAAATTACACGGTAGTTAGGCAGGAAATGTAATCGCTGTTCTTCCAGTCACCAGACAGCGTGCAATAACTGCTACCTCACGCAAACAGCAAGACTTCTCTTCTCCAAAACGTCTACGACAAGCCCTGAAGCCCACGCTGCCTCCTCGTCAGTGGGTAGTGGGGGTGTCTGTCATACGGGTAAAGACGACGGGCAGTGAAACCGACCGCTCACCTCCACCTATTGTTGAGGTTAAGAATGGATAGGATAAGAACTCTACTCTGTCATAGGTCTTGGTGGCGGGCATAAGGACAACTTTACATTTACCTGCAACAAAATACACATCACCCCTACAGTCTACAAATACTGTAAATTTGTTCAGGTGATTTTTATATGTCGTGTTTCGTTGTTCAAGAGGCCAAAAAATGCCACTCTGTCTGTTGTTTACATCCATTGGCATCTGGCGCCAAGTTACAAATGAGTTATGCCTCTTGGTTTTTGTGACCAGAAGTCGGGAGGCTGTGTCCACAATGTATGAGGTGTACAGTCGCTTCCATGTAAAAATGTGACCCTCGATCTTAGCTTTAAATTATTTACTGGTTTTTATACTTTATTAATGAAGCCACAGTTTAATGACGAGTTTAAGTGTGCAAATCACACGTCTATAGCATCAAATCAGAAAATATGCTAGGAAAGTTATAAAGAGAAGTATTTATTCGTAATTTCTTTTTAAAAGGCTAAATTAGTAGCTTAAATTAGAACATAATGTACGCAGAAGGACTGAGTGAAACCACGAACGCAATAAAAATAGCGGCGGTCTCAAGTCTGGCAGTTGGAATCGGGATTCTCGGAGGACGAATAGGACTTAGCCAATCATCAGTGAAATTCAATGTATAGATTTCTAATGAAATTCGAAAAGGAATATCCAGAGTTTATCCAGCTGCTTCTTTATAGCTCTAAAGAAATACAGTTGCTCCCTTGAGAAAACTCTTACGTGGACAACACATCTGTCCGTCCGTATTTTTCTTCATTCAATTACTGAAATGGATAATACAGACAAAGCTATTCCTATAAATTACAGTAATTACAATATGCACCTCCTGCCTTAATATTCAAAAGCTGCATGCAATCCTCAGAATTATTTCCGTTCTTACTAAGTTTTTCAGAATAATCCCTCCGTTATTTAGATGAGGAACATTAGAGGATTGTTAGCCGGTCATCTACTGTCTGCGATGCATGAACTCAAGTTCCGATTATTTGCTGTGTGACATTCGTAATTTAAAGGTTCAAGTTCGTTAGTTCTTGAATATTATGCATATTGGAATTGCGACTATCCTAATTTAGTCATGATACACGCTCACATTCGTCTAAGTTGCTCTTCGGTTTGTAGGTGGAGGCAAGGCAAAGGAATGAGTCATATAACAAGAGTTCTGCGAAGTACCTAAGAATTCACCATTTGTGACTTACCCGCCAGAAAGCCTAATCCATTAAAACATAAAGGTGTGACTATTAGCAACTGAAGAGGAAGTTTTACTTCAAACGTCGTAAAAACTACCACCTGCAAATTTCTTCTTTCTTGGTACTTTATAAAAAAATGATTTTTTAATACCACCATGTTTGGTGACAAAACTTCTGAGATTACAATAACAATGTTGTCATCTCAGCCAATCCAACGTAAGTGTCTTGGCAAACATCCACTTATAAATTTCAACAAATTTTCATCCTTCTGCTACAAGAAAACAAATCGATTTTCTCTGGTCATGTTTGAACAGTGAATATCGATTTGTTTTCTTGTAACAGAAGGATGAAAATTTGTTGAAATTCATAAGTGGATGTTTGCCAAGACACTTACTTTGGATTGGCTGCACATGTTCTCAATGAACGGGCAGCATTTAATGGACATACCGGACCAGCACAACGTTGTTTGTTGTGTAGTTAGTGGTGATAGCCCCGCCCTACAGTACACAGAGTACAGTACAATACAGAGGAGCTTGCAACGTCCATCTTAAATGTTGTGGTTGTGATTAATAAACTATCGACAAGACCTCATCCAAGTAGAATTTCATATTCCTTAAGGCAGTTGTGGAAAACCTAACTTACAATAATGTAGTGAGTTAGGTTTTCCACAGATGCGTTAATGAATATGAAATTCTACTTGGATGGGGACTTGTCGATAATTTGTTAATCACAGCCACTACCTTGAAGACGGACGTAGCAAGCTCCTCTGAAACTTCTATAACGAACTTCCGTTCGATAAGGTATCATATTTTAGAACGCTTCTATCTGCAACACTAGTGTCACAGAGTAAGTGCAGAAGTGAGGGAAGCGTTTAACTTTATGTAACACGACTACCCTGCCACAGTATGGTTTCAAACACCACGAAAGAAGAAATGAGTTGATGTAAGGTTTACAGCGGTTTGTGTGTGCGTGCATTAAAGACGTGGAAGCAAAAGGGGACGGACGGGTGCTTGACACAAGAAGTGAAGAGTCAACAGAGGTACCCCAAGTAGCAACCACTGGGCGACAAACAAGGATGATAACATTTCCGGGTGGTGACAGCGGGTTTGGACATACCGGTAGCACGACGAAAAACTGCCTCAGCAAACCACTTAGCCGGGTCTTGTTTTAAAACTCCTCCAACACAACGTGGGGAACCAGAGGAGTGTCATATGACATAAGCTTCCTACCAATGTGGACGAAGAATTTTCACCTGGTTTTCAGTGTTTGTCTCCAGGTTGGCGACTGCAGCTGTTTGTTTTCACGTTGTAAATCTGAGTCAATATCAGAAGAGTTTGCTAACCGTCTGCTCTAAATTCGTATCGACAGTGCAGCTCAGCCACTCTTGGCCTAAACAAGAAGGGCGCCGATGGAACGAAATATATAATTGAACTTGCATGCACTAAGAGTTAAGACATTAAGCATTCATGCTCGTACATTTGTTGTTACTTTATTTATAAAAATTAATTCTGCTTGTGCAGTCGGCTCTGTCCGCCTCTACACTCCTCTGTACACAAGTTCTGTGACCGAAAGTGCAGGAAGTATTTCTACAAAAATTTCGTTTGGAAGCTGTGTGCATTAGAATTTGTCATGGGAATTTAATGAGTCTTGCCGCACTAGAGTCTGGTAAGGCTTATCGAAACGCTTCGGAAAAACAAAATACATCTAGTTTGACCATGAAGATGAAAGCAACATGTTCCTTTAAACAGACAGTGATTATTTACCAGACTATACGGTGTCATAATTCATAACAGCATATGAATATCCAGTGCCGCGAAAATCTACATTTTGTTATATCTTAAACTAAAGCTTGGTAATCTGTCTTTATGAATGTTAAATGCAGTAGAGAGGATTATATCCAATGAGGGCAGAAAAAATAGACACGCCTGTTTTTTTTTGTAGAATTCATCCCATTGTGATACAAAATATTAATACGCTGTACCATAATGGGATGAAGTCTACAAAATTTTTTACAGGTTGTCAACCTCGCATCATCAACATACACAAGATTTTAAAACACAAAATATTAAAATACAATGCTAAAATACATTTTAGCATTTTCATTAGATGAGGTACCTATGCTGCAGTCGGTATTAGAGCCTATACCTCTTGAAAAAATTGTATAGCGTGCATATTTAGCAAAACTGTGATTCTAAAATTAAAAAAATAGGAAAATAGAAGTGTTATATATGTAAACGGCAAAGACAGATGGGGACTGCCATATTTTCCCCATGAATTACATGGAGCTTCATACCAGCCTGAGGTATAATCATAATTTTATGTTAAATTCAAATTGGTCTTCATCGTTCCTTCCTAAATGATGCCTCACTACTGTCTGAACCAACTGGCCTGTCAAACTCTCGGAATTAAACTGTCAATCTGAAAGCAGCTGCAGGTAGGCTTGCACTTATTATGCAACTTGTACTGTATAACTCCACGCACCTAATTTTGAATTTCATATTGTTGCACTGTCTGTTTTTGTTATACGTATAATTACAGGATCCATGGCATACGGTGTAGGCCGAAGTTGTTCTAATTAAATGACTACTTTGCACATTTGAGCCCTAGATTTAACTGCACACCCAATGTACCGCTTGCTTTAATGTTGCATAACTCGGCATTTTCCTTACACATTGCGTTTATTGGTTACATCAACAAACAGCGACTGTTTCCATGCACAGAATTTACTGTTTGGTCTTTGTAGTGAACACAGACTGTGTTATCTATGAGACAGAAGCTGAATTTTAAATATACATATATATATATATATAGAGAGAGAGAGAGAGAGAGAGAGGGATTAATTCCACAAAGTCTCCCGCTTCATGCGCAGGTAACACGTTAGCGAGTCTAGGCCGATGTCACAATTCGGGAGCGTACACGAAGTCATGTGCGCGTAGGTCAATGTGTTTCTGTAATCAGAGATGTCGACTTGCCAGTAGTAGTCTGCTTAGGTAGCAGCTGTAGTCATGTGACTGAAGTAGGATGACCGTAAGGTTTGTGAGGCTCACGCTGAAGGTTATCATGTCAAATAACGGGGGCTTTGTGGATGTAATTCTGTTATAATTTGTACGAATTTTAGTCTTCCCATCCTAATTAATTTTGAATAATTTTTATACTTTCGATTTTCATTTCTTGCATACAGAAAATTAGTGATTGCTATTCTGTAGCCATATAAGTTAGCAGGCACAGTGAAAAGTTGATATCAAAATGAGCCTTAGAAGGTAGTAATTAACTTCTGTGAGAAGTGTAATCATCATAGTTACAAAAATGGTTTTATTTTTAAAATAACCAGTGACATGTGACAAGATAATAAAATAATAGTTGATGAAAAGTTTTGTTCTTTTCGGTGCCGCTGCTAAGTGCGAATGCTCATAGAATCTAAAAAAAGTATGCCTTCATATATAGTACAGCAAATGACATGTTTTATCAGTAGACCCACCAATAAAGGAAGAGAATTCGGAAAAATAGGGATACGGTCGCATCCGTACGCTTCACGAATGCAAATTTGATTTGTCGCCGGTGCTGATCCTTTCATTTGTAGTAGAGGGTTACGAAACGGAAATATCCAAATGTAAAGTAGAGTTACTCAATAGGGATTTTGTTGCCGTTACCCCGTAATGACATGGGCCCACTCAATTCTTAATGGTAGGCCGATGCACACCACGAAGCTTAATAAACTCGGTGCTTTTGGGAGTGATTCATTATGTCTCACTGCAGGGTAATGTGTAGTGACAGATGAGTTTCTGGTTTCCTTTAGGTTACATGGAACAATATTTACTGAAATGTCAGGTGGGCAGACATAACGTGATATACATTACGTAAAAGCCCTAGTTTACGGTCGAATAATAAGGAATAAATGATTAATTTGTTATGTATCACAGCAAAATCCGAAGGCAAGGGACCACATAGAAGACCTAGGAACAGATAATATGACATATTAAACTTACTTTTAAAGAACTTAAATGGAAATTATTTGGGGACTGGATTTATTTGGAACGAAATAAATACATTTTGCAGGCTCTTTTGGCAGTATAAACAACACAGGGTTCCTGCTTGAAGTGCAGAGAATTATTTAGTAGCTTGGAAACTAATTATTCGAGTGATTAAATCAAGAAGCATGAGATGGGCGGGACATGTAGCGCGTATGGGAGATAGGAGAAGTGCATACAAGGTTTTAGTGGGGAATTCTAAGAGAAACAGACAACTTGAAAGACCCAGGCGTAGATGGGATGACAATATTAAAATGTAATTTCAAGAAGTTGGACTGGGGCATGGACGGATTGATGTGGCGTAGAATAGGGACAGGTGGTGGGCTCTTGTAAATGCGGTAATGAACCTTCGGGTTCCGTAATATGTGAGGAAATTCTTGACTAGCTGAGAACCTGTTAGCTTCTCAAGAAGGACTCTGCTCCCTGCAGTTAGTTAGTTTGGTAACTACATCCTTCTCATGGACAGAATTTCAGGGAGTTACTATGGAAGGAAGGGAAGGAGACAGTCTAAATTAATGCAAATGAAATGTGCAAGTGTGTCAGGAATCCTGACACCTTTTGTAATATATGGTTATTTGTCAGTGTATGAGAAATTCAGCAGATATACTCTTTGCTTGTAACACTGCTTAAAGAGTCAATGGAAATCTCTGGAAATAACAGACTTAAACTCTGTTACTGTCTTCTGGATTTCGATGTGGTGTAGTTCGATACCTGAAGATGCAGGCAGTACGTTCCGCTAATACATTCGCACTAATCTACCAACTGTAAGAAGTCATATTCCAGAAAAAAAAAAAGCAGTCTTAATATTAACACGTTGCGTCCGAACTCTTGTTCTACAGATACTTGGAACCCCCATAGGTTATTCGGTATAGCTATCAGCTACGGACCCGGCCGTTCGGGGTTACAGTCCCGACAGAACAACAGAATTTTCTCTTCTCCGTAACCGTCCCGACCGGAACTGGAGCCCACCAGGCCTGCTATTCAAGGGGTACCGGGGTTCTTTTCCGACCGTAAAACGGTGGGGACGTAAATTTTGCCACTCACCCCATCTAGAGCCGAAGTTAAGAATGAATGGAGTTGTACCTCTTATATACGTACTCCTCGGCTGTACGACTATCTGAGAGTCTTGCACTCCTTAATTACGGACGAACATTCTTCCATACCGACTGTCTTCTGTCACCATCTCTTAACCTTCATCTCCTGTAGATCCTTCTGTACACCTTCCAGCCATTTCAATCTAGGTCTTCCCTTTCTTCTACTTCCCTCCAGTTGACTGTCAAATATTTCTTATCTGTCCTTCCCGATCCATTCTTACTAAGTTTCCAACCCGTTACAATCTCTTCTTTTTAGTATGTGTTACTGTGTATAGATCTATTTACGGTTCCCTCCATTCCTGATTAGTTCGCATTTCCCATATTCCTTGCTCTACCACTGACCCATATATACTTCTTAATATTTTCCTCTCCCATGTACCCAGTCCTTTCATATCCATCTCAGTCGCAGCCCATCTTTCCCTCCCCACATTTCAGCTGGTTTCACCACCGTTTTATATA
>Ga0123352_10011265_pt1 | contig 14083 bp, 5 predicted proteins | sample TergutLab28metaG_FD_89700 | JGI IMG/M metagenome (GOLD analysis project Ga0123352, IMG submission 89700) | Labiotermes labralis P1 segment gut microbial communities from Petit-Saut dam, French Guiana - Lab288 P1 | ecosystem: Host-associated > Arthropoda: Insects > Digestive system > Gut ...
ATGCAAAATGTTTAAGACAAAAGTTGTAGAGAAAATCAAAACACATATTTTATGATAGCAATTCTTCTGGGCATTTCCCCGGCGTCTCATTGTTGTTAAAAAATCCTCATTCATACTTCATCACCTGTTGAAGATGGAACCGATACAGGGTTCCGAAACGTCGGCTTTTAACAACAACGAGACGCCGGGGAAATACCCAGAAGAATTGCTATCATCACTACAACATGGCAAAAGCTTGAAACATAGAAACACATATTTCATGTTCAATAATCTTTTTTCAAGATTGTGCCATTTATGAGATAATGTGGAAAAATACTGTACAGCTGGGTAGCCCACAGATGACAATGTGGCACACACATATTCCATGCTGGATACCTAAGGCTACAAACACAGACTCAGATTATGTAATACTTATTGCTTTTCCACTGCATCAATGGTTGCATGAACGTGCCTCAATGTTACTTTATATGTACATTGCCCGTATTACAGATATTCATACATGCAGGTAAATGAAAAAGACTTTCATCCTTTCCCGCAGTTATCATTCTAATTTGATACCATGCATTTCTCTAGCAACAAAAGAAGCATGTCAAAACATTTAAAATGTTTAAGAAGAAAGCCTTACATAGTGGCTGTAAAATAACTCTACACTGCACCATCTCCCTCCTTTTGTTTAGTTTGGCCTTACACAATAAAAATTATACCAGGACAACCTATGGAAGTTGGGAGGGTACAAGTGCACACATGAGTTACAAAACAATAACAACTTAATAAACAACAATATGGTAAAATAAAATACACAGCAATTACTTTGCAATAACAGGAAAATAAATCCCTTTATATCTCACTACACACACAAAACCAAACACAGGACAGAATAAAACCAACAATGTGCTGCAAACAATAAGCTGCTCAAATGATAATCAAAATGTCTTACCTCACAAAACCAGGCAGGGAGGATGGCCTGACCCAGTCCAACCAAATTATAAAATTTTGAACAAGTGACCAAAATAGACTTAAACGAGACGTCATCTGGTTTTGCACGAAACTTGTAATTAAAGGTGGAAACAAAGTAAGAATGAACATGCACTTGTTTCTCATACCTACCTGCTGAGCCACCAGCGCCAATCTGCATAGTGGCTTGTTTCAAGAACTTCCTGCCCTCTGACATGTTCCCTGAGTTACTGTGTGCTGTCATCAAACAACTATTACTTCAGTGATGCACTCTGTCACCTGCAATACAAATTCTCCTGTTACATACACTAAGGAAAAGTCTGAATTCCTGTTAAGTGTACTGCCAAACCTAGAAAAATGTATAGGCCAGTTATACTGTTAAGAAAATTACTGTAATAAAATACATTTTGTGTTTCAAGAATCCCCTGACCCAACATGAGTTATTTAAACACCTGCCACATACTGTTAAAAAAAAGGAGAGGGGTAAATGAGAACATGCTACATAATCAGTATTTATTATTGTAAGCTAAATCTGAGGACTTCCCCTGAAATGTACAAGGGATTGTCATGGGGAAAGTTTCAACTTTAGTCATAATATATTCAAAAACTCTGGACACTCCTAATGTATCACATCCTCTCATGAGGTGTGATATGAATGAAGGTCGTACAGAAAGTTATTAGCATCATGGAGTTATAAACAAATATCACGCAATATTGCAATGCACTATATACAATGACTACTTCCATCCAATGTCACATACCAGAATAAAAATCATGTTGTTGTATGCTTTCTTCTGGGTAGCTCCCTGGCATCTGAATTTTATATTGCAGTGTTTCAGAACACTCTGTCTGTTCCATCTTCATAGGTGGTAAGTATGAAGATGGAACAGAGAGAGTGTTCCAAAAACGTTGGTATATAAAATTCAGACACCGGGGAATTACCCAGAAGAAAGCAAAAGTTTGAAATCAAGAAAAATCATGTTGCCTGTCCTACTGTCATATGGTCATATTTCTGTGCAAGAGAATGATTGGCAAGGACATGCAATGTGCAGTTATAGAATTATGTGCTGATGGGGAAATGCCTCCATCAGATATTCACACACGACTTCAATGTGCATATGGAGACGACTGCATGGGAACCAACAGTGTCAGACAATGATAAAAAACTTTAAAAACAGGTACAGACATCAACGATCAGCCCCACAGTGGTTGCCCATGAACTGCCTCTACCAAGAGAAACAAAGGATACAATCTAGGAGTTTATCAGAAGAAAATGTTGTGTAAGTCGGGGAAATGGCAGCAGGGATTGAAATAGGGCACTGTGCAGTCAGGGAAGAGATGCAAAGTTTGTGCCTGCTGGGTTACTTGCTGCAGACAAAGGTGAACAAACTTCAGCAAAAAATGTCATCACAATTGCTGGAATGGTATGCTGTCCAATGCAACAACTGTCTTCATAGCATCATGATAAGAGACAAAAGCTGGTTTCATCATTTTGATTCAAAACAAAATGACAGAGTATGGAATGGCTTCACACAACATTACCCAAGCAAAAGAAGCCAAAAACAATGCCCTTAGATCTTAATAGCATGGGATCTGTCTTTTGGGATGCTGAAAGTTACATACTGGTCAAGTTCCTTTCACAGTGGGAAACCATCAATGCCACTTATAACCTTCAGACATTCTAGAAGCTTCATCATGCACTGCATGGCAAATGTCCAAAGAAGAAAAAGATCATCCTGCAACATGACAAACCATGGCCCCAAACCACTCATCTGTGAATGGAGAGGATTCACAAGAATGGCTGGAAACTCTCACCCCCCCCCCTTCCACTACAGTCAGGACCTAGCCCCCCTCTGACTATGATTTGTTTGGGTTCATACAAGACCAGATGTGAGGCTAGTACTATGCAACCAATGGGTCATTCCAGGAAACAATCTGTCAATGTCTACAAACTGCTGAAACAGAGTTATACAAGCATATCTTCAGACGTCTAGAATGTTGGCAGAAATGCACTGCTCAATATGAAATTTTTGTGTAGAAGGGAATACAGTGCAAAGATTTGACTGATAAGTAGCATTTTCCTATTCATACCTTTGAAAGTACTGCCAGGGTTTGACAGTGAGGTCAAATGTACCCAAATTATACATGCTTGTATGAATGAAAACTACACAGTGACGGCACTATAAAGATCGATGACAATATCCTATAAAGTATACCGTGCACAACCATGTACCTAAGGTTCCAACTACATAAGATTTTTTATTATCCCGAAACTCACGGTGCTGGAACGTTACGTTTTACTGGCGAGGTTATGTCAGAAGAGACTGTATAGGCCTATGAGATGCCTTTACATTCCTTAGTACAGATTACATAAATATGTCGAAGTCAGTAAAATGAATCTGTCTAAACACATTACAGAGGGACAATTTCAACTAATATAGTTCTGAAAATAAGTTAAATGAAAACCCTTCACACGCAGCACTGACACACAAGTACATAATAAAAGTTGCAATCTGAAACTCTGAATACAAATATAAAATCACTTCTAATCAGATGAGTTCCATACTTTATCTAAGCTGAAAGTATACCTTCATTTTCTGTAAATCATTATTCTTTCAAATTAAGAAAGAACTAATGGGTACACTGCACAATCGTGTCTCCAATTTACGCTCGCGAAAACATTTAAATCATTCATTCGTCGCATACCGCCCTCGTGTCATTTCCACGCGAACAATCACGGAATAACTTCCGTGGGCCTGAATACCGACTATACGTAACACAAAATTCAGCCGACACGCAGAAACAGAACTGAAAATCAAATGCAAAAAAATAATAAAATATTTCAGAATACATGCGATAATGTCTTTTGCAATTGTAAAATCATCTTAACATTCGTTTCACTTTCTAAACTTGTCTCATAATTGTCACACGTTATTCCTCTAACGTGAACAGTAACTCGCCAGTTTCTACACGGGCGTGGATTACTGTGCTCGAAATATACGTTTTTTTTAATCACATGCCACTGCATAGGTCAAACAATAATGTATGCTGTATGATCTGTGTTTGCAGTGAACATGCATATACTGCAAATAGTTTCATTTGCTAGTAAATAGTTGTTGCACTTATATTTAACAACCACGTAAGAATATTAACTTACTCTGCGGAATTTCTTCGCTGCCGTCTATACTGTGACGAAAAACATAGGAATCCCAGAGGAATCTCGCGCACTAACTAAATCAAGGATAAGAATAGTATATTACCTGACGTAAAACGATATATTCCGCATGCCTCGAAAATGTTTTCAATAGCGTAAAATTGCAGTTGTTATTTTTCCACACTTTGAAACGTCATAGACCGTGCTCATGGGCGGTGGTAGAGAATAAAAAACATTTTAAATCGAAGCTGTGGTAATGGATTATGCAAGCAATATCTGCGGGTGCTATCTAAGAGTGTGCAGTGAAAACCCATGTTGCAATAAAGCCGATGATGATGTAACTTGACTCTCTCATGAAACAGCAATTTATCGCAACCCACACAGTTCTTCATTTACTAAGACAGTTGGGTCACGAACACACCCGTCAAAATCTCGTGTCAACGACAAAGAAAAGTGCTTATATTTTCGTAAAAACATAAGACACCTACGTGTGTGGTCTCGCTGTCTCCTTCAAAATGGCGTGTCTGTGGTTTGCGACAAATTGCTGTTTCATGAGTGTTGTACTAAGCGATGTATCGTTCCTGGGTGAACGAAAGAACGAAGCAATGTACGGACCTCTTGTTCACTTGCATGCGGACGGTTTTTTAGTGCTTGGCTGACAACAGTACGTCTTCGTCCACTAACCTCTCATTCGCCAGTCACCGTCGATAATGTACACAGATCATATCTAACGTATCTCCTTCACCAGCACGGATCATCTAGTTCACCAGTCTCTGTCATTTTTTTTTCGCAGATCGTCGCGCTAACCAATTCCCAGTTAGTCAACATGTCCTTTACTGCATCAAATATACCAAGAGATCAACAAAAGCACCTGGTTTTATGGATGTAATTTTATTGCATAGTGGTCACCAACATGTTTCGGACACTCACGTGGCCACCTTCAGAGTGGTGGGGACAAGAATACAAATATAATTACAATGTACTTAGTCACTCCACAGTTTTAGAAATCATGTAGTTTTCGGGTAAAATTCGCGGTTGAATAATAAAATAACAATGTGTATACAGTATCAGAAGTTACAATTGTTGTTTGAAGTATGGCTCTGTGGACTTCAAGTTACACAGAACCATACTCCAAGTGACATGCACGCCGAAATAAAAAGTCTGAGATTCGTACTTCAGTGTTTCATAACACCCCACACTTGTATGACAATACTGCTTGGCGGATTTATTAACAATTTACATGTTCCTTTCATAAGAAGTTGCACCATACCCAAGTGATGAAATTCCTGAACCTGATACATACAAGCAAGCATATAGTAAATTAATACAAATCAGCCTGTAAAATAATTCAGGGCACTAAATAACCAAAACAATCAAATGGATGCAATAACAAAAAAAGCATATATAACGTGAAATACAACTGAGTTGTCTATTAAAGCAACACGTTTCGACTCACTTGTGTATGCTAACTTTTTCTGTCAGGTTAAGCTATTCAACACACTCGAAGAGTCAAAACATGTTGCTTTAATAAACATCAAAACTTAGCTGCATTCACTATTATAATTCATAGTCATATGATCACATAACTGGTTGTTCACCTTAAAGGGAATGAAAAAACAAATTTTCTTTTCACCCAAAATTCTATCTTACAGAAATTTTTCATTGTGAGACTTGAAGTTCTCACAGTAATGCTGCTGAAGATTAAATATCAACCAATCTAGGCAGCATATCAAGAAGAGATGACTCTTCAAATATTTCACTGTTTCTTTTGAGACATGTGTACATACTGTTAATTCAAAGTGAATCACTACACTAGTATATGTAAGTATTTTGGACTTCAGTAATTATCACTTCCAACTTCATTCATAAGCAAACTGATGCCATGGTGTGAAGCACATGACACATCAACCACTAACAGCTCAGTACAAATATGGTGTCTTCAAATTTTTGCACTGTTTAATTTCCTACCAATGAAAGTAATATCTGGTTATTGTATCTCAAACCCAGAGAGGTATGCTAATTACATGATAACATTATGCAAGTGTGACAGAGATAGATATGATTTTGCTAAAATTACCGATTACAGTAGTACACATTATTGGGGGACCCTCACAGTTGCATTCTTAAAGTGGCAATTCAATTACAGACACTGACTGACAGGTAACATCAGAACTGTCTGGTGATTGTCACTTCTACAGCTTTCATTTTTGTTGAGGAAATAATTTTATCACATTCAGTAATTGTACATTCTTTTCCCAGTACTATTCTTCCAACATATGCATATTACACCAACTCTGCTACCCAAGAGGCACTGACGTAACCACCTTCATGTATCATCTGTTGCACCCACATCACAATTAATTACCTGGTTTGAATATGGTGTTGCTGTCTGTAGCTTATATATCCTTAAAGGAATGGCTGAGATAGGTGCTTTTTCAGACTGTACATTATGGACACAAAGGACATAAGGTCAAACAACATGCAAGGATTTCATTAATTTTGAAGGTATTCTCAATACACAACTCATATAAATATATTTATTAGGATACAAGAATTCACTGCATCCATACTGTTCTGATAATATTAATGTTGCACTATTGTACACTTTTAACATTAGATGGAAACAACAATTCAATGCGAAGTCCAGACTGATTTCACATAAATTAAGACTGAATAAAAAACAATTATGTCTGATGATACTTTCTGGGCACTATGATGAATTTACACTGTCCCTTTAATGCAACAGGTGTTTACATTTCTTGTCAAAACTTTGAATCAAAGTAATGTGAGGTAGTTTACATCACATCCCAGCTGTGGATTTCTCCCAACACTGACAAAACTAGATATTCAATCAATATTCCAAACTTCACATGGTGAAATAAAAATTTAGCCTTTTCATTGGTCAGTTGAGTTATATTCTTTGACATCACTTGAAAACTGCCCATTCTTGGGAGGTGTCTCATACACAGGAGCCAAAACTTATATCTCCAAGCTGCACTTGAACTGAGGTGATGCTTCCCTCTGTGATTTAACTCAGGTCAGCTAAAACTTGTCACACAGGACTCGTTAGGCTGGGTTCTTCTTCGTAAGGACACCCTTAGGCCAAATACATATCCCTTCAAGCATGTATTCTGCATACAGTCCTGCTACGTGTCTTAACTTGTCCATATTCAGTACCCCACAGTTCCCTAGATATCTGAGCGTACGACTCTCAACAGAAACCTTCCACACATTTCTGTCCAGACTGATAGTGCTCCTGGTTACTAACAAAACTATCAGCAGCTGTTTCTGAGGTACCATAGGCCAATTAATGTCCTATAGACTACTTAAATAAGTTAACCATTGTCCACATTTCTAGCACACACTTTTAGGTATGAAGAAAATTTCAGGACCAGTATATGTAAGTTTCATTTTCACTAAATAATGGTATTAGTACTGATTGACTCTCTTTCTGGCAACACTCTTCCTACTTGAAGATCATTTCTATTACAACTTCAGGTAATGACTTACTCTGCAGAAATTATATTTTATCATTTATACATCATAATAATTGTGGAAGCTGAATCCTTCTCTGTGTACTTAACTTAATGAACAATTACATGTATGCAATACAGAAAAATCATCCATATTGTGCCGAGGCCTGGGTTTACATTTCTTCCCATTGCTGGCCAGATTTCTGTCTGCCCTGTGCTGGTACCTTATGTTGTAATTTTAGTTACACCACTGTCTGCATAATATGCTATCCTGTGCAGTGCTTGAAATAAGGGATGCTTTAACCAATTATATGGTAATTCTTCATCACACTGTTTCATTGTGGAACTAATTCATCTTCTTTGGTGATAAGCCAACACATTCTTCTAAATTCTGTACAGCTATACTGTGGTCATCACTCAACTGACCACAGAAAACTGCCCACATCTATATGTCTGCCTAACATTACCATGTTCTTCTATCTTCTGATGTGTCCAAAACTAAGGAATGTGAAATTCCTCCTCAGTGTTTCTGCCTCTTGTCACAATGTTATGGAGTTGGATCATTTCTCCAATCATTATCATTCTACAGTTCCAGTGACACCAAATTATTTTACATGATAATACAGTACCATTAAGTAATTTAATATAAGAAAAATAAATGTACAAATTAGAATGAAATACCAGTACATTCTGTACACTGATAACCAGACAGTACTGATATGGCATTAATGCAATTAAGTCTGAAACATGAGTGACAGTGGTGTAACTGTGTATGGTGTTCTTTGCAAACTGTGCATGTCATTTCTGCAGATCCACATCCACTCATTCTGAATACGCAAATACTCTTTCTGAGAAAAGACAAATGACAAGTCAGTGTTGTATGCAATGTTCTACACCCATAAGATTCATCTTGCCACAAGTTGCCAATATATGTACAATCTTTATAGTATAAACTTTTTAACAGTTCATTTCTAAGACAATTTTTTTCCCCCCCATTATGGGAAACTCAACATTTAATGAAGACAAATATCAGCTGTGTAAATCAGCCAACAGCAAACATGTTGCTTTCCAACTCCATTTGCTTCATTTATTCTGTACAAATGTTGAGACATAACTGTGTCTCTAAACATATCAATAGTTTGGATAGTAAAATTGTGGTACTATGACACCTATAACAAAGAAGTACATACAGAAATGGATCTGTTCAGTTTGTCCAGGGTGATGGCAGTGTTAAATGCAATGTGAAGGAGAAAGAGAATTGGTACATGGATAGAAAGAGCATTACTACAAGTAATGGGGATGATGAACACAGTTTGTATTTATGAAATAAATATTTTAAAATGCTGCAGAGGGAAGAGAAGTGTAAGTAAGTTATTGTCAGTTTTAAATATTACCTTATCTACTAGTAACACATCTGACAAATAGTACTGTGCCAACAGATGTATAAGTAACAGCATATAAGCAAGTTTAATTTACAATGGTGACCAATTTTCAACTGAAATTTTAATGAAGCAATTCCAAATCTCATTCCTCTTTAGCATGAATTACTTTCTGAAGGGTTCATATGATGGTATATTACACTTAGGATTACTCAGTTTTTGGAACTTCATCATCCAGTATTCCAAAAACAACAAAATATTTCGAAAACGGAATCTGTTTCTATCTTCACATGAAAGGGTGGAGAGGAACCTTCTGACAGGGATCTAAGAGAGGTATCATATATGTCAGGACATACGATCAGCCTGCATGTATGATGTCCCCCTTCACAATCACCAATTTTCATGAAAATACCTGCAAAGAATGTGCTTAACTTCTTGCATGTTTAAAAGGAGACCACCCATTTTTCAGACCATGAATAAGGAAAATATTATTTTCATACATTCAAGTGAATATGGTGGCTATTCTCATTCACTGGAAAACCTGTGTATATCTTCCCCATATATGTACCCAAGAGCAGGTTTTAATCAACAAGAGATAACAGATGAAGTACAGGGATATTATTTTACCTGTAACTGTCACTAGTCATTTCCTGATTGCTGCCTTAACTCAGAAAACAAGTATAACTTTGATGGGAATTCAGGGTTCTGCAGCCAAGGTGCAAAGAGCCAATTACAAAAACCTGATTCAAATTTTGAATCTTGTTAATGCAAAGCATGGTGCATAATACAGCATGGCCTCTGTGTGGGTGATGTCATTCTGTTTGTTGCTTTCAAGCAATGTTTCGACTTTTCAGCAATTCAACTTCAGTTTCAACCTTACTACAGATATTACATCAAACTGGTAACATTAAGGTATGGAAATAAATTCAGTTAAATTTGAATCAGACAGTTACTTATAAGTATCTCCAACAGTTGTGTGAAAAACAAGGTACTGAAGAAATAAAGACGACTAAAGTAACTGACTGTAGAATACAAATTTTCATTACTAGGTCATTACTAACAAGTGAACAGAAAATACCATAAATCATGGTACCTGTGGATTATTATTATTATTCTTCCATTGGCTCATTGGCTGTACATTCTTGGGTGGGACTTGCCCTCCGCAATGAGCTTCTGCCACTTCCCTCTTGACTGCGCATTAATTCTCTAATGTCTGCACTTGTTCGACACCCTCCTCTAACTTTCTGGTGAAGCTTCCCCATTGTGTTTTCAATAATTATTAAATATACAAATTTACATTCTAATACAACTTTATTACATGAAATATAATCAATTAAAATAAAATAGCAGCTACAATGTTTCGGCCTTCTTGAAGCCATCAACAGGCTTTATCTTAAAAGGGCTGTAATATACAATTGGCAATGCAAGATACAGCCTGAATATGGCTTCATGGAAGCTCAAACATTGTAGCTGCTATGTTATTTTAATTAATTATATTTTATATAATAAAGCTGTATTAGACTATAAATTTATATATTTAATAACTCCTCTAACTTGTTGCACCACCTCAACTTTGGCCTGCCTCTCCTTCTATCTCCATTTCCTCTTGGTTTGGTACAAAGTACTTACTTGGCAGGATCACTTTCTTCCATCCTCATCACATGTCCAGCCCATCTGAGGCTTCCAAGCTTAATAAATCATACTCATCATAAAGCTCATATTTCCAAGGTTTTGCACCTCCCCCAACATCCATTTTCAAGTGTCGAGCCAAATATTTTCTGTAGAACTTTTCTCTCAAAGGATCTAAGAAGAATCTCACCTTGTGTACCCATAGCCCAAGTCTTGCTCTAATTAGTGTTCCATCAATGAGGCATTTCACTTTATGTCACAACGGGTTTTGAACTAAGAGGATTACCTGTGGATTCAATATCTTATATGGTGGAAGGGTTTGTAGTGGTGGCCTGACACACCCCACTATACACTCCCTGGAGACAAGTCACTTTTTATCATGGCAAGATAATAGGTGGAACACTTACAACATGAATATTTTTTTCATTCACGAAAAAATTACTACATCAGTATTTAATAGTTATAAAGATGTGTCACTGGGCTGAAAGACTCACTGATGCAGTAAGAGAATTTTCCAGTTGCTGGACTTAACAAAACCTGGGAAGCCTTTTTGTACCAACAAAAATCTATACTATATCTACACAGTGCCCTTCTGGCAGTGAACAATCTTCAAAGCCTACTGACTATTATAGGTTGTTTTTTCATTCAATACTCTTATTGGAGTTCCATCTCAAAAGACAAGTGAATACTACATGGTGGACAAAGTACAGAAATAAAGTAATCCCAATACATAATGTCTTATTTTGCACGCCTGGCTATTTCAACAGCACGCAGATAACAGACAGATTGTATTAAGTTCCTGAAGGAAGTTTATTTCTTGGAATATTTAATCATGATTTTAATAGCTCAAATTCTGCAGCACATATTACACTGAAAGTCAATCATAACATGGTTGGTAACAGCATGAGAAATTGCCATTATTTTGAATACCTGCTATAGCCAGATTTAGATTGAACAACAAATACTGAATCTGGAACAAAATTCTTAGTTTTGTGGACATCTCATAACCAGTAACAATGCGGAGTCCACAAAGGAATTATGAGCCATTATGGAAGACAGAAACTGGGTGAATAACAATGGTAATATGCCAATAAAAACTATCATACTGGCTTGACAATAGTGGTAATTCCTATGTGGTACACCATAAAATGCAACAGAGCACACTGAACTAACACAGTGTCATGACTGTATATTACTGCTCAAACATGGCAGTTGTACGGATGTACGCAAATGTACTGAGTGGCTGACTGTGTTTATGAGATTAGCATTATTGGGGATGTTTGGCCTCAAAGTTTGCTACACCATGCTACAAAGAACCCTGTCTTTAAAGTTTCATCCCAATTAAAAAGAATTTTGCCTAAGCCACACATATCATAGGTGCCAGTCACTTTGTTAACACAACCTTGACTGGAGGAAGGAACTGTGGCTAGGGGAAGGGTATGGGGATGTACCAATTAAACCATTCTTGGGGGATATATATATATATATATATCAAGCATTTGTTTGACATGGTGTCTGAAACAATGTAGCAAATTCGTAGCAGCAAACTCATCCACAAAACTGGTTTTACTTCATTTCTCACGTTCTCAGGTAAGAAATATTATGTCAGTAGGGGTGGATGATCATGTCACTCATGTGCATGCTTTGCCTTCCACTACTCTCTACTTAATAATGTAAACCTGAGAAAGGGAAAATGTGGCTAGACAGTGTAGGGATGTACCAAAAATGGCTAAATATAGACAAGGACATTCAAACTGACTGTTGTAATGGAGCAGATAACAGAGAGGCATTCAACTGTTACTGAATAACTTTACAACACATAACACATGCAGGCTGATAGTGCATTGTTACAATCAATACAATGGACTTCTTGTAATCAGCTATACCTATAATAACAGATTTTCACTGTACTGTAAAGGAACTGGAAATAAGTAGCTACTGCCCAGTTTGAAGTCATACTTGGCATTTGATTAGGAAACCCATGATAAAGCACAGTCAATGTAGACAGTATTCAGGCTGACTGGGATAATCAGTCCCAAAGTTTCATGGAGTAGCTTTATATAAAATGACAGCTCAGGCATTAAAGCTATTTTAAGGGCATAAGAAGACAAATATGGTCAGAGACAGATCAGCGATATCTGCTAAAAGCTGACCCACCAACAGTGAAAGAGGTCAGGGAACACACAAAGTCAAACTTGTGAAGTACCAATGCAAAATATTCTTCGATCATACACATCAAACAATGTCCATTGTTTGGGAATGAAGAACGCTCATGAACATGTACACATCTAGCTTGTGGAAATTCTATACCTTGGCATGAAAATGGAGTGGAAGTTACAAAGAACAAATGTAGCACCATGCTTCCTGGTATATATCACAAAGGTCAGACACCTTCCAACATAACCTCAGAGAGGGGTCACACCACCACCTCTTCATTCTGTTAACCTGGCCAAGGGACAGCAACAGCTCCCCATGCTTGTCGCTGAGGCCTTTTATCAGTAAGACTTACTCCACGTCCTTGTTCAACTTCAGATCTGATGAAAAACAGGTGAACGCACCTCAAAACCCTGCTGACAATACGAGTGCAACAGTAACGCCTGCTTGTTTCCAAACTCTCGGGACCAGGTGTGGTTATGATCACAGGGAATCATCTACCCTCTGCATCAGAACTTGCTGTGGTCTCTTCAGGCTTAACAATTTGGTACGTGATGAGGTACTCTGGATACGCCTGTTCACCACGATACACTACATATTCTGGAAAGTTCAGACCACCAGCACTTGGGCGCCCCATCACAGAATGGTGTCCAGGTGGAGCATGAGCCATCTTCATAGCACTGAACTGCAGGAATGATTTGCCCAGTGTCACTCGACACAACAGTAAATGCCTGTCAAAACAGCGAGAACATTAATAAATGCAAGTGATATCAGCAGTTTCAGCAACACCAATGCACACTTTTAACAAGCTTAAAATGAAATGCAGTCCAACACTGTTATAAACGCAGATAATTAACATACTGGTGAATCCTGGGTTCACAAAAGAATAAATACTGTTCCCCCTGCCAGCAACATAACATTATAGGGTCTGCCTTTGAAGCCATTTTAGAAAATGATGCATACCTACTTTGTCACATCCCTCTGAACGCAACATCTACATTGTACTGTCCTTTCACCTACAGTATTTTCAAAAGGAAACATTTTTTCTTCAAAAGACCATGAATTGAGAGTGCTGTATGTGGGCATGTAATGTCATCAGAATCACAATTCAAGATGACAGGCACAGAAAATTTCTACAGACCACTAAACATCAAAGTATTCCTAATTCTTCATTTAATTAGGAAACACAACAGTCTGGTGGATGTACTGGATGTCTAATGAAATGTGATCAAATCCCCCAGCAGGCATAAGAGATTACCCCCCCCCCCCATTTTACCCAGAAACGAAGAGAACCCCACCAAGCACACCTTACAACGGGAATTTAGGCCCCTTTTTCACAA
>Ga0123352_10011270_pt1 | contig 14080 bp, 6 predicted proteins | sample TergutLab28metaG_FD_89700 | JGI IMG/M metagenome (GOLD analysis project Ga0123352, IMG submission 89700) | Labiotermes labralis P1 segment gut microbial communities from Petit-Saut dam, French Guiana - Lab288 P1 | ecosystem: Host-associated > Arthropoda: Insects > Digestive system > Gut ...
ATATTTTTTGTCTCTTGATTTATTTTTGACCTTGTTTGTAAGTACCCTCAAACTTTTTTTTTTTTTTCTGTTCTGGGTGGGGGGGGGGGGGCACCTCTGAACCACGGGGTCTTCCGCATTTCGACCTTGTCTGTGTCCGTTCAGCCCACATACTTTCAGTTCTTGGTCGCAATGATTCTGTTATTCCGTTCGATGCGTAGACAAGTAATGTTATTCATAGACAGTCTTACAAATATTTTACTTTCATAAATGATATCTTTTATCAGATATTTGTACATACCCGCGTTTTTTTGTGCTATCAGGTACATCTGTCCGCTTGAATAACTACATTATAGAAGTGCTTGTTTTATATGTTGCTTTTACTCTGGCAATGGCAAGGTTTGGCACATGAAATTTTCAAGTCATCCTCCTTTGCTCTTCCTTCGTCATTCTTTCTTTACATCCTCGTTCTTTGCTTCTCTGAAAATTACAGAATGTGTCAAAAGTAGTGGTAACACCATTTGTAATTTTATTTACCGATTACCTTGTTTACACCTCTTAACAGGAGCAAACGAACTGATAAAAGTGCCGGATGCTTTCAAGTACTGCAGATAGGATTTCCGAAGGATAAGTTTTCCCATGTAATCTAAAATGGTCGTTCCATCATCAATAGATATGTAAACTGAAATTAGGTTTCGTCAAAAGCACTTCACCTTAACAAATTTGTACCAACTCCGTAGTTAACCATATGATTGTCAAACTTTCATTTTAGGAAAATAATTGTCTGTGAGTAAAATGGACATTTATTTTAATGTTAGAGCAAGCGGTACCTGTAAACACCGTGACTGAATGATTTATCGATATTGAAATAAATGTTTGGGAATTAGTTGAACGGTTAGGTACATGGAAAGATGGCTTCCGCCTCAAAGTAGATGAGAACTGCGCGCTTCTGGGTTATTAACCAGCGAGTAGTGGTAATTTCTTACTAAAGTTGCGGGACAACCTATCGGTCCCATCTTCAGAGGTGGATTTGACGGATAGGGTGTCCCGAAATGTCGGTAAGAATTTACCGCTACTCGCTGTGTAATAACCCAGAAGCGCCCAGTTCTCATAAAAGAAGGAAGTTTAGTGTGGTTGGAGGGAGAGGGGCAGACGCTTTGCGCCCTTTCTTCACATTTGATATGCTATGTCAGAATGATACTTCGATCTGAATCTAGCCCTTTCCTTCAAGATGGCATATCCAGTGATTATAACTCACCATACGCTTTATTCGTTTTACACCAATCAAATAGCTATAATCGGCCCTGAATCTTTCCCGTGTCGCACCGGCCAAGTTCGTTACAAGTCCTCTGGTGTCTGCTGTCCCTGTAGGCCTGGTCCACTTGTTTTGGTACACATTAGTGTCCGACATACCGTACCGAATTATCACCTTATTTAAATTCATTACAATAGGTCAGTAATTAGTGACAGCTTATAGGCTTATTATTTCAAAACGCTTGTTCTTATGGTACTCCATTAATGTCTTTTATTCGCTTTGGAAGGCTCCCTGTGTTGTTTAAGAGAGTACCATGGAGTTTTCCCTGTCAAAAATGACGGTGTAAATAATTCCTTTATTCTTTTATGTTATTCGTTTCCTTATTTCCTTCCGCCATTTCTCCCGTATTGCTTCCCCTTATCTTTTATTTGTGCATCCTATCTTCATTCCTCTCCCCATTCTGTCCATCCTGTTCGTTACGTTGACACAGTTCCCTGAACCCGGTCGTCTGTTAGATATAGGTCTCCTTTATCTATCTTGCCTTATGTGTACCATATTCCTTTTCCAACCCTTTATGTGCCCATGCTGCCCTTATCCCTTACCCCTCATTCTAACAACAGTCGCTATTGTAGGATTCTCTTAGTCCCAGCTACGGCGCTACAATATAGTGACAGGAATTGGATATTGTTTGTATGCAGATTATTGGGGCGTATGTGTATTGGCGCTGCTGTTGCTGCTACTGTGGCATTACGGTTACTGCTGCTGCTACTACTACTACTACAACCACCACCACCACTACTACCACCACCACAACCACCACCACTACTGCCACTGCCACTACTACTACTACTACTACTACTGCCACTACTACTACCGCTACTATTACTACCACCACCACCACCACTACTACTACCACCACCACTACTACTGCCACTACTACTACTACCACCACCACTACTACTACTACCACTACCACTACCACTACTACCACCACCACCACCACTACTACTACTACTACTACTACTACCACTACCACTACCACTACTACTACTACTACTACTACTACTACCACTACTACTACTTGCACCATGCCATTTGTCAGCCGGAATGCACAGTAAAGTGGCCATGAAATGAATCATTTCCGGTTGGGTCGCGGAATATTACACTTCGCCAGCGCATGCAGACTGTCCCCCAGATTCATACAGCTTTCCATTAAACAAGTATTCTACCAATGACTCGTTCCCGAAATTAAAATGATCGGAGCGTGAAACTGTTTATTCACCTTCATCGAGGTTCGAAATGACGAATGCGTAGAGCCGTACCTCCACTCGTCGCATTACCTTCATGACGCAGTTCTTAGGCATATACGTCTTCACTCTGCCTCGTCGGCATGCAGTCCTGATTAAGGTTAGGAAGTTTGACTTCATAACAAATATTGTTGTGTGGCAGTGACTTCCTTAGCTGTGACGTGCTGTAAGGTAGAAATGTAGTGGGTCCTTGCGGCTGGTGCCGTCATACCGCGCAGGTGTGTTCAGCTTGTGAGTCTAAAGAAAATCACTTCGAAAGATTCACAGTTAGCCCCTTGTTGCTTAAGAAAGAGGCAACAATATTCTTTGTACAGGAACCACTTAATTAAAGATAGTGTCCACTAATAAGTGCGGAGGAAGTGCTTATCGATGTACAGAAGCGGATCCAGCTATTTGTGCCATAATACAATTCGCGTCCTATGCTGGAGGTGTTTTTAACACACTGGGATGCCAAATTTTAAGCAGTCGTTTTTCTGCTTTTCTTCTCCTAATCCTTGTTCGATTTTTTTCTTACTTGCGTAGTTTTTTTTTTACTCCATAACTCTTGATCATTCTAGTTCCCTTTCCATCAGTTTTTACATTCTGTTATCACTCCCACATATTATGGATAGTTGCCAATAATTTAGCTATTTCTAGTCCTTTTTCGTTCTTTCTACATGTCCATACCTGCGTAGGAGTGTGGGATACTTCCACTTGTTACTAACTTCGGCAGTACTGGATTTAGGTGGCTAGCTCAACACTCCAGCCATCTCTACACCAGCTTTAAATACGACTGTCGTAAATCTGTTTCTTTGTTATTTTGTATCGAAATGTTTATCGACAGATTATGGAAATATTTGTTATAAAAATGTAAAACATTGTATGCCAATATTCATAATTTAATCCGACGGTCTAATGGAAATTTACTTGCTTGTGATAGTGACTGATTTTATAAAACTCCCGTCAGCCTGGTCTAATAAATCACGTAGCAAACACCGTATTCATAAAATGAACAGGATTTATGTCGCACTACCACCTGATTTTTTCTGCCTTTATATATTCCCGAGATAACAGTTCGAAACCCGCTTTATGTATGTGGCCAGTTGCTGGGCATATGGCCCCCACAGTAGAAATAGTGGACATGTAATTCTGGGAGTTGACCATTTAGAGCACCGAACATGAGATCAGAGAGTACGTAATATAAAACATACCATGTTAAAGCGTCAATAAATAGAGTATACAACAAGCAGAGTTTGTAGGCTGCATCGATTTAGGTAATTTTCATTCGATTGTATTGAACAGTTGTCGGTGAAGTGACCTGGCTTGTTTAAAGTTGCTGTGTTGTTGTGAAGTGCGTGTAATTTGTCAGTTACCGTGCTTTAAGGAAGTGTGGGGAGTAGCAGTAGGTTTATGGTTTATGGTTTATGGTTTCTCGCATTTTTAACGGTGCACTTAATAGAGGTGAGTGCTCAGCTTCAAGGTCCGACCACTTTACCCCTAATGAAAAAAAACCAAGTTATTCGTTGGGTAGGGGGCTAGGTGGGTCCTAGGTATTACGATGGCGTCGAGGGAGAAAAAATATCTGCCTCTGCTGGGAATCGAAACCGGAGTCTCCGGTTGTCCACCCCATATTCCAGTGAATAATCTAATGAGCTAGTCGAAAACTGAGCTAACCAATATAATGACTGAGCTAGTCACTAAACTCACTGAGCTTGTCACTAAATTCCGTGATCTGATCACTAATGAATGAGCTAATGAATGAATTCGATTACGTAATCACTAATGTAACTAAACTAATCGAGAATCTGACAGAGCTAATCACTAAATTGAACTAATCAGTAAACTGAGCTGGTAGGTAAACTGACTGAGCAAAGCAATAAACTTACTCAGCCAAACCATAAATTGACTGAGCTTGTTACTGAACTGACTCAGCTAATCACAGATCTCAGATACTTGACTGAGTTAATCACTAGTCTAACTGAGGTATTCAGTAAACTGATTGAAAAAAATCACTGATCTGGGAATTAAGGGAGCTAGTCACTAATGTAATTGAGCTAGTCACTGAACTGACTGAGCTGGTCATTGATCTTAGATAATTAACTGGCTGAGCTAAAATCACTAATGTGAGCTAGTCACTACACTGACTGAACAAATTGCTGATTTGAGATGATTGATTGAGCTAATCAGTAACCTGACTTACCTAGTCAATAAACTGACTGAGGTCACTGATTTGAGATAATTAACTGGCTGAGGTAGTCACTAAACTGACTAATTCACTACTCCGTCTTAGTCACTAAGCTGACTGAGAAAATCGGTCATCTGAGATAATTAACTGACTGAACTGGTCACTGATTTGACTAATCTAATCACTAACCTGACTTCGCTAGTCACTAAACTGACTGAGCTAGCCAATAAGCTCTCAGTGCTATTACCACCGTATTGTAAGCTTGGCGAACCAGGAAAAGCTAATCGATACTTCAGGGATGATAGTCGGCATATCGGTCGAGGTTCGAACCGGGCACCTTTTGACTGCATGTCATTTGCTTTGCCACATAAACAAGACTGCTTTACTCAGAGTTTATTACATCCCGTGGGGTTTTTCTTGAATGGAGAATAAGCATTGTATCAAAGTTCGCTCATCCATGCTCTGTTGATGGCGTTTCTGAGCTGTCCAGCTTGGTTTTAAGATTCACAACTTGGCGAGGAACTATACATTGTGCTAATTTATGACATGTTTAGAATTTTCATTTTACGGTCTATTGAAGAGAGTCCCATTGTGAAACCTACGTGGGGTTTGAATTTTGAAATATCATGCGATATGTATCAACTGCCTGCTGAGTAACCAATTTAAGTAACAAATTAATTAACTAACTTACTAGCCATCTAACTAAATGCATGGAACAGAGCCATACTTCAGAAACTAACAGTTTCTCAGCTTGTCAAATTCACCGCTTTTTGTGGAACCCAGAGGTTCTTTATCAAGTTTACAACCGCCCGCCTCCTGTCCCTAAGCTGCGGGAGACCAATCTAGTCCACGCCTCCCGTCGTATTTCTTGAAGATGCATTTTAATATTATCCTGCTATCTACGCCTATGTATTTCAAGTGGAATTCGCAATGCGTTACTTTGTACGTAATTCTGTAGCTTGAACTATTCAAGGATTACTGGCAAGTCGACGCGCTTTGATTGGAACTTTATGTACATATTTTGTGGAATGAGTTTTGACTAGGAGATATTTTGAAGATTAACGTCTTATGGGAAGTGACGCCTTGCAGTGCGGTAGAATTTACCGACTTTTGGTGAATGCTGGTACTGCCATCGTATATACTGAATATGAGTGCAGCAGGTTTCTCCGAAACATCTGTAGTTTTCTACCGAATTCACGTCCCAGAAAGCTGCAGCCCTCAAAATTACCAATTATATTTCACAGCTATGATTTTGTTTTCTTTCATACCTACCTGTTACTGAATTATGTTTACAATTGCTAGCTAAATTATACGTTTGTGGCGCAAAAAAGGCCCCCGCGGCGCGGGAGTCCCTTTTGTCAGAGGTACCCCATGCGCACAGAGAACTAAAGTTTATTGTGAATTCTTTCGGACTGGATTCCGATCTGAGGGATTTTGCAGTCACTTCGCTGACATTTGTTATTGTCGATTCACGAAGTTGCCTACGCCACTGCTCCACACGTGTGATTTTGTTTTCTTTCGTAGCTGAATGGTACCGAATTTGGTTAAGAATGATAACTGACTGCATTAAGAGGGTCAGGGAACGCGGGACTGGGGGTGATTACATGGTAAGGAGCTTCAAGATCTTTGTTCCTCTCCAAATATTTTTTGGCTGATCAAATAAAGAAGACTGAGATGGGCAGAGCATGTGGTACGTATGGTGCAGAGCAGAGATGCTTTTAGGGATTTGGTTGGGAAACTTGATGGAAGGACCACTTGGAAGACGTAGACATAAGATGACATTAAAATGGATCTTAAAGTACTGTGATGGGGTGGGTGTGGGCTGGATTTATCTGTCTCGGTATTGGGGCAGGTGGCGGACTGTTGTGAACACGGTGATGAACCTTCGGGTTCAATCGAAGGCGAGGGATTTCTTGACTAGCTGAGGAACTGTTAGCTTCTCAAGAAGGACTCTGCTACATGGAATTAATTTATTGATATCTACATTACACATGTAATTTTGTGTACCTTCATATGCGATCCGAATTTTTAGAGTTTGGCTAAGAATGGCTGTCTGCGTTCCACGACTAATAGAATATTTTGTTTCCGCTTTTAGCTGACTAGCGTTGTAAGGCAGCATCTAATATGCGACTCAGGGTAACTGGAGTGCTCCTTCACTCGAAACTTACGCTGTGGCTGTTCAGCGCTGCACACCCGCAGTTTTCATATCGCTTGTTCTTTCTGACCTAAACTCCATTCCCTCTTCCTCTTTTATGACATCAGTCATCTCTGTTGTCCTTGTGGTCCTTCCATCCCAGTCTTCTCATTTTTCTTTGCCTTTGTTTTCTGGTAGTGCATGCCCTTATGTACGCCTCGTTTTCCTGTATTCCGTGCCTAAAGACTCCTCTGAATTATTCTTCACTTAAAACTCATGGTTTGTTATTCATTGTATATAATATTCCATAATTAATTCCATAATGAATCTCATTAGGAACTTAGCTGCCATCTTGAAGCCATGAATGTGTTTGCTACGTAACATGCCAGTGAATTGAAACCTTGCTGTAATGTTCTTGTGTTTTAACTAATACTTGTGGCCTGCAGACATTGGAAATCATAAGTTGCCTTGGATATATACAAACAAAAGAAGTAAACGTAAATTTGGATATCATCATCCCGTTGTATTTGTTCAGTCTACGTTTTCTGATCGGACTATAGAAGACGTAGAAGGGAACATCTACGTAAAAAGACCGTACAAGGTAACGGTTAAGCAACGGTTAATTAAACTCATCAAGACGGCCTTTGTTATGTCACGAGGATTCATTGTGATGTTCACAGAACTCTGCCATTGGGCTGTTACATCTTGAGCTGTGAAACACTGCCTGTATCAGTCCAGTTCACACCATCTTGTATGTCAGCTCTGTCAGTCCAGTTCACACCATCTTGTATGTCAGCTCTGTCATTCCAGTTCACACTGTCTTCTATATCAGCTGTGTCAGTCCATTTCACGCCATTTTATATATCAGCTGTGCCATTTCAGTTCACATGGGCCGGGATAGCGCAGTCGGTATAGCGACTGGCTACGGGCAGGACGGTCCGGGGATCGAATCCCGTTTGGGTCGAGATTTTCCGCACCCGTCCAGACCGGCTCTGGGTTCCACCCAGCTTCCTATACAATGGGTACCGGGTCTTTTTCGGGGATAAAGCGGCCGGGGGTGACGTTGACCACCCACCTCCATCTAGCGCCGGGGTTATAGAAAGAGTAGGGCTATACCTGTACTCCACTTCTGGTCTTTCGTGGCGTGTTCTATATTGAACTTTACCTTTACCTTTACCGTCAGTTCAGTTCACACCATTTTATATACCAGCTGTGTCATTTCAGTTCACACAGTCTCGTATATCAGGTTTGTGTCAGTCAATTTCACACTATATTGTGCATGAGGTGTGTCAATCCTTATTCAAATCATCTTTTCTTTGTAAAATTAATATTGGTATCATCTTCCCATTCGTTCCCACTTCTCTTAGGATTTTGTAACCACAATGTTTTATGTTTTTCACCTTACTCTGACCTGTGCTGCATGTCTGGCCATTTTCATGCGCGTTCGTTTAATAATTTTGACGCCATTAGCTGGCGTGCAAATTTAAATCTTTGAATTGTGTACATCTACTTCATCTTCCTCGTATGTCACTTTCAGATATACGCCTGAAAAATTTGCTCTGAAACACCCTGAATATGCATATATATATATATATATATATATATATATATATATATACTGTATATATATATATTAACCGTCAAGTCCCAAAATTGATTACTTCGCATTACCTGTCCCGGCCAAATCGCTACACTACCAAAAAATTGTGTTAACAATGGGCGGAAAACAGTATGCGTTCATTGAAATTCGTAAAGTGAATTGTTGGCCATTGATCATATGATACTACTAGGTGGACGAATATATAGAATTCACGGTTGTAACAGTGTTCAGTGAGTCTTAGTAATTGATTGCAAAATGGTTTTATCTCTAAAGCAAAACAGTTATGTTAGCAGATTTACTGGTACAGGATTTACATTATTAAACTCCACGGCAAATGTAGCAACCGTACTTTCCGATTCTCATGAGTCTTGAGCCTTTGTCACCACTTCTGCTTGTTGAAGAAGGAGACCACCTTTACCACCAGTATTCTGACAGATCGCGACGCGAGTAAAAGTTTGTGTTAAAAACAGCGGCGTTCCGATCTGCACGGAAGAGACGCACAACTGTAACTAGGATGGCCGGTCCGCCGGCCGATGTACGTATAAGAAAATTTCCAAGTATGAAATATAAGGGCCACGTACTAACCTGCAACGTATCAAGGCAAAGTTCACTACCCAATGTGAAGGCACAAAGGGGAGTAGACGCATAGGTCAGTTTACTCTCAACGTTGGCGTTAGATGGGGTTGATAGCAACCGTCAGGTAATATTATGGTAAAATGGAGTGTCTTATGATCCACCGGTGTTGGAAAGGGCGTGGTAGCAAGCGGCCGTCGTCTGATTTTGGGCACTACTCAGTAATTTGCCTAGAGCGACTTAGGAAAACAAACACCTTATGATATTCATTGTCGCGGACGAGATTGGATTAGCTTAAAAGCATCAACGCTTGATCCACTGCCTCAGCAAGATTATATTCATGCACTGAAATAAGTTCATTCCGGTGTCATATATTACAGCCTATAGATTTCTAGAGAGAACACCGGGAGTTAGGGCGATTCTGACATGAATGATACAAACAATTTCCAGAATTTGATCTGCTCATAATGTCTTCGTGCAGTGACGATTTTTGACAACAATTCCGAAACGAATTCTATAAGGAAGTCGCGGAGGAAGAAGAAAACCCGCTTGAAAGCCGAGGAATAGTTGAAGTGACGAAGTGCGGAAGGACGGAACCAAGTTGTTCAGTGCCAAAAATTGACGTACTGCGGCAAAACACAGGAGTGACTGGGGGAAGAAAAGAGGGAGGCCGTGTCCAGCAAAAGGGCCGAAGCGCCATAGAGGAAGAAGAAAGAAGATTGCATAGGCATAGATAATTTCCACTGTCGTCCTTTTCCATTCCAACAGTAGCACATCGAAGGTTTCGGCTCAACTAACTCATCGGTCAGCATAACGCGAAGTGTTTAAAATAAGCAGAGCTGAAGTAGAGGCCAGTTGAAATGTGATGGCACACGCGCAGAAACCAGATTTCGTCTTTCGGCGAAACGGACGAGTCCATTTAAATCAGCGAAAGCGTCAGTTCAGTCGACTACTTGCAGCCGAGTTGTGCGCATCAGCGGTAGTAATGCTGGATACACCATATTTCGAAGTAGTGTGAAGGGTACTGGGTACCCACTCCATTCGCCAGTTTCCCCTTCGCTTCCCTCTCTTGCGTCACCGTGTGGCATCACATTTCAACTGGAGTCTACCACTCAGGCTAACTCGAATAACTGTTTTACTCTTGCAAAGCTCATGTCTCGTAAGATTAGTCTGCTGGGTCCTTACACCACGTAGGCTGGCTGATAAGTACCAAAGTTTCGGAGGAATCTGCTGCTCTGAAAATGAAGGCAGTAGATGTCTCTGAAACGTGGTAGCCTTCTACGAAACTACCTGTCCGTACATTACAGGAGACTTCGGTCGCCGTACTCACCACTGTGAGAATCTAAAATTTCGAACAACACTTTTGTACACTTAGAATGTCAGACATTGTTCCATGTTTCGGTACGTATGCGTCATACCTATAAATACTCAAGTAACATTTAATGCTTACGGTTCCGTGCATCGCTGATCTATTATAACGTGGCCAAGCTTGGCCACGTTGGAGGAAGATAGCTGCACAAAAAACATGACCAGTACCGGAGGCTGTGTTTACAGTTTTGTGTACTCATGATGGGTGTGGTTGACACCCGAAACATGTAAAATGAACTTGCAGAATAATAAACAGACTGCTTTGTGTTGCATCTCGTTGGACAATTATTAATATACTCAATTGAAAGTAATATTTTTTTTGAAGGGGGCCATCCCGTTGTGTATAGTCAATTATTTATTGTATTAGTACCGTCAATACACAACATATGCAAAGACCAGATGTATTAATACAAGTGGGTTATATCTGGCGACATGTTTCGGCCGTTAAACGGCCATCCTCAGGCCAATAAAGAATAGTATTTTTAACGTACAGTCAAATTGTTTGTCCAATGGGATCCCATTGCTTATCTATGAAAGAAAATATCAACTTTGCAATTCAGTACCTTAATCTTCAATTTCTTGTATTGGTGGATGGAACGTGACTGACTGGCTGCAAATGGGATCCCATTGGACAAACAGTTTGACTGTACCTTAACAATACTATTCTTTGTTGGCGTGAGGATGGCCGTTTAACGGCCGAAACATGTCGCTAGATATAACCCAGTTGTATTAATACATCTAGGGACCGCGGTGACACAGTGGTTAAGGTTCTGTGCTACAAATCGGAAGGTCGCTGGTTCGATCCCAGCTGGTGTCATTGGAATTTTTCATTGACTTAAAATCCTTACGATCGCAATAAGGCCCTGGGGTCGACTCAGCCTCTAACAGAAATGAGTACCAGGAGCATTTCCTGGGGATAAATGCGGCCGGTGCGTAAGGCTGACAACCTTACCACCATCCTGTGCCTTTGTAATGAAATCTGGGAGCCTTAAATTCCTGGAAACCTCTGGGCCACTCCGGTCCTGTAACGGGACTGATTTACATTTACATTAATACATCTGGTCTTTGCATATGTTGGGTATTGACGGTACTAATACAATAAATAATTGGAAATAATATATCGATATGTTACAGTGTTGCATATTACAGTGTGTTTCTTTATTAAGTCAGAGGAATTAAAACCAACAAAATAAACTTCTTTCAGGGAGAAAACCTCTGGATGTCTGTAATTAGTCTGCTACATGTTTCGGCCCTCTTGGGCCATTGTTAAGGAGCTTCAAATAAGTACAGAGAGAAGTGTATAAAGAGAGTACTGCGTACCTCAACAAAACACTGATGCGTATGCAAGTATAAACAATATAAACAGTTAAGAATATCAACAAATTGCAATATAATGGACTGTAGTTGATTAAATTACTTATGTCTGTCAGGCAGAATTAAATTTAATGCACTTTTAATTTAACAGGCCTGTGGTGGAATGGCTGCATTATATTAAATGACTGTGCAGTTTCACGTATAGTATGTGGACATGATGGGTTTATATAAATAACATTAACATATCCAGTCTTGAATTTAAAATAATGTGTGTAAACATAAAATATTTACTTACTTTCTTTCTTACTTACTTACTCCATGGAGCAGAGTCCTTTTTGAGAAGCTAACCGGTTCCCAGTTAATCAAGAAATTCCCCGCAATTTATGGAACCCGAAGGTTCATTACCGCATTTACAAGAGCTCGCCACCCGTCCCTATCCTGAGCCAAATCAATCCATTCCATGCTTTCCCATCCCACTTTATGAAGATCCATCTTCATATCTTCCCATCCATGCCTAGGGCTTCCAAGTGGTCTCTTTCCCTTAGGTTTTCCCATTAAAACCCAGTGTACACCTCTCCTCTCCCCTATACGTGCTATATGTCCCGCCCATCACATTCTTCTCGATTTGGTCACCCGAATAATATTTGGTGAAGGGTAAATATCATTGAGCTCCTCATTATGTAGTTTTCACCACTCCCCTGTTACCTCCTTCCTCTTAGGCACAACTTTTCTCTTAAGCACCCTGTTCTCAAACATCCTGAGCTCACGTCCCTCCCTCAATTTGAGCGATCAAGTTTCACTCCCTTACAAAACAAGTGGCAACATTGTAGTTTTCTATATCTAAATCTCTATATTTTTAGATAACGAACTGGAAGACGAAAGATTCTGCATCGAACGATAGCAAGCATTCCCTGAATTCAATCTTCTCTTAATTTGTCATTGAATAGAATTGTTATTCGTTAAGGTTGTTCCCAGATATTTGAACTGTTCCACCCTTCAAAAGATCCATTGTCAATCTTGATATTGTGACTTCGTCCTGCACTCTGAACTCGAGACATGCCCATTACTTAGTTTTATCAGCATTTTCCTTTAGTCTGGTCTCCTTATTAGCAACTACTAAAGCTTCTTTGTTTTTCTTTATAGTATGTACTCCTCCGTCCACTATATTAAAATCTTCAGCACAAACCAGAAACTGATGTGTTCCTTTTAATTTCAAGCCATACTGGTTTACCCGAACCCTCCTAATAGCGTACTCTAAAGCAAAGTTAAAAAGCGGTGGCGATGAAACATCTCCTTGCTTGGAACCATTATTAATAAGAAACTTGTCAGACAATTTGTCTTCTTCTAACCAAACTTTAATGCAACTGTTGTTCGTATCACGTCACATTATATTCACCTACGCGTTTCGGCGCACGTCGGCGCCATCTACAGGGAATCTCATATTTAACTGTTCGATTTTCAGCGCAACAACTGGCTTTAAGCACTTGTCCAATCTTTTTGTAAAATGCGGAAAATGCATTGTTTTCCATATTTCCCACTTGAGCTAATACTCTGTACACACACCCATACAATAGTGTCTGTCTACTTAACATACGACGTCAAATCTCGGAAGTATACACCACGATTTGGGATTCGAAACAACTGACATAACCAAGTCTGCATTCCACACGTTATCTGTTACTACAAAAAAAAGCATGGAAGTTATTAATGTTTTTCTAGTGTTTTAAGTAATTATTTCTCAACCATCTGCATACACGCCACATGAAAGTGGTGCTATGGGACTGTGAGGGCTTCAGCTGTTATTCATCAAAGTGACCTTCGTGAAATCTGGAAAACACTGCAGCAGTGAAAAGGCCGCACGTTACCAACACGTTTGGACAGTGTTTACAGCCAGGTGTTGGGCCGAAAATCGAACAGTTAAATATGAGACTCCCTGAAGATTGCGCCAAAGTGCACGGAAACGCGTAGGTGGGTATAAAGTGAAGTGACGCGTACATTAAGGTAGATTAGACGAAGACAGTGAATATGAACGTTATGCGCAGTATACATAATATTAAGATGCCAGACAAATGTTTGCCTACCTGGACCGCGCTACAGGTTTCGTTCAGACATATTTTACGTAAAATGTTGCTGTCATTCGGTGCAGAACCTTTTTGTCTTCCAGGTTGCTATCACAAAATTTAAAGATCAAGATATATAGAACTATAATTTTGCCTGTTGTTTTGTATGGGTGTGAAACTTAGTCGCTGACATTGCGGGAGGAAAGGAAGCTGAGGGTGTTTGAGAACATGGTGTTGAGGAGAATATTTGGACCTAGGTGGGACTAGGTAATGATAGAACGACCGCGAAGATCTAACCTGTTTCCCAACAAGATGCTCTTTTCCAT
>Ga0123352_10011273_pt1 | contig 14079 bp, 5 predicted proteins | sample TergutLab28metaG_FD_89700 | JGI IMG/M metagenome (GOLD analysis project Ga0123352, IMG submission 89700) | Labiotermes labralis P1 segment gut microbial communities from Petit-Saut dam, French Guiana - Lab288 P1 | ecosystem: Host-associated > Arthropoda: Insects > Digestive system > Gut ...
TCGAAATTGTAAAACCCTTCCTTTTGGGTATTGGGGGGGGCATTAATTTTCAAATAGTTCTTCTTTTGGAAGGCCCCCCCCCCCCCCTCTAAGGATTCTTTCACACGTCCCGGTTCTCCCGGTCGGCACCTTACCGGAGAGCACAACTCGGAACTTTCCAATTCCCACCGGCCAGTCGAATGACTGAGAACGCTGACCAAGTAGTCGTGTATGCGCAGTGATCTGAAATGGACTGTAATTCGATTATTGCATCTTTGCTTCTGTAGCGTCGTCGTAAGCATCTAGTGCTTCAGAATCTTCTTTTAAACCAAAACACACTCTTCTCACCAAGCCTATTTTTTTTAAATTTCTGTCTATAAATATCGTCCTTTTTGTCCCACAACATAACCCTGGCTTCCACCAGAAACATTAATAATTTTATTTCCATCTCAAAATCACTCACCTTCACGACTCACGACAAATCTCAGAGTGACTTTATCGTTTCAGTACTCAACTGAAACTGCAGTGGACGGTGATCGCTCGGATGCAACCGGCTAAAAGCCCGGAGTGTGTGAACGTTTGTATCAGCAGCACGCGACCGACTGCGACTGAGCTGCCGGCCGGCCACCAGGCACTGTAGCGGACAGTTCTGGTTGCCACCCGGAGGTCGGCAGGCAAATCCACGGCAGATTTCGCGACCGTGCTTTCGTTTTTCACTGCACTGTCCGGCGAGTGTCGGAAACTGCCAGCCGGTCCGGAATTGGGACGTGTGAACGAAGTCCTAAGCGCCCATACCCGCTCGGAGACCTGCATAGCTTCTCGTTCAGTGCGCACCTGGGGCTGCTTCTCCAGGTTTAATATGGCTGGAGCGTGAAGCTGATCAGTTGCAGATATGATGATAATATTCATAGGCCGTAGAAGTGTAGGACGGGTGGATGTGGAAAAATGGCGTGATGTTTTGAATACGGCCATGAAACTTTGGGCTTCATAAAATGCTGGTAATTTCGTGTCTAGATGAAGTATTCGTTCCATAAGGACTCAAGCAGTTTGTTGGTGAACTAGAAAGAATGTAGAAGGAGCCAATCTTAGCTTGACTTTAAACTTAGGGCCCACGTTCATAGCAAGTCTGAGAATTTGGTAAGGTATTCAATTTCGAAACCAGACAGATAGGTAGAGGAAAGTGTTGTACCTTGGGCCATTTTTAATTTCAGTCATTAGCCATTGCATATTCCTGTATTAGCAAAAATAAAAAGTATTGTTAACAATGTTAAGAATTTTCTGCCATAAACTTTGTGTGTTTGGAGTCTTTGTTTGGTAGAAGGTTGTTTGCTGTTTAGAACGTTCGGAAAATATTTGCTGTGTACAATACTGAACTGTCTCAAGAAATTATTGCAACGTTTTCTGTTCCCGTGTTTTTATTTCTTGCACGATTTAAGGTACAGGTAAGAGCTTAGTTTTTGTGTGCATTCATTTGATGCAAATATTTTGCCTGCTATAACCATAACTAATAGACTAAAGAAGACATAATAATTTCTTCTTTAGTCCATTGTTTTACCTTGGACCATCATGTCATGTTGTACCTTGGTTCATAGGCCAAACGTAGAACATGGCGTGAATGTTCAGTACATTCAGCATAATCATTGTTTCGTTTCTAGGACAATGCCATGAAGTAATTCAGGTAAAACAAGACGAAAGGTAGATTCAGGAGCCATTGGACGAGCCACAAACATGTTTTAAATATCAAAACAAAAATAAGGATGGCGGGACGTAATTTTGGAATTTCAGAAACTACTAAGCCATCTTGATTTCAAACTTTCGTCGTGTTCTGAATGCTGTGTGCTTTCTTCTGGGTAATTCTCCGGCGTCTGAATTTTATATACCGACGTTTCGGAACACTCTGTTCCATCTTCATAGGCAGGTAAGTATGGAGTATATAATTCATACCTACCTACCTATGAAGATGGAACAGAGTGTTCCGAAACGTCGGCATATAAAATTCAGACGCTGTGGAATTACCCAGAAGAAAGCGTACAATATTAAGCCACCATTTGATCCATATAAAGCAGATTACAATGCTTGCCTTAATGACTGGATGCTGTCAAGCCCAAGAAAATTTTAACCATTTTGAGAGTTATAGACATTAGCGGAAAGTCTTTCAGCAAGAAATTTGCCGAATACAACATAGGAAAGGGATTTTACGTCAAGTGACAGGAATTTATCCCTTAAATTTTGATGGAGATGAATTCCTATCATCTTTGTCACCGACAGTCCTTAGAATCTGGTAACAGATCCAGCCAATGCATCTTCAAACTCCAAGATCAACAGTGAAGAAGGGCCATCAGCTAGATTTAGGTTAGTGTTTCTCAACCTTTGTGAGACCGCGGGCCAGTAAATTCTTTTTTCATAAGACGAGGGCCCGGTCCCAACAAATTTACTCGTAAATACCTTTCCATTTTTTTAAGTTCATACATTAAACTAACGTAAGTATTAATAATTAATTATGGCATAATCATAAAGAGTATTAGTACACTTATGTACACGGTGTGGCATGCTGACACATATACAATTACATTTAAGTTAGTTGTCTATCACTGGACTAATGAAATCTTGTAGCATATTGTAGTTTCCTCAGGCCAACATCTGGGTCTGAGTTTTTCGACACATTCACGAATACTATTCTCCTCACAATATTTCCACTATAAAACATTTATTCATGAAAATTGCTTAGAAAATTAAAATGACAAATTCCAGGAGAACCTCTCGCGGCCCGGTATAACTGATGCCAGGTCCCGGTACCGGGCCGCGGCCCAGCGGTTGAGAAACCCTGATTTAGAGGGATAACTTAAGTATCCCCTGAAATAATAAGACCCTTTCCTAAAGTTCGACCAAAGCAAATGGGGAAAGAAGACTTTGAAAAAGCAGGACCATTCTTGATTCAAGTGAAGAGTGAAATTGAAAACCAGAGTCAAAAATAGTGGGCGGAATTATTCCGGGAGAACACTTTAGAAGAAAACTGTAAAGAACAGGTTGAATACTGTTGACAGCTCTGACGAGGAGCTTTGAGAGATTCCGCTATGCAGAAACGAAAAACATTGATTATTAAGAAGTGATGAAAAAGAAATTTCAAATATTACTGAAGAAAGGCTTGCAGTTTTAGTATGGAAAATAAACCAACTAGATGTCACTTTGTGTTATGCTTAATTTCTCCTTTACTAGTTGCTCAACATGTTTCGGGCAACCATGTGCCCATTTTCAGGAGCTGACGACTGCGAAGTGTTATTACCACGTGTTGGTATTGTGCCGTGGCTGCAGGAAGGCTGTGCGACGAACCCCTCAGTGGACACACTACCTGCTAACCGGTTCTGACAGCCTTCCTGCAGCCACGGCACAAAACCAACACGTGGCGATAACACTACGCAGTCGTCAGCTCCTGAAGATGGGCACATGTTTGCCCGAAACATGTTGAGCAACTTGTAAAGGAGAAATAAAGGATAACACAAAAAAGTGACGTCTAGTTGGTTTCTTATCCACACTGTCAGTATTCCATTTACCCCTAGATCTTACAAATTCTCTCATCCAGTCAGGTTTATCGGCTACACATTTCTCACCCCTACCATACCCCTTGTATCATCCTTTTTATTTGATCATCGTAATGATGATTGGTAAAATGTAACCATTGTAAAGCTCATAATGGAGTTTCCTTCAGTCTGCTGTTAGGGTAAGAAGTGTTTTGTGGCTATTGGAAGAAACAAATATTTTTCCAAAAGGATTCCCTTCTTGCCGTAGGACACTTTTGTAATTATTTATTCATAAATGTACGTAGAATGTTTAGTTGCCCATCGTTACTGTTTCCGTAAAGGGAGGGGCTCATAGATGCGTAAAATTACTTCCAGAGGCAAACTTTTATGGAAAATTAAATTTTTGTTTCGAATGTAGACCAGGGGATAGGAGAACAAAAAGTTGCAGTTGTACAAAATGGAAAGATTTTAATTAATGGAACGTCCACAATGTCTTTTTGGTGGCGAAAATTTGTTTCCAATTTGTGGGATACCGCGTCCATATCATTTGTTGTCCCTCACCGTCACACGAACCGTATCTACTCACCACTACCGTTTGGAATAGATACGAACTCGGCAGAAACTCTTTTGACCACTTTAATTACTACTACTCTTACGAATTCCCTTTTAGATGAAAAGTCTTCATATTTTGTCAGTTCATTAATTTTATGCTAAAGGGTTTGAGTAAAATCTTTAAAACTTACGTAGAATTAATTAAAATCTTCTTATGCTCAGTTCCATTGTTTGTATCTAGTGGTAGTATTACAGCCACATAATTAATTAATTTCTGTGTAATAACGAGAAAGAAACTTTGAAGAAAATTAGAGCCTGGTAAAGGAACTTACAGACAGTGACCCCGACCACTGCCGTAGGGTAAATATAAATCAGGTAACTTGTTAAGCGAGAGAATACCGCAGTTTAATTCCTGTAAGTAAAGTGGATTCTATTGTTGCCTCCACCATTGTTGGGTGCAACATGTCCCATCCAATAATACTTTAGGATGATTTTACTTTGGGGGAGCAAAATGGACAGAACGTGAAGCAGGTTTCTAGCCACTTGTGTTTGCCGAACTGTACAAGAAAATGGGTTTATTTTCATTTCCTGTAAGTGTATTGACATATCCTGGAGTTAAGAGTTTGAATACAAAGACAACTTCAGGCTTCCTGGTGCCTTTAGCACAACATGCGCAATACTTCTCTTTGTTAAGCATAAAGTGTCCGAACGATGTGGACAGCTTGGCTTTCTTCAATCAGATGAACGACCTAAATTAAGGAATAGCTGCTCCATAAGTATCCTTCCGGTTAAATGTGACGTATTTCGAAAGGGGGGATTTTTAACGAGAAAGAAACGGGATAATGAAATAAGACATAAAGATTTCAGGAATGAGGAATCAAACGTTTATGAGTTAGAAAATAAGAAGTATGAATAGGCGCGGAAGCGATGAGAATCAAAATAGGAGCCTAAAATGGCGGAAATAAGGCAGAAGCGCGGTATCTGTTAGTAAGGAGGGACGGAACAAAGACAGAAAAGAATGGAAAATAAATTTAAAATCAGAGAGAGAAGTAGTAGTTTTATTGAAATATGAATGATGTGCTGACAAGAGACGCACATGGCTGTTGTGAAATTTGTCAGACCCTGAGTAGCGAAGGAGTAGGTGCGATAATAGGAAAATTGGTACAGAAGAGAAAGAATGACGTGAATTAAAATACATCGAAATTATGGGAAAAATATTATTAGAAGTGTTAGCATTGACGGATTAGGAATTGCAGTCGTTATACAAGCAAATCTTGCACGATGATGTAGAATGAAAAGATGTGAAAAAGGACGTCTAGTGAAAATTCAGGTGCAAAGGGGAATACAATGAAGGAGCTAGGGGAAAATATAATATTGAAGTGAAGAGAGGAGAAGAAGAAACAAATGGGTAAAGAGGCGATATATATTAAAAATGAAACAAAAAATTAGGATATTTAAAGTATAAGGAACAAATTCTGGAACAAAACTTAGATCCAATGGGAGGCAGGGGAAAGAAGTGTGAGTGGACCTACGCAGGTAGGTGATGTTGGTGGTAAACTGCCTGTAGAGATCTTAACAATTAACCGACTTAATGCACAAAATCCTCTTTTATAATAAGTTTATTGTACGTCTCTACATGTTTCGAACGCTATGCGCTCATCATCAGGAGGTCAGAATTGCATTATACAGCATCTGGTATCATCACACCTACAGGTGTGATGTGATGATACCAGACGCTGTGTAATACAATTTTGACCTCCTGATGATAAGCGCATAGTGCTCGAAACATGTAGAGGCGTATAATAAACTTATTATAAAAGAAGATTTTGCGCATTAAGTTGGTTAATTGCTAAGATTATACTGAGCTGCACGGTCAGTAAAACGTCCAAAAAGTGCCTGTAGATAGTTTAGACAAGAAAGAACCAAAGGTTGAAGGGCGAATCTCAAGGAAGGAAAAATATTTAGCACCTTGTATCGCAGTACAGTTACAGGTTGTTGTGTTGGTGGACCACACACCGCTGTTTTGATGGCTTAATTCCATTCTCGACTTGACATTAATTCTCACTAGTTAAGAGGTGATTGATATACCGCAGTCCCTTGAGAGTTTCTCATAACAATTGTTCAGTTTCAAACGCAAAATTAATCTTTCTCGACTAACCCTAATCCACTCCCAGCCAAGGTGATGTAGCACGCCTGGACTTGATAGAGCCGTCAGCACGAACTGTTTCACCATCTCTTTACTTCACCGCCAACAATATTGACACCTGTACGAAGCAATATGCCAACTTCCCCATGTTCTTAGACTACAGTGTTTAGAAACTTATCATGGAGCCTCTACAATTTTCCACATTTTGAGTGTGACAGCTTATAACATTGAAACTTAATTAACATTAAATGCGTCAGATTGTCACATGTAAATAACACAAGGGGTATAAAATCCAAAGACGGAGTGTGCCGGTGAATAAAAAGTTTTTGTCTGTAAGTACGATTTTTATTTTATTTTTTCTGTACTTTCCATTGCCCTTTCCGTAAGGTGCATTCGTATGTCCCTTGCAAATCTTGTTGCCCCACTAAAATCTGATGCATTACTTTTTTTTTTAGACATTTTAGTCTCCTAAATAGAGACGTGTCAGCGGCTGTTCATGGTGTATCATAGCGTCCGCAGGATTTGGAGACGGGGATTAGAAGTGTTAGGTCTGTTGGCTTTCGTTAAAGGCTGTAGGTAGGGAACCCGACTTCATGGTATTACCTCAGTTTGCGGTTAGGAATGCAGAGGGTGCTTGACAGTGTCGCTTATAGAGGGAGGTGGGAATTGTACTGCAACAGTAAAGTTACACCTGATCGCTGTAAAAGTGCTGATTTCTATACTGAAACCACAGAACGGATTAACATATTTAGTAGTGATGATTCTGGCAATTCTTTCATTGGCTTCAGCATATGACTCGTCTTTGAATGGTGCGTATACCTTAAAATATAATGTGGAGGCATTTTTGGCAGTTTTCTTCAATTTCACAAGAAATGTGATGTTTTCTTGTTGTTCAGATACTTCATCAAGCACGATAGCTCTTCGTTAGAACAATTTACTTGGTACTTGATACTACGTCAACATAACAGAACGTGGTTTGGCACACAACTATGGGTGGTACAGCTGCTATTTTACATTTATAATGGCGATGACCACTGAAGTTGAGGAGCTGTGCAGTATCGTTAATTAGTCGACGCTTTTCTAATGTAGTTTAAGCAACCAATCACCTAGTTCGAAATAGCCGGAGATACAGAGCGGCTGTCGTTTGTTGCACTGTCAGGTAAAGGAATTGTGTTGGATTGCATGAAAACTTACCACAGGAAGTTCAGTACTAAATAGTAGTCGAGCGGGCCATATTGTCTGTTAGTCGCCGTCTTACTATTACGACGGGCAATCAAAATGGAACGAACGGAAAGTGTCTAGATCTGACGTCGTTGCAGTACGTCAGACAATGGGCATAGTAATGACTCATTAATGGCTTCTTAGTTCTGAATCCTCAAACAAGGTTATTACCGTCATAAAATTAGACGAATTGCTCACTTTATCTGAGTCTCACTTCAGTGTTTTGGAAAACAATAAAAGTTAAAACTCATTACGTTTATGTCTATTTCTGAATTCATTGTGGTTACAGTGACACACGGACTGTATAGAGAGGCATGTCGTATAGCAGGCCGTAAGAGGCAGGTCGACGAACTACGAAGGCCGGTTAAATAGAACCATTTCTAACAAATGAGTAACAACTTTCATTAAACAGATCCGTATTTGATAGTCACACAGCCGGTGAAGGAAATACCCGCCTGTAATGGGGTCCAGAGTTTCATTGTCGTGCTCATTTGTGCACCTCCACTAGGCTTTACCGAACCGCTTGAATTCCCAACACTTCCTAAATTGTAACAGTAATTTCTGTATTATTGTACCGTCCACGCGTAGGGCTCACATGTAGTCTGTTTCCTTCAGGCCTTCCAACTAAGCGCACGCAGGAAATTCCGAACCCCTACGTGACAACTCGAACCTCGACTTTGACGTTACCGTGATGCAATAAAACTGAAATTTAAAAGAAATACCGTGTGTGGGTGTGGACTATGTCTGTCTCAGGGCAGGGTCGTGTTGTGCAAATGTTGTTGAACTGTTTGTTGAGTTACGTAAAGAGCTGGAGAGTCCCATGTTTGGTTAGCTTCAAGAGATGGAGCAGACTTCATGGCACGAGCCACTTGCCGGGTTACATAGTTGCTATATTATTGAGAGGCGAGTGTAATTTCGCAAATCATTCTCTAAAGGTAAAGATAAAGGTAAAGTTCACCCTAGTACAGGCCATGAAGACCTAGAGGGGGACAGAGGTGTACGCTCTGCTGTTGGCTTAATTTCGGCCTTAGATGGGGGTGGATGATCAACGCCACTCCCCGGCCTGGCCAATGTGGACGAGTGCGGAATATCTCGCTACCATACGGTTTCGATCCCCGGACCGCCCTTCCCTAGTGAGTTGCTGTACCGATTACGCTAGCCCGGCTCACGTGGCTCATATTGTAGGTTTAAAAAGTATATAGTGCTAAGCCATCTCTTGTAACCCACTGCGTACAGGTAATTATCATACTAAGCTTTCAGTTTATGAAGAATTACACATAATGTGCAGCAGAACGCGGGACCCGCTCTACTGGGTAGCGACCGATAATGCCGCCAGCTTATCAGTACTCCGTCCCGCACTCTACGCACCGTAAGCGAACATACATTGCTGCACGTGATACAAGAAGGCCTTCTGTATGTATTGCTGAAGTGTTTAACAAAACCTCTCCTTACAAATATAAACAGAACCTACTAACAACCTGCTGAACAAAAAACACAGATGAAAGAACTTTGCTGAATAGGGGCAGTACTGCTTACGAGGCGAGTTGCTTGATGTAAAGCATAAACCAGATACGTAGTTCAACGTTTTCCCTGTGAATGCCATGAAGGCTTATGAGAGAAGTGGAGGTGTACACCTACTCTTTGTTAACTCTGGAACTAGGTAGAAGTGAGTGGCCATCTTCACCCCCCACAATACCCATTAACAAGCTCTGTGAGCTGTACAGCCAGTCCGGACGTTCTGGGAAAGAGACAGATTTCGCACCCCTGTTGGGAATTGATCAACCATTCCCTTGGTTGTCCAGCCCTGTAGCCTGGACTGTTCTACCCAGGCTCACGGTTGGTAAGTATTTTTACAGTTGCTTTTCGTATAAATTCATTCCAGAGTTTTGGATAGATACTGCAGCCGCCAAGAAAAGAAAAGTGTGCTGATTGTCCAAGAACAAGAAGGCTATTCGGGATTCAGGATTTACCATCCATTTAACGGGTGAAGAGGCGCAGAGGAAGTGTTTTAGTTACTGGTCTTGTGTCGCCTCGTGAAATTATCCAGTGCTAGTCAATCTTCCATTTGTGACCGACGGTCGCGCTGTGCCGACAGCATTACGAAGTCAGTTCCGCGCTGCTGCTGGATTCGTTAAGTCAAGCCTTCCTCTGTCGCTGGAGGTGACACGTGGTGGACATCAAAGTTAGTGAGTGACGTGAGAGTTGACTCATTCCAATTATATGTATCTTACCCTGCGCGCCGCATAAACCCCCATAAAAAGAGTCGCAAGTAAAACTGAAACAAAAAAAGGTTTGGAAATACTGCTGTTGGAGAAACACCAAGCTCCATGAGACTTGGGGATTGTGTGTGTTTTCTTTGCAAGGTTATGTACTTGAACTCAATAAATTCGAGTGCCTTGATCAGAAATAAGCAGCAAGTCTGGTGGGGAAACAAGTACGTAATTTAGACAACAACATGTGTGTAAGGGGAAGAAGTCAGATGGGAGAGACATGTGTGTGTGCAATAAAGACAGGGATAGTACTTTACATTGCAGAAATAGAGTTTGGTTTTGAGATTATGGACTTGATTTATTACCACAGCCCCTTGCAAATTCGATAATGAGTCGTAAGCCTCGTGGCACATATTTTGATGAGCTTAGAAACCATTAGCTGCTCATACAGGCCTATAACATATTTCCTTGTTTTTTGAAATGGTCTGTGTCGGCTGAACGCACAGGTGCATTTGACCAACTACAATGACAGACTTTATGATCGAGACAGAACTGTGAACGAGTTGAAGTTGTTGGGTGTACTGCGTCACATTTCTCCTCCAGCAGGGCACAGTACACAACCCCCCCACTCTCCTTTCGTCCTTCCCCTCACTCGCAACTCAGTGGCCAAGACTAAAACACCGTACAGTTTTGCATTAGTTCCTATGAGTCGCGGCTTTCAGTTTCTTCCTACATTTATGGCAGTTAGTTCTTTAATGTATGGAGTGTGCTGTCCTGTATAGAGCGATTGTGCGTTTGGATTCTACTCGCGGAATTCATGTACGTTTGTGTTTCTTCTGTATTTGTGCGCCAACTGTCGAAGGAACATTCACGGATGTTTGTAATGAGGATTTTAAAAAATCTTGGGAAACGTGAAGCCCTGTGAAAGATTGGTCCGTGGCGCCATACTATAGACTAGTGGGTGAAAATGTGTAATTTGATTATCAATAGCTGTCGTTTGCCGGAAGTCTCAAACGATAATTGAATCGCGACAGCCCGCATGAGAATGGCCGCCAGATGCAGCGTTCAGGGGGAGCAACGAATAATATTCTTTGTTAAATAAACAGCGGTGTACATTTAATGTTTGTGTTTCCGTGCATCGTTAGTGTAATTACAATTGATAACCAACAAGATGCAACTATTTTGATTTATTTACTTCTAATCAGCTTTATATGTTTCGGGCGATGTTTTCGCCCTTCATCAGGAGCATGATGGGCGAAAGCATCGCCCGAAACATGTAGAACTGATTAGAAGTAAATAGATCAAAATAGTTGCATTTGGTTGGTTATCAATTGTAATAAGCGGTGTACGTATTTTGAAGGTCACCGGCTTATCGTGTTGGTGCCTAAGCTTAATTCGTATTACAGTAAAGTATAAATATCCATAGATGACATTAAAGAACATATGGGTTAGGAAATGTTGAAATACTATGTAAGGGCGTAATGTACGGACACACGTACCTTATTGGGAGACTGGATTTGTGTGTCGTCTGTATTGATCTGCCTAGACGTAAGTACTTTTTTCAATCAATGAAACATCCGGACATCGTTCAGTGAAAGTTATTAAATATTCTATTTAACGAGTTTATTGTTGAGAGGTGGAAGTCTGAACATTGCATTCAATGTGTGTTCTTGTTCGGTGCCTTTCCCTTGACCTATAATTACTTATAATTAGCGCATGTTTTATTCAGCGTCGTTAAACAAGTGGTACTAAAAGTTTGTGGGGATATGTGCTTCGAAAATGGACATGGGAAGGGTGTGGTTTTTCTTAGTTTTTCCATGAAAATGCAGGGCCAGTAGTTGAAATACGCCAGGTCATTATCTTTTATCTCTGATTCTTCGTTTGCTGAGAGGGAGAGGAGTGGATGTAAGGGAATGTTACTTACGTACTTTTGAAGTGTTCAGAAAACGAGGGGGTATTGAGCTTGTTTTTGACTGGTAAATGACCCAATATTAATGAAGACGAAACGTGCATGGAATAGCGTTTTGTACGAAACAAAATTAGATATTTAGTTGGTCGAAGTACAGACTAATCTTTATTCATACTAGGTATGGAAATATAGTACGAGGCTTGGAGAAAGAAAGTTTGGATTTGTTGTAGTGAAGAGTCTTTATGCCTAAGTTTTATTTGCATGTAGGTACTATTATTGAAACTGGTTATGTAATGGCTGTGTAGTACAAACGCTTGGTGCATCGTAGTGTTTTTTGTGTATCAACTGTCTTCTTTTCTGATAAATCAGAGTAGGTACAATGTGGGGACATTACCGCTGTGGATTCCAAATTGCATAATAAATTCTCGGATGGCTGGCATCGCATCCACAAGGGGCTGTCCGTACTTTCAGTGTTCATATCATGAATTTTAGATGTGCTAATTTTGCATTTCGAATTTTTTTATATGTGTCTAATAATATCGTACATTTCATGATTCTATCCCTTATGGCCATGGTACTACACTTTTCCGTTCGCGTCTCCCTCTCATGTATTTTATTCAATTTCTCTTGTTTTCATTTCGTTGTTTTGATGCCTCATTTTGTTTGGTTTCAGGTTTGTATCAGCTTCCTCGTTACAGTATCTGTTATTGTCTATACCTATATATTAAATATCAGATATTTACCTTCGTTAATTTCCCATCTAAGATCCAAACGTTTCGTGTAGTTGCAATTATTTCGCATTGCCTTCGGGTGTATTCCAGATTCGAATCCTACCTGGAGAATGGCTGGTTAGTTTCTCGTAGATTGCTGTAGGGTGCCTTAGACCTTCGTCATGCGTTCTTTTGCGTAAATAGCATCAGACGTTTGAAGATTATTATACTGTATGACATATAAAGATTAATTACGTACCGCGTCGTAGACACACTCCGTCTTAATCGTTAAAGCTCCAAAGTCCATGTTGTGTACGGAAATGATCGCTGTTTGTTCTGGGAACCGTGAATATTACATAGCTTTGTGGGCGGAATGGGCTGAATGTACAATTTCGGAATTTTGAAACCCGTGGTACATAAAAAAGTAACAACTGGTGTTAAAGGGTGAAGAAGCTGGAATGCGCGACGGGAGCTCAGTGCATTCCTTACATAAAGAGGATCAAGATTTTGTACTTCTGGCACTACTAAACGGGGTTTCGTTCCTGTTGGCAGTTTCTGTTTAATACATAGGCCGTTTTCTGTGTGTTTATCTGTAGTTGAACGTGGTCGAATTAATCTAGAAATAGTCATCGAACTGCCATTGTACATGCAGCGTAACACTAGACAGACATTTAAGATTATAATACTGTGTTATTTTTAGACATGGCATAAAGACTTTGTAAAATGTGAGCTAAAACAATTTCGCAGATTGCGATGTCTTACAGAGTAGTGAGGTTGTGATTTGGAAATTGTTTGTGCCCTTCGAGTGCACATTTACGCTGTTCTTTATAGAGACTCCAGTAGTGTATATTCATGTTACTACTGCTTTATAACCATGCCAGTAGTGTATATTCATATAATTACTGCTTTGTAACCATGCTAGTAGCGTATATTCATATAACTACTGCTTTGTAACCATGCCAGTAGTGTATATTCGTATAACCACTGCTTTGTAACCATGCCAGTAGTGTATATTCATATAACCACTGCTTTCTAACAATGCCAGTAGTGCATATTCATATAACCACTGCTTTGTAACCATGCCAGTAGTGTATATTCATATAACCACCGCTTTGTAACCATGCCAGTAGCGTATATTCATATAACCACTGCTTTGTAACCATGCCAGTAGTGTATATTCATATAACCACTGCTTTGTAACCATGCTAGTAGTGTATATTCATATAACCACCGTTTTGTAACCATGCCAGTAGCATATATTCATATAACCACTGCTTTGTAACCATGCCAATAGTGTATATTCATATAACCACTGCTTTGTAACCATGCCAGTAGCGTATATTCATATAACCACTGCTTTGTAACCATGCCAGTAGCGTATATTCATATAACCACTGCTTTGTAACCATGCCAATAGTGTATATTCATATAACCACTGCTTTGTAACCATGCCAGTAGTGTATATTCATATAACTACTTATTTTTAACCACGCCGTTATTGTACATTCACGTAACTGCTGGTTTGACGAAGCGTCGTTACACTAACCCCTTAAAGCCTAGTAATAACTAATGTTCACCGTCATATTTAACAACAAAAAATTCTCAATTTTGCCCACACATATATTTTTTGTGCAGCGTGCTGCTTAATAACCAGCACCCGTTTTTCCTCTATTAGAATTCACCGATCTTTTCTTCGTAATGTGAATTACAAATTTAAGGCGTATGCGTATAGTGCAGTATAATTTTGTCTTAAATGTTTATTGTTTTTAAAAGTAACGTCGAAAGATTGATGCTTGTGTTTAAGAATAAGCGAACCAAGTTAATTTAGAAGCAA
>Ga0123352_10011274_pt1 | contig 14078 bp, 11 predicted proteins | sample TergutLab28metaG_FD_89700 | JGI IMG/M metagenome (GOLD analysis project Ga0123352, IMG submission 89700) | Labiotermes labralis P1 segment gut microbial communities from Petit-Saut dam, French Guiana - Lab288 P1 | ecosystem: Host-associated > Arthropoda: Insects > Digestive system > Gut ...
CAGCTAAAGAGAGTCTAGGTCTGCACAAATTGAAGCAGCATAAACCATGGTTTGATGGAGAATGTTTAGGTTTTTTAGATCGAAGGAAGCAGGCTAAAGTGCAGTGTGTGTGCAGGATCCAAGCCAAAGCAATGTAGATAATCTGAACAATGTAAGACATGAAGCTAACAGACATTTCAGGAACAAAAAGAAGGAATATCTGAAAGCTAAAATTGAGGAACTTGCAACTAACAATAAGATAAAAAATATGCGGGACTTGTATAGGAGCATCATTGACTTTAAGAAGGGTTACCAGCCTAGAAATAGTATAGTAAAGGTTGAGAAGGGTGATTTGGTTGCGGACTCCCACAGTATTATAGCTAGGTGGAGGAACCATTTCTCTCAGCTATTGAATGTACAAGGGGTTAATGATGTTAGGCACACAGAAATACACACAGCAGAACTACTAGCGCCTGAGCTGAGTGCTGTTGAGGTTGAGTTGGCTATTGTAGAGCTAAAGAGTCACAAGTCACCAGGTGATGATCAAATCCCAGCAGAGATGATTAAGGCAGATGGTAGAACAATTCACTGTGAGATCCATAAACTTATTATTTCTATTTGGAATAAGGAGGAACTGCCTGAGGAGTGGAAGGAGTCCATAATACAGATGGTAGTAATTATAGGGGCATATCACCTTTGCCGACTACAAACAGAATTTTACCCAACATCCTGCTGTCAAGGTTAACTCCATATGCGGAGGCAATTATTGGGGATCATCAATGTGGATTTTGACACAACAGGTCAACTACTGATCATATATTCTGCATTCATCAGATACTTGAGAAAAAATGGAAATACAATGAAGCAGTGCATCAACCCTTTATAGACCTAGGGGAAGCTTATGATTCAGTTAGGAGGAAGGTCTTGTATAATATTACATTGAGTTAGGTATCCCCATGAAAATGGTAAGGCTAATAAAAATGAGTTTGAATGAAACATGTTGCAGATTGTGTGACTTGTTTCCTGTTAGGAATGGTTTGAAACAAGGAGATACTTTATTGCCATTGCTTTTCAACTTTGCTTTAGAGTACACATTAAGAAGGTTCAGGTAAACCAGGATGCTTGAAATTAAACGGTACACATCAGCTTCTGGTGTATGCTGATGATGTTAATATATTGGGAGGAAGCATACATATTATTAAGAAAAATGCAGAACCTTTAATAGTTGCTAGTAAGGAAATTGGACTAGACGTAAATGCTGATAAAACTAAGTACATGGTCATGTCTTGAGATCAGAATGAAGAATGAAGTCACAGTATAAAGATTGATAATAGTTCCTTTGAAAGGGTGGAAGAGTTAAGATATTTGGGAAAAACTTTAACAAATAAAAATTCAGGAAAAAATTAAGAGCAGATTAAAGTCAGTTAGTGCTTCTTATCATTCAGTTCAAAATCTTTCTTCTTCTTCTTGTTTGCTACACAAAAATTTAAAGATTAAGATAAACAGAACTATAATTTTGCCTGTGGTTTTGTATGGGTGTGAAACTTAGTCATTCACATTGAGGGAGGAACGTAGGCTAAGGGTGTTCATGAATAGGGTGTTGAGAATATTTGGGTCTAAGAGGGACGAGGTAACAAGGGAGTGGAGAAAACTACTTAATGAGGAGCTTAATGATCTGCACTTCTCACCCAATATTGTTCAGGTGATAAAATCGAGAAGAATGAGATGGGTGGGGCATGTAGGGCATATGGGGGAGAGGAGAGGTGTATCCAGGGTTTTGGTGGGGAAACTGGAGGGAAGGAGACCACTTGTGAGACCCATTATTAGATGGAAGGATAATATTAAGCTGGATCTTCAGGAAGTAGGATGTGGGGATATGGACTGGATCGAGCTGGCTCAGGGTTGGAACAGGTGGTAGGCACTTGTGAATGCAATATTGATCTTTCAGGTTCCATACAATGCGGGGAATTTCTTGGCTAGCCAAAAACTGGTTAGCTTCTTAACAAGGGCTGTGCTCCATGGAGTAAGTAACTAAGAAGTAAGGTGATAAGCTAACACAGTTGGTAGATTACTGGTAATGTCGTGGATGATCCCTGTTTGATCACCAGCATGTGTGTGTGTGTGATTCAGTGCCAGATACAGGAGTACATTTGGTTTGAGAATGAAACGTAGGTACCACATGCTCTATCATTATGGACTCAGCGTGTTGTCCACACATGCATGTACACACACAACACACACATACACACAAACACACCAAACAAAATCACCACACAGCACCTATAACACACACACACCACACACACACACACACCACCCACACACACACATACCACTCACACACACACCACACATGTGCACCCACCCACACACATGCACCCACCCACACACCACACACACACACCACACACACCACATACACCACACACACACACACCCATACACACACAACCACACACACACACACCACACACACACACACACACACACAGGCCTGTTATGGGGTCACAGTGTTTTCTGGGAGATAGGAACTGTATTTTGAAATAATATTTGGATGAACATCAGGTATCACTTGGCATTTCTGGCCAAATTATATCAGAACACTGTGAAATTAATGGTGTGGCATAGGGGAAACTAAATGCATGATGTCTTCCTAAAATCTGAAGTTAAAAAAGTATGTATGTAATTTTCACAAAGAACTGTCACTTGGTACATTTGTCAGTGTTTTTGTATTTTAATGTATGTTAGGTGACCTGAAATCAAGCCTATAATTCATTTGAAAGTGTGATGATAAGTGAATGGAACGAACTCTTTAAGATTGATACAGACGTCTTGTAGCTTACATAAAAAATGTAAGGAAATTTTTACACAGGCTGTTATGTAGAAATAATACTGTAAGGAGAGTTTTTCAACATTTTATAGTTGAAATATTCTTTGTTCTAAAAGTGAAATATCCCATACCTGTTGTTAATGGTAAATTTGCATCTCAAAATTTAGTGTCATTCTGCATTAAAAATTTGACAAGATGCAGGCTTTTACAACAGAATTAATTTCTTTCATATGCAGAAGTGTTTGTATAAATGAAAGTTGTTAAGATGGTTTAGGTCTTTCTTACTGATATTTAACAATTTATGGAATACACACACACACACACACATATGAGTATGTTGTAATCAGAGTAAATATCTTGTCCAGGTATTAATGTTTATTACTTCCATCCCACAGTTGTACATAATATATAACAAAATGTATATTTGTTGGCATCTTTAATATTTAAGATGCTCATTTTGTGGTTCTCTGATGTCAGAGTAGTCTCAGATTTTATCATTAACCATTCACAAGAAAGGCCCATTATTACACATGTTTGCCTGTCACAGGTCATTGAATTTTGCAGATTTGAAACTTCAGGTTTCCACAGCAGTGGTCTTCTGACGTGTGATGCCATGCAATTTTATTACGTACCTGCATTTCAGAGGAACTGGTACTGGGACAGGGGTTAAAAAGTGTTAGAAATTTTGGTAGCTAAGCAAATATATTTTTGTAGCCTGTGTACTTCACTTCTACTTGGCACGCAGCATTGGTTTTCATCTGTTGCCAAACACACACACGCCAGGCATGAGATAATTGAAAAAAGTCGTATTTAAAGGGGTGTAGAGATAGAGATTAAATTTTGTCACTTATTAGTTCATAACTCTTTTGGATGTGGTTCACTGTTTCCTGTCTGGCACAGATGATTCTAGAACTGCAAGAACAAATTCCAGAACACTGAATAGGGTGTTAGTGACAGTTAAAATATTTTTGTCACCCCTGGAGACCCAGTAACAATACTTTTTCTACTCTTGCACCAGACTACGTGGCTTACATTCCAGAAGACCATCATCTTCACATTTACTGCTGTTTTTGATCTCAACTGACCAACTTAAAGTTCACTGTGAATCACACTGATTGGTGTATCTACCTTTACTTGTCTCTCGTTGATTGGTAGGGAGTCCCAGAAGTTAGGGTCCCCAAGGTTGTCACTGGATCGCATTTCAAGATTCTTCGGACTGCCAATGTATAAATACTTGAGTTCTTTGCTATTAGGGGTTGTTGGTTCCCATGTGAGTCTCCTTCCAGGCAGAGCAGGCTTTCTGGAAGGCATAGATGTTTGCTTTATAATTGTTGTGACTGTTATTTCACATACAGCATGTTAAAAAATTTGGGTTACGTTTCAGCATTACAAAGATGGAAGTCATCTTTTGGTGGGATAAGATAAACTGCCACATGATGATGCACTGGTATTGGAAGTTTCAATGAATAACATTGTACACAGTCTTCAGTGGAGAGGTAGTTCAGTTAAGCTTTTGGAACTGTGATGCAGCTTTTGGAACTGTGATGCAGAAGTGAGGGTAACATACAGTTGCACATTTGGTGAAAAATTGCATCCTGTCCAGTTGTAGAGGTAGTTCAGTTAAGGTTCTGAAACTGTGATGCACAAGTGAGTGTAATGTACAGTTGAACATTTGGTGAAAAATGACATATTGTCCAGTTGTAGACGTCATTCAGTTAAGGTTCTGGAACTGTGATACAGAAGTGTGGGCATTATACAGTTGAACATTTGGTCAACAGTGATGTATTGTCCTGTTGTAGAGGTAATTGAGTTAAACTTTTTTGGTGCCTGAATTAAATGCTTATGGGAGCCGCAGGACACATTGTTTTTTCAGTGAGAATTGCAGGAGAAGGCCCTTAAATGCTGTCACTTTAATCTGAGCATCTCACATGCAACGGGTATATTTGGCATTCTGTGCCATAGGTTTAAGGCGTTTTTGTTTTTGTTGCAGACTTATTTCATAAGAAGTTTTCTGTTTTCTGTAGCACAACAGACTATTTGCATGTCACTATTAGAAACTTCATATGTGTTGTATTCTTGTACACATTGTCTGTCTAGCTCATTAGTTGGTCATGTTTCTACACCATGGCAGGTTGTAACTACATATTCAGTCCCCACAAATTCTACCCCAGGTTGTGGGTCAGATGGAGTGGAATTCAAAGATGATTTTAGGCTTTCAGAGGGGGCGGACACTTGTAATAAAGAAGCAATCGACTGATTACATCTTCAATGGGAATTGTTTCTTTCAGAACACAGCTGGCTTCAGATACTCAACAAAAGCATATTCATAAATTAACTAGCTACAGGCAGCAAGTTGGAAATTGTAGACTGTAAAAGTGATCGCTGTTCCTTGAATGTAGAGTACAGAGAGAGTCAAAATTTTTTAGAACCCAAAAAATGATTATAGATGTCATTCTGTAGAGTGAGGATAAATTGTAGGAAAAATTGTAATAACTATAAAAATGTAGTCTAATCAAGATTGAGAACTGTGATGTTCTGGGTTATTTTGCAGCAAGTAGTGGTAATTACTTACCGATGTTTTGGGACAACATCTTGATCTTGGGAATTGGGACCAATAGGTTGTCCCATAACTTCAGTATGGAATTACCACTACTCGCTGTGTAATAACCCAGAAGATAGCAGTTCTTTTCTACTTCACAGCAGAAGCCTGACATCATGCATAATAAAGATAAGTTCGTAATGGTTATTCACAAACTTACATACCAATAAACAGATTCTTTCTTAAATATCTACTTCTTATTTGGACACTGTACATTTATAATTGTAATTTGCATAATATATTTTGTGAATTGCTGCATACCAGAAATTTAAATGACCAGACTCAGTGTAAAAAACTGGGGCAGTGGTGAAGTACTATGGTATTTACACTTGGCAGGTATGGGTTAACAATGACTTGCCTTCGGAATTGGTGCAGTCACTGTGAAAATAGAAATGTAGTGAGGTAATTTAATTTTTAGGTGCACCCGAAAAATTGCAAAAAGGGACCATTGGCTTCTCCATGTCCATCCATCCACCTGCCTGCCCACCAACATGGAACAACTGGGCTACCACTTGACAGATTTTTATGAAATTTGGCATTTGAATATTACTGGGGAATGTGTCAAAAATTCATGTTTCATTAAAATCAGCTAAGATTTGCAGCTGCTTTACCTGTACATTTATGATAATAGCTCGCTGAATTTTTTATAAAATGATAAATGTTTCAGACAAAATCTGTCAAGAAAATCAAAATACACTTTGTGTTCAATAAATGTTTTCCGAAAATTGTGCAGTGTATGTGATAATGCAGAAAAATGTGTACAACCAGAAAGGCCACGCACACATGTTATAATGCTGCGTTGAAGAGATGTCCTGTACATCCTGGAAAACTAAGGCAAGAATACAGACACACACTCATCATATTTAAGACTTGTTGCTTCATAATTTATTATGTCTGGTCTGGTCTTGTAAAGCAACACAGGAACGGAGAAACTGCGCAGTAACCTATATTGCAGTATGATGTGTTTAGCCAAATTTTGTGTTCAAAGAAGTCCATGAGCAAATGAACATTTTTTTGTTTCAGTGCAGCATGTTTAATATGCAGCATGTGAAAAGAGTGCAGATTAGTTGGAAAGTAATTTGCATTGTTGCCGGTGACATAAATTTACCATGAAAGCATTGCAACACTAGTACTTTATGTAAATGACAGTGACATGTCAATAACGACAGACACACATAAAGCATTTTTGTGTTCCCGCTGCAACAGTGGTTATGTGAATGTGCATCTGTTACGTTATGTGTACATTGTGTAGCTAGAATAAGTATTGACATGTGTTAAGGACAAAATTATCTCTACCTCTCTTGTACTTGAATGATGTCACTATGTAACTATTATACCCTACAGGGCTGGACAGTACAGTGGGCAGTACATTACTGGGAGTGTAGACTCTTTTTTAAAATGTTGTTATTTATATGTGCACCACTGCGTGTTGTTAAAATGCATATATGAATTTTATTTTGATATTACTGTAGGAAGTTGGTTGCTACATTACCCAGTGGCAGCAAAGCTGCTCCATACATCCAAGAGTAGATTGGACATCTCTTTGTCTTCTTCTGTTTCATCTGTTTTGAATGCATATTCAATAGTGTAGGCTGTATCATCTAGATGGCTTGCACCTGTTTTGAAATACCAGTGTTGTGAGTTGGAGGTACTCATGTTAGTGTTGGTGAAGATTCCATTCTGGGTTGTGACACTGTATTCTGGTAGAATTATACTGATGTGTTGGATGTTGCCTTTATGTTCAGAGTAGACAAGTAAGCTGCACTTGAAAAAGATAGGAAAAGATGTAGGAACAGAAAAAGTGACACAGCTCCCTGAGGGACTCATTGGTAGGTGATCAGACCGGAAGAGCAGCCGTTGCATCCAAGGGAAGGGTTGGGGGATGTGTAGGTGAAGAGTAAACCCTACTGGAAGAGACAGGGTACAGTACAGGGACAACAGAAAAGTACACAGTTCTGCATGGAAGAAAGTGGGAAATGGTGGGACAAGGAAGGGACCCAGCTAGTGTGCCAAGAAACACAAGTGGAAAGAGAAGGTTGAACTCCACTGGAGAATAGAGGGTCACAAGGAGGGGACAAAGCACTGCAAGCATGTCATTTGGGGCCAGAACAACCCAGGAAAAACTGGGAAAATGCAGACGGTATGTTCCTCCAACACCTTGACAAATTTCTACCAGACCACATGGTGTCATACCCTAGAAGACCATATTATTCACTGTTATAGCTGGTATATAGAGTATGTACTTAAAGATGCACCCATTTTTTACCCATGGTGTGCAATATAATGAGGAGAGCTGCACTGAAACTCTCCTCATTAATACCATTCTAGCCCTCCTTTTTTTTTACCAGCACTTATTCTGTCACGCTTTAAAAGTAAATCATGAAGGTGGTTGGTCATAACTGAGTTACATTAATTCTGCATTTAATTGCTTGGGAAACATTTATATATTTGGGGGGTTAACATCAGTAGGAACATCATGAATTTGAAGTTAAAACTGTTAGTACTTTAATAGCCATGTTTTAGGTTAATGGAAAAAGTAGACTGTTTTATAGAATTCAAGCATATCTTGTGAACAACTGAAAGGGTACCTGATGGTCTTAGGTTGTAGAAACACTGGACTCACTCAGAGGGTTCTGAGTTCAGTCCCCAGAGAAAACAAAATTCCATACAGATTGAAACCTACACTTTCTGCTTCTACAGGTAAAACTTCGGGAATGTGAAAAATAGTAGGCCCCTCCTCCCCATGGTTTGTAACCCTACTGCTTCCTCTGTTGACATTTACTCTCATGATCATCCTGTTGTTTAGGTTACTATAATTTCAGAAATCGATTCTGCACCTTTGCTTAGGTGGCTGGAGTCTAGAAGTGACAACCCATATCATGAGGTATTAGAAACACAGCAACAGTGTACACAGCTGCTTTCTTGTATTCTGAAATGTTGGTAAGCACTTTTCATGGATAAGAAGCAATTGATACTCATGAGCATTTTGTTAGTACTGGGGTGACTACTATCTTACCATAATTGTTTGTTGTTCCTGAGTTAACCTCAGTAAAACTGTGCTTTCCTCTGTATCCAAATAAGTAGAAGTAGACAGGTGATTTGGTGACAGCTGCTTGTAATTTTGTAGCTCGTGCCCCATCTACCAGATACACACGGTCAGTGATCATCTGGAAATTTACAGTAAAAGCATAATTTTTAATCAATGTCTGTGTTTACTGTCAGATCAAACACAACTTTTAGAACATTATACATTCAGCAATCATGTAAAGTGTATTTTGGCCATTTTTTTTGTTTTCATAATTAGATACTACAACATACCTGGAAAAGAATACCGGGGTGGTGGCCTCCCTTTACAGATAATACACTGAAATGCATAAAATTTAGAGTATTATTCCCCCATAAAATGCATAATAGTGGTTAAAATTTGGTAAAAATATAAGTATAATTATTGTTGAATTTCAAATATCAGAGATTTTATAGTATAGTATGGTGGACGTGGCTCACATAATTTGTGATGTTTGTTGCAATCTTAGTGGTTAATACACTGAGTATTATACTATAATGAAATGTCTTTTGTCTGAAATTTAGCAATAATTATATTTTAATTTTAACCCATTTTAACCACTATTGTAAATTTGATTATTCTCGAATAGTGAATGATAGTCTAAATTCTATATATTTCAATGTATTAACTGTGCAGAGGAGGCCTCCACATCAGTATTCTTTTCCATTTGTGTTGTAAAATCTACCTGATGATGACAAAAATGGCCAAAACATGTAGTAGATGACAGTTACATATATAGTGAGTGTACTAAAAGTTATGTTCGCTTTGACAGTAAATAGATATTGATCAACAAACAACGATACCAAATTTTGCATAATTTTTAATTATAAATTTGATAATAGCTCAACAGGTAGTGTCACAAATAAATCATGATGCAGTACAGTTAAATTTTACTTGTAATGGTGTTTGTATTGATTTTTCTACACTGAGTATTTTTCAGTACTAGGATGTGAGATGTGTGTTGTGCAGAAATGCAGATTTTCATCGTTGTATTGAATATTTTTACTAGCTAACAGTATTTTGAAGGGCAGTATGTCTGGAAGGGGTGTATGTATAGTAGCTTGGTTGAATCTCTGAGCTTGACCATGGTGAGTGATTGTGGGATTGTGGAGGAGTGCATGGGGAAATGCGTAGAAGTGCATAGTTATGGAAGAGAGAGTGACCATTCAGAAAATATCAATATAGATAGAAATATAATGTTGAAATAAATCATATGGAAATCATTGCAACAGAATGGCATCCAGTATTAGGCCGTGACAATATGGTGTTATATGATCAGATTTTTTCAGGAACTGTGTTACGTCATCTCGCTCAAGAACTTTGCTCATTAGGCTAATTAGGTAGCATTTTGACATGAGATTCATATAATTTGTGTGATTAGTGTCAGACTCTGCAGTGTAAAAAATGTACTATAATTACTCGTATATACCTGTATAATTTGCTTGATGGATTTGGAGACTGGTTGACCACGAAAGTAGTGTTGACGAATGTGATCAGTAACTTCCTTCCTTATTTCCTTAGGGACTGTGTAATTGTAGTCCAGTATATGTGGAATAAGGTCATCGAATTCACGTTCCAGCACTTTTAAGGTTTCTTCATTAGCAACCCAGTCTGTATTGCAACAAACAGGAGTTTCATGGTTAAATGTTCGGTGAACTTATGAGTGATTGGCACTTGTATGTGTTGAGTGGGCCTACGTGATGAAGTGTATGCGGGAGGAGCCTACCTCTTGCACTAGGGTCCAGGCAAGCAGTGGCAATCTTAGTGCGGAAGTAAAATTCACTTGTAGGGGTTGCTGTGCGTACCCTTATGAGGAAGGGTACCTAAGAGTGGAAGTTTTCCAGGACCTTGTTTTATGTAATTTGTCAGGGCAAGCATATTTTTATGTAACAGTATTTTTGTAAACACGCAGCCAACAAATCAATAAGAACACATTTTGTTTTAGTACTTCAAATAACGGTTTTATGAAAGCTTGTAGGTTAAGTGCGTACTCTTTCGTGCCTTCCCTCCACACACACACACACTCACTCACACACGTACCTACATGCATGGATCCAAAATTGTGTCATGGTGAAATTATGATGTGACATGTCGTAAAAATACAAAATGTACAATACACATTATATCCATTTCATGTACATACAGTATTCAGATATTTCACACCACATTCATTATATAACAATTGATAATAAAATGATGACTCTTCCTAAGCATTAGAAATTAATCGAGTAAGAGGAATATGTATTAAGTATTTTGTTAAGGCGTCTTTAAATTGAGCCTTTTTTGTGAGTCTGCATGTTGAATTCTTAAACATGTAGATGGCAGCATAATACACATTCTGCCGAACATATGATAATAGACGATTGGCCTGTGAAGGTGGAGGTATTAATACTGTGTGCTTCAATGATTACCATATTTGTCGCACCCCACAAAAAAGGGAATTTGGGTATACTGTTTAATATAATTTATACCCTCACATATTTATTAGTCAAAACTATTTTCTTGAAAAGTGGGAAGGACTGAGCTAAAGCAACATTTGGCACCGCAGATGTTTTTTTTTGTACTGAAACAGAGACAACAGTGACAGAAGGAAAGAGGTAGAGAAAGGAGTACATATTAGATATCCCAGTTCGCCTTTAGGTGACAGAGGACTTGTAGATTGCTCATTATGTCTACTGGAAAACAACTTTTGTCCTCCTTTCACCAAGTGTCATCTTAAGATTCTTTACTGGGAGACAGACAAGCGATAGCAGTGTATCAGCATTTAATTTTTCAGATATAATTTTCATTATGACCAAAAGATTTTTTTACATCACTGACAAAATGGATGAGCAGAATATTTTCAGATAGAGCTCAAAGATCATTCTCAGACTCGCTACAAATGAGAGTGTGTTCTTTCAGAACGTACGAATGGCATATTTTGCAGACAGCTGCAATATAATGATGTTTGCATTAGTATTTAACAAACCACATGATGCTGTTGTTGGACTCTGCGGATTTCTCCCTGCTCTCAGCATTTCCTCAGCCCTACAAGTCATAACTGTCCTTGCTGTAATATAGATGCTGACATGACTGGAGGACGTTTGAAACTGTAGGGTAATCGTAGTAATGTTATTGAAGAACATCAGGAGACAAGGTCTAAGAAGTAAAATGGCAAGAATTAATTATGTTAAGCCTTGGAGTGCATTTTTCATGTAAATCCGAATCTTCTGCTCTGTGTGTTTGAAACCTGTGAGCAATAGTTTCTTTTTGCTTGTCAGTTGCAGTAAATCTGCATTACTGTTATTTTTTCCTTCATCAGATATAGGTGGCTAATAATACGCCTATGTGGCTGACCAGCTGGCTTAACTGGGTCGAGTGGTGGGGTCCCTCGCTGTCGCATTCTCTCATTCCTCCCCTTTCGAATGCTACCTGTTGCTTTTTTGCCCTGTCTGATTGGCGCCTTTTCCATTCAGCCAGCCACACTAGTTACACTATTGCTATTTGTCATGCATCCCATCGTTTCCCTGGCATTCTTCTTGGGCCTTTGAACACTTCAAGATGGGAACACTGTACCGTCTGGAAGTGTCTGGTACCAAATATCCAGTGACACAGTGTCGCATCACAGAAGAACTGATACCTCATTCACACCACTTAAGAACCGTAAGAATTTGGATGGTGGTACATTATATTATCCCAAGGTAGGTCGTGTCAGGGACGGTTTTAAAAGCGCACAGTGCTATAATGGGGGTGGAGCAGTGTTCATTCATCATTCGTCATTCGTACGATTGCAGCCGCGGGGAGGGAGTGAAACAAATTGTGTTTGTATCATTCAGCTAGGGAATCCATTGAGTGAGAAGGTGTATCTGTGGTTGGATATCCAACGTGCTTTTGCCGTACAGGCTTTTAAAAAGTAATGACCCCGTGATGGCAGCTAAATGAATACCTAAAAAGATTCATGATCGAAATGGCGTCAAGAATAGGTAGAGCTGTTTCGAACCGCGACTGTTGCAACAAATAAACCTGAAGCAGAAGCATAACTGTCGACACTGAAAATACTGAAGGAGTGTTGTCTACTGTCGGTTGTAGCCCCAGACGATCAGGACACAGACACCCATTTGCCCTCAACGTATCGAGCGGTTTGCCCCAACAGATACACATTATGTAATTATCGTCCATACAAAATAGATGGTGCAAGAATTGTGAAGGTGGTTTTGCTTCAAGAAGTGGGTTTTGTGAGCAGCTTGTTGATAAATGAACGTCCAGATGTTATTTGTTCGTTGATAATATTAGATGAGGACCATTTACAATTGTAGTTGAAATCATGTCACAGTCCGAGAAAACAGTATGGTGCGAGCTATTGGCGTTTTGTTTCATTGGTCCATATTTTTTCGAAGATGAAACTGGCATTACGGCTTTGAAGTTTAACTAGTGAGCATATAGTGAATAAGTTCTTGTTTCCGGAGTAACTGCATCGTGTCGTCGAAATTCCCAATGTTTGGTTCCAGCAAGATAGTGCAACAGCACATATTGCTTGTCAATTGAGCTCTTAAATATCTGCTTGAACACTGTGTAGAATACCGCTATAACGGCATTTCTTGGCCAGCCCATTTGCCTTATCTGTACCCTTGTGATATCCTTTTATCGGTCTACTTGAAAAGTAGTGTTTCACACACATCTGGCTGACTTACACACTCTCAAGCTGGGAAATTCGAAAGAAATTGCTGCCATATAACGAACGTGCCATGTTTACATTGCATAATGGAAGTGTTATGCATCAGTGCATCAATCTTGATGGACGACATCTAACCGGAATTCTTTTTAATTGTAGCTCGGTTTTAGTGTTTCAAAATAGTGGCATACATTTGTCTTTCAGTTCTCATGACTGAGTAAATTTGAGTAAACTTTGGTTAACTAGTGTGTCTTTAAAAATAATGACAGAATACAGCCCCTCTCTGTAATTTATATCACATTGAGCTACTTGTAATGACATTACAATTAGGTTATACTTTGTTATACGTTGAAGTGGAGAGATTGGTAGAGAGCTGCTAGTTATGGGCGTATGGTGAGATGGGCAAGCAGTGTACACAGTGCGATCCATAAGTTTTAGGACTGATTTTTTTTTTAACTAACAGCACTAGAGCGATCTATCGGCCAATCCACTAACTAGGTACTACCAACTAACATCCGTTCACACACCGAGTTTCATTTGTTTATCTTCGACAGTGTACAAGTTATAACTTGTAATGTAAAGTCGCTTTTCTTTGTACGTCATGGATAGCGGCAATGAACATAGAGTTGCCATAAAATTTTGTTCCAAAGCCGGTCTGTCTGCGACAGAAACACCAGTATTGGTGCAAAAGGCTTATGGGAGTGACGCTGTGAACCGATCAAACGTTTTTAGATTGTATTCTCGATTTCGAGACGGAAGGGAGCTGGTAGAAGATGACGAGAGATGTGACCTTCCCAAAATGGACTCGAACTGAGGTACACATTGCTGCTGTTGCTGATGTGGTCAAAAGTGACTGTCCAATCACATCAAGAATGATAGCAGAATCTTTGAACATCCCCAAGACTGTAGTTCTTAGGATTCTGAAAGAGGGGTTGGGAAAGAGAAAGTTGTGTGC